>Ga0157362_1001080_pt1 | contig 10929 bp, 9 predicted proteins | sample AttlaeALBM3_FD_111480 | JGI IMG/M metagenome (GOLD analysis project Ga0157362, IMG submission 111480) | Fungus gardens microbial communities from leaf cutter ant in Ribeirão Preto, State of São Paulo, Brazil - Atta laevigata ALBM3 | ecosystem: Host-associated > Fungi > Mycelium > Unclassified ... | reverse complement strand
TGGGTCAAGACGTCGCTTGCCCCCGGCTCGCAGGTGGTGACGGATTATCTCGATAAGGCTGGGCTCAGCGCCGATCTCGATGCGCTTGGCTTCGAGACGGTCGGTTATGGCTGCACGACCTGCATCGGCAATTCGGGCCCTATCGCCCAGCCGATCGTGGATGCGATCGAAGGCAATGGTCTGGTGGCCACGTCGGTACTTTCGGGTAACCGCAACTTTGAAGGGCGCATCTCGCCCAACGTGCGCGCCAACTACCTCGCCAGCCCGCCGCTGGTGGTGGCCTATGCCCTGCTTGGCACCCTGCGCAAGGACATCACGAAAGAGCCTCTCGGCATCTCAAAGGATGGCAAGGAAATCTTCCTGCGCGATATCTGGCCGAGCAATGAAGAGATCGCAGCGCTTATCAAGTCCTCCGTTACGCGTGAGAGCTTTGTCGAGCGTTATGGCAGCATCTCGAAGGGCACGAAGCAGTGGCAGGCTCTGGCCGTTGCCAGCGACGCCCGTACTTTCGCGTGGTCGGACAGCTCGACCTATATCCAGAAGCCGCCCTATTTCGAAGGGCTGACCAAGGAGCCGGGCGAGACGCATGACATCGAGAATGCACGCATTCTCGCACTGCTGGGCGACAACATCACGACTGACCACATCTCACCGGCAGGGGCCATCAAGCCGTCCTCTCCGGCGGGCAAGTTCCTGAGCGAGCATCAGGTGGCGGTTGCGGATTACAACTCCTACGGGTCGCGCCGTGGCAATGACCGCGTGATGGTGCGTGGCACCTTTGCCAATATCCGTATCCGCAACGAGATGCTTCCGGGCGTCGAGGGCGGCATGTCGAAATACCTGCCTGATGGCACGGTGGCGTCGATCTATGACGTGGCGCATCGCTATCAGCAGGATGGCACGCCTCTGGTCGTGATTGGCGGGCGTGAATACGGCATGGGCTCCTCGCGTGACTGGGCCGCCAAGGGCACGAATCTGCTGGGTATCAAGGCCGTGATTGCAGAGAGCTTCGAGCGTATCCATCGTTCCAATCTCGTGGGCATGGGCGTTCTGCCTCTGACCTTCCGCGAGGGCACGACGCGCAAAACGCTCGGGCTGGATGGCACCGAAACGATCTCGCTGTGTGGGCTCGAGTCTATCACCCCGCGCATGACCGTACCCATGACCATTACCCGCGCCAGCGGCGAGACCGAGCAGGTCGAGCTTCTTTGCCGTATCGATACGCTTGATGAAGTCGCCTATTACAGGCATGGAGGAATTCTCCCTTATGTCCTGCGCGGGATGACCGAAACTGACTGATCACGCCGAGACCGTTCTCGACGCCAGAAACATCACCAAGAGCTTTGGGCGACATGTCGTGCTGCACGACATGTCGCTTCGCGTTAGGCGTGGTGACCTGATTTCCATCATCGGGCCTTCGGGCTGCGGGAAATCGACTTTTCTTCGCTGTCTCAATTTTCTTGAGATACCTGATTCCGGAACGATCCGGATACGGGATATCGAAATCGACACGGTCGCCGGTCAGGGCTGGAACCGCGCCCAGGAGCGTCGTGCCCATAAGCTGCGTGCCCATGTCGGCATGGTTTTCCAGTCGTTCAACCTGTTTCCCCATCGCACTGTTCTGGACAATGTCATGCTGGCGCCACGGGCGGTTAAAGGCATGGCAACTGGCGATATCGCGCCGCTGGCGCGTGGTCTGCTGGCGAAGGTCGGGCTCGATGGTCTGGCTGACCGTTATCCCTCGACACTGTCTGGCGGTCAGCAGCAGCGTGCGGCCATTGCCCGCGCCCTGGCCATGAAACCGGCCATCATGCTCTATGACGAGCCGACCTCTGCGCTGGACCCCGAACTGGCTGAAGAAGTTTTGCAGGTCATGCGCAGACTGGACGAGGAAGGCATGACCCAGATCGTCGTGACGCACGATATGCGCTTTGCCCGTGCGGCATCGAACCGCGTGCTGTATGTCGAGGGTGGCCGCATAATCGAGAGCGGCGACCCTGAAGAAGTCTTTGCAGCTCCCGAAGATGCCAGAACGCGCCGATTCTTGAGGTCGCTGCTGTGAAAGCCCGCATCGTGCCGAGGCGGGTTCTTGCCTGCGCCCTGATCGGGGTGATGCTTCTGATCGGTGGCCATTCTGCCCGTGCCCAGACATCTTCCCCCCCGCCAGCGATAAGCAACACGGCTTCATCGTCGGTTCTGAACTGGGCCTCGGATGGTGAGGCCAATGTTCCCTATGTCTTTCACGACCCGGCGGACACGAATCGTCTTGAGGGGTTCGAGTTTGACATGGTGCAGGAGATCGCCCGGCGCCTGAAACGTACACCGCATTTCGTGCAGAACGATTGGGACGGTCTGATCCCCGGCCTCCAGCGCGGCATGTATGACATGGTGGTGGACGGCATCGAGATGACGCCCGACCATGTGAAGGCGGCGCTCTTCTCACGGCCCTACTATGTGACCGGCGATCGCATTGTGGTGCGTCGCGATCGTCAGGACCTTGCCAGTTTCGCGGCTCTCAAGGGGCGTGTGGTCGGAACGATCAAGGAGACGCTGGCCGAGCGGCTGTTGCAGAACGAGCCGAGCATTACCACGCGTTCTTACGAAGAGGAGACCTATGCCTTTTCGGACCTGCGCAACGGGCGTCTGGATGCGCTCCTGCTCGACGGGCCCATCGCACTTTTCTATGCCGGAGTGACCGATGATCTGGTGATCGTTGGCGAGCCGGTAGGGCAGACCCGCTATGGCATTGCCTTCAAGCCGGGCAATGTCGCGCTGCATGACTCCGTCGATCGTGCGCTGGGCGACATGATGAGCGATGGGACGCTTCAGACCATTCTGCGGCGCTGGAATCTCTGGACACCCGAGATGGCGGCCATGACGGGCGACCATACGGTGCGTGAGGTGCCTCCTGTCGCGTGGTTGCGCTATCGCGACGCCATGCGCAGTCAGCTTGGCTGGATGGGGCTGTTCCACCGTTATCTCGGATTTCTGCCCATCATCGGCAAAGCGGCCGTGCTGACCCTCGTGGTGTCGGCCCTTTCCATGATCCTTGCCGTCAGTCTGGGGCTCGTGCTTGCCTTGTGCCGCCACTACGGCGCACGCCCCCTGCAATGGCTGAGCGGCCTCTACATTGAGGTTGTGCGCGGCACGCCCCTGCTTATCCAGGTTCTCTTCATCTTCTATGGTCTGCCGGGCATAGGGATCAAACTGTCGCCTTTCTTCGCTGGCGTGCTGGCCTTGGGCCTGAATTATGCGGCCTATGAAGCCGAAAATTATCGGGCTGGCCTCTCCTCCGTGCCGCGCGGGCAAATGGAGGCGGCCATTGCGCTAAACATGACGCGCGCCAAGGCTGTTCGGCTGGTAATCGTACCGCAGGCTTTTCGCACGGTCCTGCCGGTCATGACCAACGACTTCATTGCCCTGCTCAAGGATTCTTCGCTGGTGAGTGTGATCACGCTGACCGAGCTGACAAAGACCTATATCCGGCTTTCATCGACCTATTATGACTATATCGGTACCGGGCTTCTGATCGGTGCGGCCTATCTGCTGCTCGGTCTGCCTTTTGTCCGTTTTGCCCGCCATGTGGAACGCCGATTGGGGCAGAGCCTCACACGCTCGGGACACCACTGAGAAGTCTGTTACAAAACTTCTGAGTCCGATGCAGAGGTAAGCGTGTCGTTCGCCGCAAGATTGTGCAGAGCGGGGTTCTTATCCGGCTGACTCATTCCTCCCCTTCATGGCGGTTGCAAGTGGGCGCAATGCGATCAGAGCTCGGCCCGAGTGTTCGCATCATAGGGTCTCCGCATGGCGGCGATTGCGTAAAGATAGCTGAGAGCGGCGGCGCCAGCGATGGCCGCGTCACGCACGGCGGCGCGCGCGAGCAGATAGGCGAGATAGGCTAGAACGCTACGCAGTAAAAAATGTCTGAAGCCAGCAGGATCATTTGCACCCCACCCGTGAGGTACCCAGACAATACCAGAAAAAATGGTGATTCCCAGAAACAGTATAGCCGGGTCGTGAGCCGTGCGCGCTGCAATGATGGCAAAGGGAACCAAAACACCGGTGACGGTGATGAAACGCATGAAAAGTTGAGTGATCGGGTTGTGCCGGTTCGCCACTCTCAATCCAACCTGACCGCGCAGTTTGTCGATTAATAGAGCCAAGGGAAACGGAATGGCCGCAGCCATGAAAACGGAGAAGAGCGGTAGCTTGTCACCCATCCAGACACCCGCCAGCGCCAATGATGACCAGGAGATTAGGCCGCCGAGCGGCATGGCCGACATGCATTGCGCCAGGTAGGATTCGCGCAAGGTGTTGAGTGAGTCTTTGGACTAGTTATGCAAATATAGATTATACTTGTATCGCACTAATGCCCTGAGTTTTAATAAATTTCTAAATATGATCGATATGAGAGTGATATATTGGTGTGCGTGCTGATTGAGAAGCGTATTCGCGGATCAATGCGGCGATCGCAGCGACAATATGAGGCGAAAAATGATGTGGCACTGCCAGCATGCGAACGCCTGCCTTCCCGCTCTTCAATCAAAAGCAGTTTCGATCAGGCAATGCTCAGATGGCTTTGAAGCGCTTTAGGCGACGTCCTTCTTAAGGCACGCCGCCTGCACGACTCAGGGAGCCGATGGGTCGTGGGCAAGGTCCGGCGAAAATGTCGGGCTACCCGCATCATGCGTCATGGCCTGCCGGAGGAGCGGCACCCAGCGAGAGAACCAGCGATCGGTCTTTTGTATGAATTCGTCGGCTGTAGGAACCTGCGACAACGTCGTTTTGTCCCAATAGGGAAGGGGGGCCAGCAACTGGACCGTGCCGGTCTTGGTGGGGGCAAGAAGATAGGTGATGCCTGAGCTGCCCTTGGTCGTATCGGTGGCACCATTGCTTAGAATCCAGTTGGCGACCACAAAAAGGGAGGGCATTGGAAAGCCCAAAGCGTTCAGTCTCTTGAACGCAAGCTGAATCAGCTCATCAGACGAAATGGCACCATTCGGCCCCATGACGGCATTGGCGATAAAAGCGCATTCATTGCGACCATCGGGCCGATCGGCATAGATATGGGCGCGATAATTACGATCGTCGTGACAATGCGAGGCCGCTGACTGAACGACATCGAGAGGTAATTGCTCCGTGGCTGTCCGTGCAATCATGACGCCTGTGACAACACCACGATCGGTGCGCACTAGAATATTGATCAGCATAAGGCCGCCCGGACCGAATTGCCCGGTGAGCACCGGATGCCAGACTCCGGCCGGCAGGGGCAATGTATGCCCACCGAACGGTATCGTTCCTGTAAGTGACGCAGTGATATCGGGTGTCATCAGGCGATTGGTGTCGTCCGGCGCGTCTGCTTGTGCCTGAGAGCCTTGCCCGTTATTGACGGCCTGATCCCTCGCAGTGGATGCGGTGGCAGCGCCATTCGGGGGCTGCATGCCGGGCAGCCGCTGAAGCCATGGCGCATGGGCAAGCATCCAGGGCAAGGGGAAGAAGAGGCTCATGATCGTGAAAAAGATCATGATATAGATCATGAGGCGCCATGCAGGGGCACGACGCCACAAGCGGGTGAAAGCTGACACTGACTATCGTTCCGGCAGGGTTCAGGGTGTCAGTCGCGCATTGAGCGAGACCGAGTCGTCAGCTATTTCGGCTTTGACACCGTCGTTGCTCATGACGAGACGAACGAGCTTCGCATTATTCTGGCGCGCCAGGATCAGACTTTCACTGACCATGTCTTCGATCGAGCGAACCAGATCACGTGCCGAGGCCCCGGCACCCAACTTCTGCTGACGCTGCATGAGTTGGAAGAGCAGGTAGGCATCGATACCGCCAGCTTCGACATTAAGCCCATAACCCTTGATCATCGCCTCGATTTCCAGCGCTGCTACCCGCGCAAGATCGAGGTCGCGCAGCTGACGGAAGACAAAGATACGATCCAGACGGTTCAGGACTTCGGGTGCAAAACCGGCCTTGCGCAGGGCTTCCGTCGACTCCGCACGCATCCTGTCTGCGTCGTCATGGAGACGATCGGCAATTTCGGTCAGTGCTTCTGTGGCGATATTGGAGGTGAGCATGAAGATGGCGCGCGTTGTAGATACCTGAGCGCCAGTTGAGGCCTCGGTCACGTGACCGTCATTCCATGCTGTCAGAAATTTTTTGAAAACGTCTGGATGCGCTTTCTCGATCTCATCCAGCAACACGATCGCATCCGGCTTCTCCTGAAGGCCGCCCGTGAGCTTGCCGAAACTATCGGATCCTACATATCCCTTTGGCGAGCCGAAGAGCATGGTTGCAGCGTGTGGGCTGGACATCTGGGTCATGTCGAAATGAAGCAGGGGCCGGTCCATCTGCCGGGCGATCTGTTTTGCCAGATAGGTTTTTCCCGTGCCCGGAGGGCCGGCGAGGAGAAAGATTCCGACCGGCTTGTTACGCACAGTAAGAGCGAGACGGCGTCTCAATTGCTGGGCAATATCCTCGCAAACCTGATCCTGACCGACGACCTTGGCGCGCAGTCCGGCGGCCAATTCCTCGGCATTGATCGCGACTTCCTTCTGCTCTTGGGCAAGTAGCTCTTCGAGCGCAACGCGGTTTGTCAGGCGGGCGAGAATATCCATAACGAAACCTTTGCGACGGCGAAGCCCCTTGCGGGCTAGTTTTGTGGAGCGCACCTCATAGAGGAGGCCGGATATCGAGAGCAGAGCGGCGAGACCAGCAATGGGAGGATAGGCGTCCCTTGCCCAGGAGAGGAAATGAAGCAGCATTCCCCCTGAAAGGTGAAGCGAAACAGCTGCCTGAATGCTCGCAAGGATCAGAAAAATCACCATCATGACGGGCATGAGGCGATTGAGGGCGGGCATCAGGGCTTTCATTGTACGATCACGTCCAGAACAATCTGCTGATCAAGGCTGGCGAGGGGCGGGAGAACCTGAGCGCCAAGCGCCGTAAGTATGCCGGTCTCTAGCCCCCCAGCTGGAGGCTGAGTCAGGGGGGATATCGTGACCTCGCCAGCCAGATAGATAGGTAGAACCACAGCCTGCAATTCGGGTTTGAGAGTAAGTCGCTGCGTTAAACCACCCGAGGTGATGGCAATAGACTGGCCGGGTAGCCCCGCTATCTGAGCGATAGGCATGCGCACCAACCGCATGCGGCGATTTTTCACAGCGGCGAGTATGTTTGCCCTCTGCTGGGTATCGAAGCCTGAATGCGCCAGAGCTGACGGAGCCTGCCCGGGGGCAATCAGGGCAAACTGTGCACCCAGATGTCTGGCATCTGCCCGGATCTGGGGTTCACGGTCTAGCGAAGAGGTTGAAGCTTGCGGTGCGCGAGCCGCTGTCACGCCGCCATGAGCCGTGTTTTGCCAGTAGGCACCCCCCATGCATGCCATGACAACGGCAGACGCCAGGACGAGCTTGGAGGTCAACCCGCCGCTCTCGCGAGGGGAGTGATGGCCGCTGCCAACTGTCCCATGGGAGAGCGGCTTGAGTTGTGGCTCGGGCGTATCGTTCATCGCTGCGACTGTGGCAGGATAAAAACCATGACTGCAAGAGCCCTGTTACACGGGGAGTGTAATCAAAAGTTACGCATCACGCTTCCTGCCATGCACGAGTCTTGCATCAACGGCCGTCTTGGCCTAAACAGCCCGTATTCCTTTCATCTTTCGTCTTATCGGGGGGTGGCCTTGACGGGCCGCCTTTTTTGTCTTGGCCAATGAAATTCCCAGCCTGAATGGTCTTGAAGCGCGTATCGCGCAGCAGATCGAGCCGACCCTGACCGATCTCGGTTACGAGCTCGTGCGCCTGAGCGTGCTGGGCCGCGAAACGCCCACCATCCAGATCATGGCTGATCGCGCCGATGGGTCCCTGATCGGAATCGAGGATTGTGAGCAGATCAGCCACGCCGTTGGCGCCGTGCTGGATGTGGATGATCCGATCCCCGGTGCATGGACGCTTGAGGTTTCCTCTGCCGGAATCGATCGCCCGCTGACACGCCTGAAGGACTGGGACCGTTTTGCGGGTCATCTGGTCAAGGCTGAGCTCGATCTGCCGCTCAATGGTCGCAAGCGCTTCTCGGGTATCATCACCGGAACGCGTGATGGTGCAGCCGTGATTCGTCTGGATGACGGCGAGGAAGCCGTTCTGCCCATCGACACGATCCGCAAGGCCCGTCTCGTGCTGACCGATGCGCTGATCGAGGCGAGTGCTGCGATGCTGGGCATTGCATCCGAGGATGAAGGGGCAGAAGAAGAGGAAGCACCGCGTCGCAAGACGCCGAAGCTCAATCCTGCCAAGCCGGGCAAGGGATCGCGGCCCGGACGAAAGACACACTGAAGTTAGCGTTACTGGGTTTATCGCCTTTCCCGTTTCTGATGGTCCGCGCCGCAACGGCGCGCCGCATTTGAGGATTTCGTCTGATGGACACCTCCGTTACCCGTCCTGAGCTGCTTCTGGTGGCAGACGCTGTTTCGCGTGAAAAGAACATCGATCGTGAAGAAGTGCTGGAGGCGATGGAGCAGGCCATCCAGAAGGCCGGGCGCGCCAAGTATGGCCACGAGAAGGATATCCGCGCGACGATCGATCGCCGCTCCGGTGAGGTTCGTCTGTCACGCTGGACCGAAGTGGTCGAGACCGTGGAAAACGAGGACACCCAGATTCCTCTCGCCATCGCGGTGAAGTTCCAGCCTGAGATCAAGCTGGGCGAGCATCTGGTCGACCCGCTGCCGCCCATCGATTTCGGCCGTATCGCTGCCCAGACCGCCAAACAGGTCATCGTGCAGCGTGTTCGCGAATATGAGCGCAAAAAGCAGTATAACGAGTTCAAGGATCGCGTGGGCGAGATCGTCAACGGCACGGTCAAGCGCACGGAATACGGTAACCTCATGGTCGAGATCGGTCATACGGAAGCGCTGCTCCGTCGTGACGAACTGATCCCCCGCGAGTCGTTCCGCAATTCCGATCGCGTGCGCGCCTACATCTATGACGTGCGTGACGAAACGCGTGGCCCGCAGATTTTCCTGAGCCGCACCCATCCTGCGTTCCTTGCCAAGCTGTTTGCGCAGGAAGTGCCGGAAATCTATGACGGCATCATCGAGATCAAGGCCGTGGCCCGTGATCCGGGATCGCGCGCCAAGATGGCCGTTGTCTCCAAAGATGCATCTATCGACCCGGTTGGTGCCTGCGTTGGTATGCGCGGCTCACGCGTTCAGGCTGTTGTAGCCGAGTTGCAGGGCGAGAAGATCGACATCATCCCCTGGAGCCCTCAGGCCGCAACCTTTGTGGTGAATGCTCTGGCTCCCGCCGAAGTGACCAAGGTGGTCATGGATGAGGAAGCCGGTCGCGTGGAAGTTGTCGTGCCGAACGAGCAGCTTTCGCTTGCCATCGGTCGCCGTGGTCAGAACGTGCGTCTGGCAAGCCAGCTCACGCGCTGGGACATCGACATTCTGACCGAGGCCGAAGAATCCGAGCGTCGTCAGGAAGAATTCCGCAAGCGTACCCAGCTCTTTGTCGATGCGCTCGATGTCGATGACGTGATCGCTGGCCTGCTGGTGACCGAAGGTTTCCACACTATCGAAGAGCTGGCTTATGCCGATCCGGATGAGCTGCATGCCATCGAGGGCTTCGATGAAAGCGTGGCCGAAGAGCTGATGCGCCGCGCCGAGGAATTCCTCGTGCAGAAGGAGCAGGAGCTGGACGACAAGCGTCGGGGCCTTGGCGTTGAGGATTCGATTGCCGAGCTCGGTGTGTTTACCAACGCCATGCTGGTGACGCTGGGTGAGAAGGGTGTGAAATCACTCGATGATCTGGCCGATCTCGCAGGTGACGAGCTTGTCGAAATGCTCGGCAGTGACAATATAGATGAAGATGCTGCCAATGAGATCATCATGGCAGCCCGTGCCCACTGGTTTGATGGTGAGCAGGCAGAAGCGGCCCCCGAGGAAGGGGAGGCTTCCGACGTCTGAGATCCACCAAACACAGGCACCGAGTCCCGACTCCGATATCGAGCTTGACCTGATCGAACTCGATGACGAGAAGGGGCCGCAGCGGCGCTGCATCGTCTCTCGTGAGAGCGGGAACCCTGAAGTCATGCTGCGTTTTGTCGTCGCGCCCGATGGTACGGTCGTTCCCGATCTGGCGGCTAAGCTGCCAGGGCGGGGAATCTGGTTGAGTGCCAAGCGGGATGTGCTAGAAACCGCGCGGACGCGTCACCTGTTTTCTCGGGCAGCGCGTCAGCCGGTAAAGGTGCCTGAGGATATTGCGCAGGTACTGGTTTCAGGAATAGAAGCGCGGCTGGTGCAGGGCCTTGGGCTCGCGCGTCGGGCCGGGCAGGCTCTCTGTGGGTTTGTTAAGTGTCGCGAATGGATTGCTGCCGGAAAGGCCGGCTTGGTGATCCAGGGATCGGGCGGAAGCCCGGATGAGTTGCGGCGTCTGATATCGGGAAACAACAAGGTTCCGGTACGGACGTTACCGGCCCAGATGCTCGCGACGGCATTCGGGCGGGAACATGCGGTCTATGTTGTGATAGCGCCCGGTGCGCTCGCGCAGCGTCTGATGGCTGAGCATGAACGATTTTTGGGGCTGACCGATGGGTTGGTTCCTGAGCCGCGCAATGAGCGGCTCGGACGGGAACAGGCAGGTATATGAGCGAAGGCAACGAACGGAACCAGGGCACTCAGGCTCAGGGCGGTCAGACAGATGGCCAGAATGTCCAGGATCAGGGCGCCCAGGCTCAGGGTGACCAGGGTAAGGGACGTCTGTCCCTGCGTCCGGGCGGGCGCATGGAACTCGGGCGCACGGTAGATGCGGGCTCTGTCCGACAGAGCTTCAGCCACGGCCGCTCCAAGGTGGTGCAGGTCGAAGTGCGCAAGAAGCGCGAGACGAATGAGCGCAAGGACGGCCGCGGTGCTGCCGGCGGCCGTGGTGGCCGCGC
>Ga0157362_1001078_pt1 | contig 10931 bp, 7 predicted proteins | sample AttlaeALBM3_FD_111480 | JGI IMG/M metagenome (GOLD analysis project Ga0157362, IMG submission 111480) | Fungus gardens microbial communities from leaf cutter ant in Ribeirão Preto, State of São Paulo, Brazil - Atta laevigata ALBM3 | ecosystem: Host-associated > Fungi > Mycelium > Unclassified ... | reverse complement strand
ATTTTATGTAAAAACATTCGAACAATCATTACAAAAAAAATTAATCCAATCGAGTGTCTTCGATTCCGAATCTAGCATAGATTCACTCCACTATTCATAGTTTCATAGCGAGTATAAAGTCGACACCCGACCGCGGTTCGTCTTGGAATTTCCAGCAGATTTGGTCTGAGGAGACCGGTGGGAACGAAGGGAGCAAGAGGGAAGAAATCAGGAGGTAAATACGAGCGACGAGAGTCCAGGGTAAGAAGCAATCGGATCGAATAGTGGAACTCTCGGAATCCGCAATCCGCCGTGAAGTGAATGGCGAACCTCGAAGAGTTCTATGGAGCAGGCGCGCGCGTTTTCCTTTCCTCTATCCGGTCGTCTTCATCGGTCAGAACTTGTGATTAAGATGCGGTAATCGCTGAATCGGCAAGGAAGATCGAAAGGCACAGAGCTTTTCAATACTTCTTTGCGATATTCTTCGCATGAGAAAAATCCTGTGAGGAACGCGCGAAAATATTTGTATTGAATCGTCACATTACAGATCTCGCGTTTATTATAAAAGAATTGCTTGTTTCTGATTAAAGATATCAGTTGACAGTTTATTGTATTGTTGTACAAATAAAAGTAAAATTGTGTTTAAAACAATAACATTCGTACTAGATATTATTATTCGTACTAGTTATTATTATATATTTTCTCATTTTTTACAGCTTTTGCTTTCACTCTTACGAATTAATTAAGAATAAAATTATTTTCGAAGTTTATCGAGATAAATGTTAAATTATTCTCTAAAACTTTTAGAGTGAATTGTTACTCTGAAAAATGAAATCTCATTCTTAAATATTCTTAAAGATTGAAAATTAAGCCTCTAGTTTTCAAGAGCCTTAATTTTCACTCTTCAGTGAGATTCCATTCCAAAGAATTTAAAGAATACATTTTATATACATTTTGAATTAAACAACTAGAAATAATTACAAAACAATTGTAAACAATTAGAAATAATGTGTTAAAGTACGAATATATATAACAATAGATGAAACAGCACGACAATATAGAACGCAAGATAGCGAATAATAATCATTAACAGTGTCTTGTGCGTCGTGAGATTTCAGAGACACAACGACACAATACGCCGCATTAATATTAGCGCGAACGGATATTGAAATCCGGCGCGAAGAGCATTGCGACAAAGAAGCGGAAGCGGCGAGGGATGGCAGTTAGAGAAGAGTTTCGCCCGCGCATACGTGGAGTAAGTGCAATAATACCAGATTATTTGCACCGCAAAGCCATGCGTACGAGTAAACACAATATTCGCTCTCGGCTCGGCTCGGTTCTGTGAACCGATAGTGCGCCCAGGTAGACTCGTATCCGCATCTATATCGCGGTTCCGTACCCGTTGAGCTCTCGCTCATTCCGATTCTCCCTCTCTCTCGCTCATACACCAAAATAATGTCATAAATATCTCGATACATTCATCCTAGATCTAAATAAATTGTTTCAAAAAAATCCACCAAATTCATGATACTATCCGTATTATTATTAGAAAACAATTAAAAAATATTTTGGCTTAAAGATAAAATTTCGTCGATAAATTGCATTAAATAAATTAAGATTAAATTTAACTTGTTAAGACTGAAGTGATTTAAAATAGTATTAATGTAAAATACTTATAACAAGAAATATTCTTATTTTCATTAAACTTAACAAAAATAAATTATATCTTTTATATATATATATATATATATACATACAAATGTGTGTGTGTGTGTGTGTGTGTGTGTGTGTGTGTGTGTATAATGTGTTATTTTATTAGTGTTATTTTATTAATAGCAATTATTATACACATCAATATATTTAGTAAATTTTATAGTGAATGTTACATCAAACCTAATATACATATACTATACATATACATATACTAGCGCATCTTTCTCACCCTTAGCAATCTTTCTCTCTCTCTCTTTCTCTCTCTCTCTCTCTCTCTCCCCTTCTCCCTCTTCTGTCCCTCCCTCTCCCTCTCTCTTATCTATCTGTCTCTTTCTCTCTCTTTCTCTCTCTATGTACCGCTCTGGCGTAATACAGATTCTATTTGAGCTGCCTCAGGGAAGTTAACTTGTGATGCGTGCAGCTCGTCTCGCTCTGTTGGCGATTCTACGAATCTAGTCGATGGTTGGTTGGTTGGTTGCAGCACTTCCACGATGAAAATGCGATGCGATAATGGCGCTTAGTTATTTCCTTAACCCCTACATCGCTACTGCGTCAGGTTACTCAACCAATAAGATTAAAATGTAAAAATGAAATGCTTGGAATAATTCATAAGAATTTTAGAAGGCGAAATTTAATTCTAGGATATATTTTTAGATAAATTTAAACAGGAATTTTTCTCCAAATATTTCTTCGGCGTAATAAATAATTTTAAAATAAATGTAAATTGAAAATTTACATTTATTTTACATATTAAGCTAATTAAAATAAAATATAAACAAAATATAAACACAATACGAACAAACATAATATAACGCCTAAGTTATTAAGAGTTTTTTTTATATCATCTCTTGTTTGAAACTTTTTTAAATTAAAAACGGAGGTTAAAAAATTATAAAACTACAAAATTTAAAAAATGCTCTCTTAATTTTCTGCAGATACTAAATTAAATCAATTCTCTGTCCGACGTTTTTAAAGTGCCGTTTGTAAAAAAAGGACATCACGAAATTGGTGTCGAGAAAGCAATCGCACGATGAAGAAGGTCGCGTCGCCGGCGACTGCTCGTAGATCAACGACTCACGTTCCATCTTCATCGCGCCGCTCAAAGCAAATCAGCCTTCGAAGTGTTACAATTTCGCCCTCCCGCCCTCTCCAACCCCCGCCCCGAAAGTCCCTTTAACTATCCCGCTATTTTCCTAACTCCCATCCTAACCCCCTCCGGGGCTTTCTCCCCATTTTCCACGTCGCTCCTCCACTCTTGCAGCCCTCGCAGGGTGGAAACACGTCGGTTCGACCGACTGGGGTGGTTTCGTCTAACGGGGTGCGAACTGAGGTGGGGGTCGAAACGCCCGCCCATTGGTCCGCCCACGTAGGACCAAAGCGGTCGCTTCAAATCAATTCAAGCCTCAATCTCACCCCGTAGACGATCCTCCGCTCGCGATCGTGTACCCTTCGTCGTCCGCGAGTTCGTGACGTTCGATCTCGGTCCGTCTTAATCTCAGAAAAAAAAGTGTCAATACCAGAAGGAACTCATGACATTTTCCGCGTGAAAAATTCACGAGTGAAATTTCGATGTAAGTCTTAAGTCGACTTTCGGCAGATTTAGTTCGAATAAAAATCATCGATTCATTCTTTAATGAAGAAGCAAGGTCGTACCATTTCGTGTGTGACTGCAGATTATTTTTTAGCGACTAAACTAACGAAAATATACTAAATATTTGCTGATGAAAAGTGTACAATGAAATGAAGATGGATCGTGGGAGACATCCTTGACAATGCCTCATCGGACGATTGACGTGTGCGACATCGCAGCTTGAACCCGCAGGTGGAAACAAGACGAAGAAGCAGAGCGAAGCGAAAAAAGTCCCGTTATCGTTGTGGAAACAAACTATTAGCGTAAGATAGCAATCGTCAAGCAGAGGATAGAGCGATGGATTGAATGTGACAGTCGCTCTGTTGAAATATATCGCAACAGAAGTCATTCGTGTGTTTTCTTCACAGACAATCCGCGAAAGAATTTCGAGAAGTGTGACTTAATCGTGAAAGAATCGTTTAGTGTCCGTATAACGTTACTACAACTTACAACGTTATTACAACGTTAATCAAATAAATCGAGTTGAGTTATGGCGGGTCTTCTAGTTTAAAAACTGAGAAGACTAAAGTGTAATTTTCGACAGAAGAAATCGTTACAGAAATATTATATGTAACAACTATTTGTATTAAAGAAATTTCGTGAATGATTAGTGTGAATTTTTTGTTATATTCTGGATGGATAGTTTTTCTTTCAAAATGTTGAACAAGAATTGATACAACTAATTCTTAAGAAATGTTTTTATAAATGAAATAACTCATATTGGGACATCTCGGCACTTGGTATGATTAGCTTAGAACTTGTAATACGCAATTTTTTTCTTATTAATAAGTAACTCAAAGATTTCATATCAGAGCAATACTAAGAGAAAAAAATATTTTGATAAAATTTTGTACCGCGGGCGGAGTTTGGACTTTTAATGGAGAATGAGAGCGAGTAATAATCTTGAAGAACCAAACGCGGGATCAACGACGAAATAAACGAGCACCTCGGTGGCAGATCCTTATGCCCATGAGGCGGCGATCACGATGGAGCCACGTGCGATGATGATGTCGAACCTGTCGTGCGACGGCTGCGCGGACAGCGATCGGGACTCGGATAGTAGCAGCATGATCGTCGACCCGGTGAGTCTCGACAAGAACGACCTGTCGCCGCCGTCGCAGACGTCGTCGAGTCCGGTGATACCGAGCTGCTCGCCGGTACCAACGCCGACGTCAATGCCGCCGTCGGTCGGCAGGAGTCGAAGCAGCAGTGGAAGCGGTGGCGGACGTTCTTCAAAGAAAACATACTCGATGATGTCGGCATCGAGTCAATCAGGAAAATCTAGCAGTTCCAATCAATCCCCATCCAGTTATAATTCCGACAAGATGTCGTCGTCCTTGATAAAGCCGCCGTATTCATATATCGCGTTAATCACCATGGCGATCTTACAGTCGCCGCAGAAGAAGCTGACGTTGAGCGGCATCTGCGAATTCATTATGTCCCGCTTTCCCTATTACCACGATAAGTTCCCCGCCTGGCAGAATTCTATCAGGCACAATCTTTCGCTCAACGATTGCTTCATCAAGATTCCGCGCGAGCCTGGAAACCCGGGAAAGGGTAACTACTGGACGCTGGACCCGTTGGCGGAGGACATGTTCGACAATGGTAGTTTCCTGAGACGCAGGAAGCGATACAAGAGGCCGCCGCCGCACTATGTGCTGCGAGACCGGGCGATTATGGCCACTTTCGCTATTTGTGGTGACCGAGGACCCTGTCCAGGTGGTGGCGGCAGTCACCCGGGTGCTCTGGCTTATCCTGGAGCCGCTTATCTATCACCACCGCCCGGTCTGCCATTACTAGACTTCTCTCCATCTACCCTGGAGGCGCTGAAACTCGGCGGTTTCCTGGAACCGCCGCCACCGCTCTACAAACCAGTGCCCATCACGGCGCCGCCGATCAGGCAGATCGATCCGACCTCCACCAGGATCACGACGTTGCCAGCTAGTCATACGACGAGCGTCGACAAGAAGCGCAATTTCAGCATCGATGCGCTCATCGGTAAGCAAGCAGCCAGCGATCAAAATTGCGGCGCGTTGCTGGATCTCAGTCCGTCGGAGCACAGAGAGATCAGGAGCCAGGCGTCTGCCTTCTCGCCGCTTGTCTAGGAGTCTGGCGATCTTCTTTTCCAATCGCCAAAGACATACGGTGACTTCCCGAAAGTATTAATCACTTTGTAGTTCTTTACGAGCTTAGCGTGATTACTAATTTTGAGAGGGCCAGAAGTGGTATAACTAATTAGCGTCAAACGCGTGTTCTTGTAAGAAGAATTGATAATTATTATTGGACAAGACAATTTCATTAATATTGAAAATTTAAGTCCAGAACCTTCAGCTTCTGTCCCTCGAAATAAAGAAATGGAAGAAAAATCATAATTTTTCTTCTTAAGAAAAGAGTGATAAAATCGCGAAGTGAACATTAAATTCAATCGCGTTGGTGAACCATACTAAAAGACTGATTAGAAACTTGGCTGATGAAGAATGTGCTTCGAGAAAGTTTGAAACAATCGCACCGCAAAGGACTACTCTTTCCAAATGGTAATTGATGTCGTTAGCCAATATTCTTTTTGACCAATGCTGTCCAAATGAAATAAACATCTTAATCTCGCGAATAAACGGAGCATGATGTTTCGTATTTTAGAAATCATTTTTCCTATAAATCACAATTTATTCATGGACAAAGAAAGAAATATATTAAAGCATAGAAATTCTCTAATAAGAGAGTCTGAATATGAGAAAGCTACTTTTGATAGATTTGCAATATTTTAACAATTCCTGAAAAAGAAAAAGAGAGAGAAATAGATAGAAAAAAAAAAATAAAACAGAATAAGAAAAAAAGAAATAGTAAATGTACGTCCTTTTCTGTCACAGATTTTTATTAAAATTACTCTGCATACAAAACAACAGCTCATATTTAGACTCTTATTAGAAAGTTTTTAATTAAAGCAAAGTTTTCAGCGCTTTTTATAAAAATATCGATGTTTCGTTATATCGTAAAATTGATTATATCGTAAATATTTTCTGTATTATTTGGGCAGAATTTATCTGTACTAAATCTTATATTAATCTCTGATACGGATCTCTGAAAATTAACAAGATGCTCGCTCTGCATGTATTAGCTGTAAATTTTCGCGATAAAATATTCAGCAATTGCAAGGGACAAGGAGGACAAATACATCAAGATCGAAATTCAGATTATTTGTGTGTTCTACAACCTCTTAGTTTTTATTTGGTAAGGCGAGTGAAAGTCATGCTTCATATAATCAAACCAATTCCGACGCATAAAATTCTTGATGGACTTTCTTACCGAGTAGGTAATCAAGATGCGTCGCAGAAACTATAGAAAGATACACGAATCGATTTAATGAAGATATATTGAGGGTAATAGCGCGCATCCCATATATATCAGCGCATCTCTGTAAAAAGGCGTAGTGCAATAGAGCGTAGTGTTTTTATTTGACATTCTCATGTTGCTTTTTAAAAACGGCTAGTGGAAGTAGATGCATTATAGTCATATTAATTTATTGCTAATATAAAATTATACTTCAAATGTGAATCTTTTATAATTTTTTACAAATTCTTTTTTATAAAATCTCTTTTTCAAAAGATTAAAATTTTTGTTATCACTATTATATATATCCAGCGGTGATACCAAAAATTTATTTATAATTATAAAAAAAAACCTTTAATTAAATTATAGTTGAAAATTTTTTTAGTATAGTAACAATCGTCAGGGAAAAGTACTAGCAGTTTCTTTTTTTGAGCATATAATATATTGTCTTTAATTCATTAGCTTGGTAATGTTAATTATTATGAATCTCAACAGTAACCGGAAAAGTGGAACAATAATGTACTTCCATTCGTCGAAAGAGCTTTTGCGAACAAAGTTGTGTGAATAAGTTGCCCCGCGCGCTCCCTCTGATTTCACTTTTGTTGCCCGGATCTGTCGGTTAGATGAACTTAGGTCGCTTCTATATGGTCGATTAATATCGGCATTGTAAATATGAGTCCCGGACAAATATATGCGCAGCACTCTGTTATAGTGGGGAGAATCTTTCTTCAGTGGATTTAATGTAAAGCATCCCCGCTCGTCCCATTTAGCCATAAGCGGTCAAGTAGACGTTTGGTGTACATACAGCGAATCCGTAGCGCGATCCACGTAATTGTGAATACCTATATGACATTTTACAACTAGGATATCGTTTTCCATTTCATGTTGAAGTGGCCAGCTTTGAAAATAATAATGATCCCTAATGACGCTTTTAATTCGTTACGTTTCGCATTGCGTCTGACAAAAAGCAATCTTTAACGCAAGTTTTGTTCAAGATTTAAAACAAATATAATTTAATATAATTTATATTATATAATTTAAATTTAATATTTAATAAACGATAACTGCGTAAACTTGCAAAAAAGATTTAATTTATCAAAAGAAATATCAATTAATTAAAGCGCAATTAGTCTCATAAAAATCAAAGGATATAGTTAAATTTTGTAACAAATAACAATATAGAAATGGAAAAAATCTTGTTGAAACGAAATCTAAATTTTGTTAAAGCCAGCAAATGTTGAAATATTAGTATATTAATTCAATGCTTGTATGTAAAGTGATATTTAATTAAAAATACATAACATTCGTAAACAATGCTTTTGAAAATTCAAACTAATTGTGTAATTTATGTTCAACAGTAAAACTTAAATTTGCCGAATCTAAATTACTTTTGGTAACAAGTCTATAAAAATAAACAAGCCTATTCTTACATTGCAATGGTCAACGTACTCAAAATGTGAAAATCTTGTAATGATCGAGTATTTAACGAAATTATAACGGTGATAAACGATATATTTTACTAATCTCATATATTTTTCAATCATTACGAAACGCACATCGCGATACTTCACTTTGTTCCTCCGCTAAGAGTAAAGCAACAATGTCGAAATATATGTTTAGTTATAGGCTATACATCCTATCGTTAAAAAAAATCATCAGTAGATCTTAGTAAGTACTGTATGTGTCAAAATGATAGATTTATAATAATATGTAATAATAAAAATAATAAAGTATCGTTAAGTATAAGCGCGACTATTATACATCTTCTTTCCCATTAAAATTATGGTACATAAAAAAATTTAAGCAGCAAGACGTAAGCAGTAAGCGAATTAGCTAATCACAAAAAGTAGAAACTACTTTACGACCTCTACTATGATTGGTCGATTTACTGCTAAATCTTATTGCCTTATGTTTTTTCATGTGTTTAGCTTAACTGGTCATTTCGCTTGCGTCTTACTGCCTTACGTTTTTCTGTATACCTTTTATGTGATATCATGAATTTATGTGCGCCTTAAGAAAATCAAGGATTGATTAATTTCTTGTAAGAAAAATATTCTTACGTGCGACTGTGTGATTGGTCAATTTTTTAATGACGGCTTAAAGCTTTCCTACTCTACTGCTTTGATTTATCTGTCTCGATTAATTCTTGTTAATGCAATAATTACGAATTTAAATTTTGTTAGATAATTAAAGAACAAAAGTCGTCTGAACGCACCGGATGTATCCGTCGATTGGCTCAGAATGAGCAACTCTGTTCGTTCTTGCTCCTGTCAGGAAAGGACGTCATGCGCGTGAGATAAGACGATAACGGAGAAAACGCGAGAGAAGTCGACGGTAAAACGGTAAAGCGGAAGCGAGAGACGAGGAGGGCGTACAAAGCAATATCTTGTTTACTCGCTTCTCTCGGCGCTGGCAATGTGAAGCGGAAAAGAGAAGAGGGCGGCGACGGTGAAGCGCAGAATGAGTGGATTTTCATTGCAGTTTAATCCCTGTCCCCGTATCCCCTCACGGTATTCTAAACGGCGATACGAAGGCAACTCTTGTCGCTTGGGGTGACGATATTACATTCCTCGATCGTGACGAAGATAACGGCCGTCACCGCCGCATCCCGCGGCACTTCGAGCATCGCGCGCTTAAAACGCGCTTCCTCCGCATCTCCGTTTTCTCTCCAATCATTCCGTTTCTCTTCCTACATTTGTTTCTCCTCTTCTATTTCTCTACGCGTCGTGGGGAAGAAAATTTACGATTACAATGGCGCGATTTGCAAAAAACTATGATCGGAATTCATATAGGTGCTTATTTCAAGATCATTTTAAGTCTTAATATTAGCCGTATTAGCATCTTAAATCAGTGTCTTAAGATGCTAATACGGTTCTTTGACATCAAGACTGTACTTAAGACTTAAATATATAAGAATCGACACTATAATATGAATACTGGCAATAATGCGATTTGCAAAAGACTATTATTGCGCACGTGCAAGTGCAAATCAAGAGAGACAGTATAGAAATAATATAATGCGCATTTTGAATACAGCTGAGTCAATTTTATTGCACTTTATCTTCTGTTTAGCATAGCTAAACATTATTCATGTTATTCATGTTTTATTATGCTATTATAGATAATCTTCTAAGAATCAGTGCTGTGCAGAAAAGCATGCAGTTTACGATTAGCTCAATTAATTGATAAGCAAAAACGATAAAACAAATTATCTTTTGTATCTTCCTAACGTATATTATGATGATCGTAATTTCAATACGGAGATAAAGTCAAAGTTGCAATACTGTAAAATTTTGAATTAATACTGCATTTGTCCATAGAATTAAGACTATCAAAAAGAAGCTAATTTATTATCAGATAAACAATTTCTTTTTTCAGATAAACAATTTTTTTCCAATGCCGATTAACATGTTCCATAAATCAGTCATACGACAAACGCATTTACGTTAGATTTTACTTTTAGATAAAAAAAGCTTGATATCAAACAATAATTCTACAACGCGAAACTAGCAAATTGCAAATCGCAACTAGCAAATTGCAAATTATAAATCGTTGAAGTTACGAAGACTTACGTTAGATCGCAAAGATTTACGACACGTGTACGTAAGATTTACACGTGCTCCGAATAACAATGATGCTACAGTTTAAAAGCAACTATTATTGCATTATCTTAAACGTTGCACGAAGGTAAACGCATTATCGCCCGCGCGATAAAATAATTGCGCGTGTGATAAGAGGGTCGAGGAGTCCAGGGTCGAGGAGAGAATGCATATTCAAAGGTAGGTAGATAGACACTAAATCATAGATAAACATTTACTAATAATTTAAAAGCTAGAAGAGTTCGACTTATGTCCATTTCTTAGATCAATATAGATTCATTTTAATCTAGATTTAATTTACTTTTTATTTTGTTCTAATTTTCTAAGAATCAGAGAAGAAATATGTAACTTAACTCGAGATTAAAGTTGATCTACATTGATAGAAATCGCATCTTAGCGCAATTTATCAAACAACAATCTTAGACATAACGATTTATAACTGTTACTGCAACGTTATCGCGCATTGTGTAATCCAGACGATTGCGATCTCAGCGTACTCATTTACATTGTCGAGCTTCTAATTAAAATAGAATCATTATCTGTAATTAGAAATTTCTAAAAAAATTTCTCGCTCTTAGAAGTTAACAAAATTCCGATTAGGATAAGAATATATAATTCTAATTTAGTTAAAACAATAATTATACTATGTGTGTGTAAATTTAAATTATATAGAGTGAATAATT
>Ga0157362_1001077_pt1 | contig 10932 bp, 5 predicted proteins | sample AttlaeALBM3_FD_111480 | JGI IMG/M metagenome (GOLD analysis project Ga0157362, IMG submission 111480) | Fungus gardens microbial communities from leaf cutter ant in Ribeirão Preto, State of São Paulo, Brazil - Atta laevigata ALBM3 | ecosystem: Host-associated > Fungi > Mycelium > Unclassified ... | reverse complement strand
TAATTTTTATTTAATTTTTTTTTTTAAAATGAATAAATTAACAGTTATTGAGAAAAATGTGCGAACAAAGTTGCGATGTATAATTCGTATGAATACGACTAGTGCAAGACAAAAACAAACTCCGACCGAGTATTGTTTGCAGCTAGTTAGGTACTTGTCTTTGCTTTGTTAAATTGAAGCTGCACAAATATAAACAAGAATTGGACATTCATGTTGTAATAAATGTAACAATATTATTTTAATGTATAATATAATATTAGTATATACATTCCATATATTATAATATTATATTTACTTAACATATTTAAAATTTTTCAAAATTTCAAAATTCAAAATTTCTGAGGAAATGGATATACTAGTTGTGTTTCTTTGGAATAAAACTAAGTAAATAAAATTTCTTGTAAGATACATTAAAGTAATTATGCAAGTTTGTGTATAACAAAATCAGCAAGTTCTAACAAAATCTACTCAAAGTTATATTTTATCATTGTATTTTTAGGAAGAGCGATTATGAGAACTTTTTATGTACGCTATTACTTCCTCGTAGTATTAAATCGACGGCTTTTGCTGTACGTGCGTTTAATGTCGAAGTGGCACAAGTGGAGGATCAAGTGAGTGACAGTAGGATAGGTACTATGCGATTACAATTTTGGACAGATGCTCTGAACAGAATTTATAATGGTAATCCTCCGAAGAGTCCCGTGGCATTGGAATTACACAGGGTAACATAAATAGATCTCATTGTTCCAAGATACATTCGTATGACTATTGTTGGAAATCAGAGATCTTTTGCATTTACAGATCCTTCAACAACACAAACTATCTAAACGCTATTTCAAGCGCTTGATTGACGCTCGTTTGAACAAGCTAAATAGCTCAATATTTGTGGATTTGGAATCGCTCGAAAGATATTGTGATTATACTACATCATCAATTTATTATTTGCTGCTAGAGGCACAGAGTATAGCAAGCGTCAATGCTGATCATGCAGCTAGCCACTTCGGCAAAGCACATGGTTTAGTCACCTTGATACGTTCTGTGCCATATAATGCCCGAAAACGAGTTATAATATTGCCACAGGATATTTTGCTAAAACACAGTATCTCCTCTGAATCTATCTTTCAGAGACAATCAAATGCTGGATTTAAAGACGCTATACTTGAAATTGCATCTTGCGCCAAGCAACATCTGAAAATGGTACAATAGATAACTTAGTAATTCCATATACGTGGAATTTAATTGACATCAAGTCAATATGCGTCTATGACGCAGTCATATATCTGACAATTTTCATGTTTTTGCATTTAGATGAAAAAGTCAGGAAAGATTTATACGACATTATTTTCTTTATTTTAGGCGACATCACTTAGAAAGATGGCTGGGAAGAATCTTAACGCAATATTTCTACCGACAGTTTGCATGGAGAATTATTTAGAAGAATTAAAAAAAGTAGACTTCGACGTTTTTCACCCGACATTACAAAGAAAAAATGGCATCCTTCCATTACAATTACTGTGGAGAAAGATATGGTCTTAGGGTGACTTTGACCAGACTCTAATTAATTTAATCAGAGACTGATTCAATCAGCAGTTTTGCTGTAAGATCTCTAGCTATATATAATTCGTTATCCTTAATTTAATCTTACTTTTCATTAAACAAAAAGTTTATTCTATCCATATTAAGAATTATTATAGATGAATGTATGTTTAGAATAACTTTGATCAAATGTCGATTAACTTATCAAATAATAGTTGTACATACTATTTTATTTACGTAGATAGAATTAAGTTTTTGTTAATACTTGAAAAAACGATTAAATTGGAACGAATTATATAGTTAAAAATTTTGTTTTAAATTTAATTTGTTTTAATTTTTAAAATTAGCTCCTGATTGAATTAATCACTGATCAAGTTAATGGGAGTTTGGTTAAAGTCACCCTTAATTATTAAAGTTTGAAATTAGTTAAAAATAACATTTAATATGTTTTAGTCATTTATTATCCTAATTCCATTTAAATTAAAAAAATTCATATCGCAGAGAATCAGGATATCAATCATAAAACTTTACTCTTAGGATGGAAAGTGAAAAGTGGAAATTTTAACTATTGAAGTTAATAGAGAAATTTTTCACTTCACTTTTCATCCTAGGAAAAAAGTTTCATGATTGGTATCTAGATGATAATTGGAAGAACATTTTTTTCAAATATTGCATCCTGATTGGCTGATTTCTCGTTTTGTCCAAATTTTTTTTGCGGCAATCAATTTTACAGTTTTGGAGGTTTCTTTAATGTATCTGACGGTTTTTATCCGCAAAAATACCCACAGATTCTATATATATATATATAGATATATATATATTTATTCCTAAATTAATAAAATAGTCGAATTTAAACCAGCATTGCGAAACCGTTCACTCTTGTGACCCCAAGATATCGAATCAAAAGATGCGCTTCATTCTACTTATATATTTGTTCCGCGTTCGATGAGAATGGGACCAAAGACATAGAATCAAGTGATTTTTGATTACATTGAACTTGTGATAACCAAGGCCATCCAGAGTCTAAACGAAACAGGAAGAATTGCGTCTCATTTATATTCAACTTTTGAATTTTTTGGCATTCTCAAAATTTATTTCGCGTTTCGACGATCGCAGTTCATAACTATCATAACTGATAACAATTCATAATTGGGAACAATCGGGAAACAATCTCAAACCAATCGCAGGTAGTTGTTCCTTATCTATCTTATTGATTTGTTAAGTTTGTCATTTTGTTCATATCTGTATCTCCCAGCTTATCTTTTGTTGCCTTCGAGTTTTATATATACAAAATACTTTCGTAAATTACTTATATCTTATCGAACAGTTGAATCTGTAGTTGAATGATTTTATTATGTTTATTACGTTAAGGTTATGTTAAGGTATAATGCTAAAACAGTGCAATAAATTAGTAATAAATTTTTTTAGTATAGATTTTTGTTACATAGATTAAACACTTTGTTTGATATAGCTAATAACGTATTAGAAAAGAAAATAAAAGTTTTTGCTTTTATAGATCAAAATGTCTACTACATCACAGAAGCACAGAAACTTCGTGGCTGAGCCGATGGGAGACAAGCCTGTGACCGAACTAGCTGGTGTCGGAGAGGTGCTAGGAAAAAGATTAGAGTCTGCAGGCTTTGATAAGGTAAATATTTCTTTACATTTATAATTTTATTGAATATATCTAATTAATTGAATATACCTAAATCACTCTTAGTGTGACTCTTAAATAAATTCTAATTTAATCGTATTTTATTTTATTAATAGGCATATGTGGTCTTGGGACAGTATTTAGTGTTAAAGAAGAATAAGGAGCTGTTTCAAGAATGGATGAAAGATGCTTGTTCAGCGAATGCGAAACAGTCAACAGATTGTTATCAGTGTCTCACTGATTGGTGTGAAGAATTTTTGTAATTGTGATAGATTTGACTTAAATATTCTTAAAAAAAAAACAAACTAAGTTTAATTATAAAGTTATATGACATTACGCAAAATGTAAAATATATTTTAACATTTATATATTTTTAATATATCTTGCTTATAAACAGTAACTTTGAACAGTAAACATAAAATTTATTTTTGCAAATTGAATAATCACATTTTATAATCAAATAGTTATTATCACATGTATTTTAGTAATTATTTAGTATTTGATCATTAAGAATGTAGAATGATTTTTTGTATTTATTCCATGATCAATCGGTGAATTTCAGAATCATATCAATAACAGTAATGGATTAAAGAAATTTGTGATTTTTGTACACATTAAGATATTGAAAAAAATATTACTTCAATGAACACAAAAGTTATAAAAAAAATATGCAATCTTAGATGTAAGACTGACACGCTTACATAAAATGTGAATGTAATATTTAAATAGAACAAAAAATAAAAGGATTTATTCTCTAATAATGTTCTGATTGAAAAGTATTGATTTCTGATTATTTAAACAAAATATTTAAAATAAAATTTATGTAAAAAAGAAGGTAATAGTTTCATATATAATTTTATCGCATTTTATTTTATTTTAAATTGGATTTCATTTTAAATTATTTTTTAAGCCAACATATCTGTTCTCTTTTTTTTTTACTCTTATCTGTTCTATTTTTGACTTTTATTTTTCTCGAAAATAAAAGATTGTAAAAAAGATGTGTTCACATTGAGAATCGAATTTTTATTATCAATTATCATTTTTTAATCAAGTGACTTTATCGATATATTTTTCTTAATACCTTCGGCGCTTTTTTAAGTATCAAAACGTTAAATCAATACATTTATATATATATAATATTATATATAATATTATTATGGCTGTATTCCAAAATCTACTACCAATATTGAAAATCTATAGCGCACGTGACGTAAACTATAGATTTTCAGTATTGGCAGTAAATTTTGAAACACAGTGCCTATCATTAACTCTATATATATATATATATATATATATATATAAATATTAATATATATACACTGGAATGGGCAGCGAGAAAATTTTGTGGCCCGCAATTAATTAGCCATTTTAGTTGGGATGATATTTGATCGAATCAGAAGCATTCGCACGTGCGCTGCGATCGATATATCGATCGATATACTATCCATGTACGAAAATCTATATGGACATGAATGGTTTTATGTAAACAAAAATGTCACTTCAATTTTATTAGTACATTCAATAAAATAACTAATAACACTTTTCATATCCTACATCGTTAACACATGCAAGAATTAATACATTTAATACAAAAATTTTTACCTATGAAATGAAATGCCTTTTTTACCTCTTTGCCCACATTCAGGCACACAACACTTCATGTTAATGCACATTTTACACTCTCGCGATTTTATAATCTTTCAAATACAATCCCATACACGACGATCTTGCTGACATATGCGTCTCACTGAGGAACATTAAACGCGCATGAGCATCTGAAAGCTTCTGATTCGTTCTTACATTGACCAAATTAAAATGGCGCTGATCAATTGGTGCCACGATTTTCTATGCTTTACAGTGAAGATTCCATTCCAATGTATATATATTCAGTGCATCGAATAAGCCTAATTTCATTGATTTTTAAGATGCGTTGACTAAACTTAATAATTACTCTCTTCTGAATACCATCTCTTTTGTCTCTGTGACACATTTCCTAACCCCAACAGTTATTAACTGTGGCTTGGTTTCCACCGAGGATTTAATCTGGATCAGAATGTAAGAATCAATCAACTACAGTCCAGCATTCCCCTATCGTTCGACTGCAACTGAGGAATATTTGATTGTTGGTTGATTCTTACATTCTGATCCGGATTAAACCTTGAATGGATTAAATCCGGTGGAAATTAGGCTTTTGAAGTTTAATATCTTGGATTACAGAACTCTCAAGGGAGAGTTTGACAAACGTTCGTCATGATGTGGCAAATTGGTCACTTCTTTGTTATTTAATGTTATTCCGAATGTTAAAGATGACAAAAAAATTGTACCACATAATGACTGCAATCAAAATAATAATTCCAGTGTTTATTTTTATGTAATTTGTAATATAATAATATAATAATTGCCTGTGGCTCCAAATCTTTGAGGTCAATTGTATCTTGAAATGAGGTGAAAATTACAAAAGTGAACAAATTCACTAGAATATTCATAATTTAATTGATCAATACTTAATAATCATTGCTCACTTTTGTAATTTTCACCTTATTTTAAAGTACATAATCGAGCCCCTTATTCACACATTTTAAAATAATGGTGAGTTCGATATGCAATTAAAAAAATAATTTTCCTACAGCCAATCATCTTCTACTCTTTTGGAAATATTAACGGTATCCCGAGATCGGTATTGTTTCCAATCTATGTTACAATAGTCGTGGAGTAGCCTGCGGTTGTATTCTCGTGTGAGGTTAAGTTTAAAGTGCCGTTGATTGTGTAATGAGGTTGTTTACAGGTGATTCTAACCATTGTATTCATAATCGTACATTTGAGAAAAACATATATGACATTAGTCGCAAAATCGTGTAGATCTTGATTTTACGATTGAGTTCCGAAAATGAGGATCGCTGTGGAGGGTTGCGCTCATGGCGAACTGGACATTATTTATGAGACTATACAAGAAATAGAAAAAATCGATGGGAGGAAGATAGATCTGCTTATTTGCTGCGGCGATTTTCAAGCTACCAGAAATTTAAATGATCTAAAATGTATGGCAATATCGGACAAATACAAGGATATGTGTACATTTTACAAGTGAGTATTTAAGCAAGAGTTGATTAAACTAAATGTAGGCTGTTCATAGCTTACTTAAAAAGCAAACAGTTGGCAGTATGCTAGCAATCTGTTTGTGGAGCAACATATTGTAGTAAAGTGACATCAATTGCTGTTAATTTCAAGCGTATTAGTAGTCTATAGGAGAGAGATTCTAGAATCTTTATCTTACAACTAAACAAGCTTAATAGACTTGAAAAATTTGTCATAAATAATAATATCTCATTGTTTTTATTATCTTGTCGGAATGCCAAAGTAAGTAGATTGTTAATAGAAACCAAACAGAATTAATTTTATATTAAGTAGAATCAATCAAATGATTGATGTGATGAATATTTAAAATGATTATAAAATAGCAGATTATGCTTGGTTTCTACAATTATTCTGCTATTATATTATATAATTTACTTTTGCTGGTATTCTACTGACAAAATTTGCAATGGATATTTAACAAAATTTATTTTGAACAGATTTTTTTATTTATTTATTCAGATAAGTTATTTGTATGTTTAATGATATTTAATAAGAAAACAACATATTTTTAATGTTTGATGTTATATTACAGATATTATTCTGGTGAAAAGAAAGCTCCTATATTAACCATTTTTATTGGAGGCAATCATGAAGCATCAAATTATCTGCAGGAATTGCCATATGGAGGATGGGTTGCACCTAATATTTATTATCTTGGATATGCAGGTGTGGTACAAGTAGCTGGAATCAGAATTGCAGGACTTTCGGGTATATATAAGAGTCGACATTGGATGCAGGGACATTATGAGAAGCCTCCCTATACTGATAGTACTATACGAAGTGTTTATCATATCAGGAATATAGAAGTATTTAGACTAAAACAAGTAAGTATTAACTATCACACGTTGATTAATGAAATTGTATCTTTCTATACTTCTCCAGCTAATCATACAACTTTTGGTAAAATTATGAAATAAAATTATGACTATTCTTAGATAATTGGAAAATTATAAATTTTTTGTTTTTAGCTTTCTGGCAAAATTGATATTTTTTTATCACATGATTGGCCAGCAGGAGTAACAAAATATGGAGATGAAGATATATTACTGAAACAAAAACCATTTTTTAAGTAAGTTTTCAATGATAAGACTAAATATTAATGCAAAATTCTTGAAATTCGATAGACATATTTTAACGGTTAAAATTAATATTAATTACAATTTGCTATTTTAGGGATGATATAGAAAGCAATACGCTTGGCAGTCCTCCATGTATGGAATTGCTAGAACGTCTTTATCCGTCCTACTGGTTCTCCGCGCATTTGCATTGCAAATTCGCAGCACTTGTTCCTGAGAAGGGAGGCGCACGAGTGACAAAATTTTTAGCGCTGGACAAATGTCTGCCGAAACGGAAATTCCTTCAAGTGCTGGAAGTGCGTTCACAGGAAGATGGTCCAATACAATTGAATTACGATCTAGAATGGTTGACAATACTTCATCTGACAAATCATCTACTAAGCATTAAGAGCAGTATCCATTATATGCCTGGTCAGTATGGTGGCGGCAGATGGACGTACACACCCACGGCAAAAGAGAAACAGACCGTGTATGAGAAGTTTGGTTCCAATCTGCGAATTCCTCTCAACTTCACTCGAACCGTCAAACCATATGACCCGTGTGACACGAATACTCGGATCGAATGGCCACGATTGCTGATAAACGATCAAACTACCCGATTCTGCAGAATGCTAGGTATCGATGATCCTTCTGCTCTACTACAAATTATCACAAACACTATGATGGATAACAGTAGATCGAGCGAATTGTCGATGGAGACATCCGGCGAGTACATGCCAGAATCCATGGATATCTCATTTGACGAGGAAAGCGTATTCAATTCCACGTTCGAGGAGAATTCAACACACAAGTATTTCGTTGACAACTCACCGACGAATTTTTCTCCTAAGAGTGATGGCGATGATTCGGATAATGGGGATACGAGTAAAAGCACCTTGGACGGAACAGTTAATAGTTCGAATACAGAACCCACCACAGAAATTGCAGATTCTGCTTCTATGGATGACAGTAAGTAACGTTATTATAAAATAACTTGTAACTTCGTTAAAAAAACGATGTATAGAATATAGAGAATTCTTAATGAGAAGTTTTGAAATGATTAGATTGTTTGTATTGCAGGTAGCGAACAAACTAGTTGTGTCCAAACCGAGCCGAACTGCAAAAAGTTTAAACGTCGGAATTATTCTATATACTCTAGCACATTTTAACTGTGATAGTGTCTTCCTTATTAGATATTTGCGTCTGTATTCACTTGTTTCCATGTGGACTTTTTCTGTATTATATCTAATTTGTAAATAGCACGACTTTTTATAATCAATTACATATATATTGAAAGCTTCCAAAATAATTTATTAATTGATCACCCTTGTCGATGTTTATTGATCACAAATATAGATTACCTTTCCTTTTCCTGCAAATATTGGTATTTATCAGTTTATTATTATGCTGCAAAATTTTCCTTCGTAATTCCGCGATATTTGACAATTAGTTTTTCATAATTAGTTTTTCGATACTGTTTTTTTTTAAATAATTTTAAGCTACATGTCTCAATGTTAAATTTTTATCTTTATTTAGTTCTTTTATTGTTCTTCATTTATTAATTATAAAATATGTAATAAAATATTATATTGTGTTAATAAAACACAGCAAAACATAAAATTTTGTATAAGTAAAACACAACATAAAATATAATCATACATCTTGTAAATAAAATTGAACACCGCAAAGAAAACTTAGACCTGTTATTTTTAGTTGAATTTATGATGATTCATTATTTCTGTATTTTTGTTGTTGCAAAAAAAAAGAGAAAAGATGAACCAAATCAGCTAAAAAATAGACCTATACATCGATCATTCCACATCAAATCGGGATTTTATCACTTTTTGATAAAAAAAAAGATTAAAGATTTTGATTCTTTTAAAATTTTGCGGACGTATTCTAGACATTAAAGAATCAGACATGTATTTCGGAAAAAAATTTTTTTTAATGTTTTCACGAAGTTATGCTTACCTTTAAGTTTCAAAAATTGACGAAAAACGTGGCTCATATGTTATTCAAATGATTGTACCGCTAAAATAGTAAATCGAACGAAAAAAATGCAAGAGATAAATTTTAAAGATTAATAGGCAATTTAGTTTTAATGGCGCGAGTCGTTTATCGAGATACAACGAAGAACAGAATGTATTTAATATTTATTTTATAATTTTAAATATCAGCACATTAACTTATATTTCATATAAGCTAATGTGCTGATAAAAAGCAAGATACAACAAGTAGGTTAATTTACATAATTGCTCACGAAGTGAAATGTTTTTGACATCCCAGCAGTATATCTCAATTTTTATTGCTTTTTGATGATTTAAAATTAAATAAAGATTAATAATAAGTTACACATTTTTTAAATAAATACAAACATTTTTTTTTAATTAAATAAACGATTTGGATTAAATAGAATATATATAAATAGCATTTGTGTATATTTATAGAGATATATAATTTAAATATAATTTATCTTAATATAATTTATCTAAATATAATTTAAATATAATTACTTTTTCCAGGATAAGAATGCGAAATAAGACGTGCTAGAATTAAATGATTCACATAAGTAACAAAAAGCCACGATACGTTAATCTTTTGTTAAAAGTATTGTGTATATCACACGAATTCCGCGTATCAAAAAGTTGTTACAAACTATAAATAATCGCTAATTGTAATACAATTTGAAATATCTAATACATGGATGAATTGTGTGCGTAATGAATGTAAGAAGTAAAACAAAAACCGTGCCTATCAATAAAGCCTATTCATTGGAGAATATTAAAATGAGTAATGTAAAACGAGTAATGTATTGAATAGATTATTTTACTTATTTAGAATTAAATAGGCGTTAATATTTTGACAGTTAGATGATCGGCTCGTGGCTTTGGGAATTGTTTTGGCAAGGAACGGCAGGAAGGTGGGGGGAGGGGGGCGGCGCGTCACGTTTATGTAAAGTTACCGCGCAGTTATTCTCTTACCGCAGCATTCTCGTACGAGCGGGTAGCTATATCGCGTGTTTTTCTTTACATTTCTTTTTGAAATGTTACATATAATATGAAACGTTATATTTTATGACTACTCACAGTATATGATTAATTATTCATAAAAGAATCGAGATAACAATCATATATTACGAAACAGATGTTTCGTACGATTCATTCATTTGGAATAAAACACGATGGAAAGTAGAATTGTGTTATCTCGCGATAATTACGAACGATAATTATTTTTGTTTAACGTAAAATTTTTCTCTTGCTTAAGTATATATAACTCTCGATTATGCAACATTATCAAACGATATCATATGAATTATAAAAAAGTAACGTTACATTCTCGTGCAAATAACATAATTCAAGCTATTCCTACTTTCAGAACTAATATACAATAGTTTGTGTAATTAATAATTTAATTAATTTTTCGTTTTCGTGCATCTTTCGTTATACGATCTGTATAAAAAATTAAACGTACTTTGGAACTATTTGTCGGTAATAAAAGAAATATTCCTCTTTTTTATTTACCTCTAGTCCATCGACTTTAATCATATCTTAT
>Ga0157362_1001075_pt1 | contig 10933 bp, 11 predicted proteins | sample AttlaeALBM3_FD_111480 | JGI IMG/M metagenome (GOLD analysis project Ga0157362, IMG submission 111480) | Fungus gardens microbial communities from leaf cutter ant in Ribeirão Preto, State of São Paulo, Brazil - Atta laevigata ALBM3 | ecosystem: Host-associated > Fungi > Mycelium > Unclassified ... | reverse complement strand
GCGGGCCAGACCGACCAGCCGGGTCAGGGTGCTGCGCCGGGTCAGGCCGGCCAGCCGGGTCAGGGTGCTGCGCCGGGTCAGGCCGGCCAGCCGGGTCAGGGTGCTGCGCCGGGTCAGGCCGGCCAGCCGGGTCAGGGTGCTGCGCAGGCGCCCGGAGTCGACCCGAAGGCCGGGATGAACCCGAACGGGTCCCCGGGATCGCCCGGGGCCAACGACCCGCGTCCCAACGGTGGGTCCGGCGTCGGTCCTGCCGCCGGCGCCTGGCAGTACAGCTGGCAGAACAGCTGGCAGTACAGCTGGTACGAGCGCTACGCCTTCTTCCGCTTCTAGGCCGCTGGGCACGCGGCGGCGCCGGCGGCGCTGCACTACAATCAGGCGAGTCGGCTCCGGCCGACGCGGACAACTGAATGAGCTCATCCAGAGGGGCAGAGGGAACGGCCCGACGAAGCCCCGGCAACCACCCGCGCATCCCACCGGCTCGACCGGCGCGCGGGAGACGGTGCCAACTCCGGCCCGGGGGCAACGCGCCCGCGGGAAAGATGAGGAGGAATCTTCCCAATGACGTCTGCCCCAACTGCCGCCACCCGCCTGCTGGGTTCCGCCGTGGGTCTTTCCTGTCGGGAGTGCGGCGCGGGCTACGAGATCGGGCCCATCTACGCGTGCGGCGACTGCTTCGGCCCGCTCGAGGTCGCCTACGAGTTCGGCGCGATCAGCCGCGAGTCGATCGCCGCCGGCCCCCGCAACATCTGGCGTTACGCGGCCCTGCTGCCGGTCCCCCCGCACGTCGCGTCCACCCCGAACCTGGAGCCCGGCTGGACCAAGCTCGTGCGGGCCGACAACCTGGCCCGTGAGCTGGGCATGCGGGCCCTCTGGATCAAGGACGACAGCGGCAACCCCACGCACTCGTTCAAGGACCGGGTGGTCGCGGTCGCCCTGGCGGCGGCTCGCGAACTCGGTTTCTCCGTGATGGCCTGTCCCTCCACCGGCAACCTGGCCAACGCCGTGGCCGCCGCCGCGGCCCGCGCCGGCTTCCGTTCGGTGGTGATGATCCCGGCCGACCTGGAGTCCCAGAAGATCCTGACCACCGCGGTTTATGCCGGGACCCTGTTGGCCGTCGAGGGCAATTACGACGACGTGAATCGGCTCGCCTCCGAACTGGCCGGCGAGGAGGAGGACTGGGCGTTCGTCAACGTCAACGTCCGCCCCTACTACGCCGAGGGCTCCAAGACGCTCGGCTTCGAGGTCGCCGAGCAGCTGGGCTGGCGCATCCCGGAGCAGACGGTCATCCCGATCGCGTCCGGGTCGCAGCTGACCAAGGTGGACAAGGCATACACCGAGTTCGTGAAGCTGGGCTTGGTGGACGACGTCCCGTACAAGATCTTCGGCGCGCAGGCCACCGGCTGCTCCCCGGTGGCGGCCGCGTTCAAGGCGGGCCGGGATGTGGTGGCGCCCGTGCGCCCGGACACCATCGCAAAGTCACTGGCGATCGGGAATCCCGCGGACGGCCCGTACGTGCTCGACGTGTGCCGACGCACCGGGGGCGTGGTCGAGGACGTCACCGACGCCGAGATCGTCGAGGGCATGCGGCTGCTGGCCCGGACCGAGGGCATTTTCGGGGAGACCGCGGGCGGGGTTACCGTCGCGACGCTGTGCAAGCTGCTCGAGGCCGGGGTTCTCGACCCGGACGCGGACACCGTTGTGTTCAACACCGGCGACGGGCTGAAGACCTTGGACGCGATCGCCGAGCACGTCGGCCCGACCGCGACGATCGCCCCGACCCTGCGTTCGTACCGGGCCGCCGGATTCTGACCGCCCGGTACGGCACGTTTGACGCCGCAAATGCTTAACGCGACGTGAGATTCGCACGTCCGGGCCTGTTGGAGCATCGCGCGGGGGCGTTATGGTCGCCTCGGTCGGCACGTTGCGCGCGTCACAGCACTCGGGCGGGTACGACCCGGCCCGCGAGGTGCGGGTTCGAAGTTTTGTTCCACCAGGAGAAACTCATGCCTCAGGGCACCGTCAAGTGGTTCAACGCGGAGAAGGGCTACGGCTTCATCGCGGTCGACGGTGGCGCGGACGTGTTCGTGCACTACTCGGCGATTCAGGCGGACGGCTACCGCTCGTTGGACGAGGGCCAGCGGGTGGAGTTTGAGATCACGCAAGGCCAGAAGGGTCCTCAGGCGGACGCGGTACGCGCCGTCTGAGCACCCGTAAGCGAGGAGCCGGCCCACGACGGGCCGGCTTTTCGTGCGTTCCCCGAGGACATTCCGGACGCCACGCGCCGGCCCGGGTCGAACGGGCCCGACGCGGCCGCCCCCATCGGTAGCCTCGTGGGCATGTCAGACCACACCGACCTGCTGCCCGGCTCCGACGGGGAGCACCGGATGCAGGAGCAGTGGGACTCCGTGGACCGAGCCCGGGGCTTCTACGAGCGCCAGGTTCTCGATCACCTCAACGGGCCGATGCGCGAGTTCCTCGCGCGCCAGCAGATGATGTTCGTCTCGACCGCCGATGCCCGCGGCGAGTGCGACTGCTCGTTCCGCGCCGGGGAGCCCGGCTTCGTCACGGCGCTCGATTCCCGGACGATCGTCTACCCGGAGCTTCGCGGCAACGGGGTCTACGCGAGCCTCGGCAACATCGCCGAGAACCCGAACATCGGCCTGCTGTTCATCGACTTCTTCAACGACCTGATCGGCCTGCACATCAACGGCCGGGCCGATGTGGTCGAGCACGAGCAGTTGCTGGCGGACGAACGGGTCACCGTCGACCTGCTGGAGGTGCTCACCCGCCAGGGCGGCCCGCGTCCGGAGCGCTGGGTGAGCGTTGGTGTGCACGAGGCGTACATCCACTGCTCCAAGCACATCCCGCGGCTGGCCCGATTGGACAAGCAGGTCGACTGGGGTACCGATGACGCCAGGCGCAAGGGCGGGGACTACTTCGGCGTGGCCGCCGAGCGCGCGCCCGACGGGCCCGCTTGCACTCTCCCCGGGTGAGTGCTAAGCATGGGTTAGCACTCCCGTGCTGGGAGTGACAACGCACAGGTTGGCTCGGTGAGACCGGGGGACCGGCGGTAAGAGGCCGTCGGCGCCCGCGGTCGTCCGTCGCGGGCGCCGTGGCCGGACCTGCAAGCAGCTCCGCTGGGAGGACCCGAACCAATGGCGAAGATCATCGCCTTCAACGAGGAGGCGCGGCGCGGTCTGGAGCGCGGCATGAACGCGCTCGCGGACGCCGTAAAGGTCACGTTGGGGCCCAAGGGCCGCAACGTCGTGCTGGAGAAGAAGTGGGGGGCGCCGACGATCACCAACGACGGTGTCTCCATCGCGAAGGAGATCGAGCTCGAGGACCCGTGGGAGAAGATCGGAGCCGAGCTGGTCAAGGAGGTCGCGAAGAAGACCGACGACGTCGCCGGTGACGGCACGACGACGGCGACCGTCCTCGCCCAGGCCATGGTCCGCGAGGGCTTGCGCAACGTCGCGGCCGGCGCCAACCCGATGGCGCTGAAGAAGGGCATCGAGGCCGCGGTGGAACGGGTCTCCGAGGAACTGACCAACATCGCCAAGCCCGTGGAGACCAAGGAGCAGATCGCCGCGACCGCGTCGATCTCCGCGGCCGACACCGCGATCGGGAACATGATCGCCGAGGCGATGGACAAGGTCGGCAAGGAAGGCGTCATCACCGTCGAGGAGTCCAACACCTTCGGCCTGGAGCTCGAGCTCACCGAGGGCATGCGGTTCGACAAGGGCTACATCTCGCCGTACTTCTGGACCGACCCCGAGCGGATGGAGGCGGTCCTGGAGGACGCGTACGTCCTGCTCCACGAGTCGAAGATCTCCTCGGTCAAGGACCTGCTGCCGCTGCTGGAGAAGGTCATGCAGTCGGGCAAGCCGCTGGCGATCATCGCCGAGGACGTCGAGGGTGAGGCCCTGGCGACCCTGGTGGTCAACAAGGTGCGCGGCACGTTCAAGTCCGTGGCCGTCAAGGCCCCCGGCTTCGGTGACCGCCGCAAGGCCATGCTGCAGGACATCGCCACCCTCACCGGTGGTCAGGTGATCAGCGAGACCGTGGGCCTGAAGCTGGAGAACGCCGGGCTGGACCTGCTCGGCCGGGCCCGGAAGGTCGTGGTCACCAAGGACGAGACCACGATCGTCGAGGGCGCCGGGGACGCCGACCAGATCGCCGGGCGGGTCAACCAGATCCGCGCGGAGATCGAGCGGTCCGACTCCGATTACGACCGCGAGAAGCTCCAGGAGCGGCTGGCCAAGCTGGCCGGTGGCGTGGCGGTCATCAAGGCCGGTGCGGCCACCGAGGTGGAGCTCAAGGAGCGCAAGCACCGCATCGAGGATGCGGTGCGCAACGCCAAGGCCGCTGTCGAGGAGGGCATCGTCGCCGGTGGCGGCGTGGCACTCCTGCAGGCCTCCAAGAAGGCCTTCGAGAAGCTCGACCTCGAGGGCGACGAGGCCACCGGAGCGAACATTGTCAAGGTGTCGCTGGAGGCCCCGCTCAAGCAGATCGCGATCAACGCCGGCCACGAGGGCGGCGTTGTGGCGGAGAAGGTGCGCAACCTCGATCCGGGTCACGGTTTGAACGCCGCGACCGGCGTGTACGAGGACCTGATCAAGGCGGGGATCATCGACCCGGCCAAGGTCACCCGCTCCGCGCTGCAGAACGCGGCGTCGATCGCCGGCCTGTTCCTGACCACCGAGGCGGTCATCGCCGACAAGCCCGAGAAGGGTCCCGACCCGGCGATGGCCGGTGCCGGCGGCGGCATGGGCGGCATGGGCGGAATGGATTTCTAAACGGCTGCGCAACGGGGCCCCGGCGGCAACTCCGTCGGGGCTCCGGCTTGTCAGGGTCCGGTCAGCGCCGCTGAACGTTCGCGAAGCACCTTCTCGGCATCCGCGCACAACCGCTGCAGCACCTCGGCGGCCGGTCGCACGGCATCGACGGAACCGGCGCCCTGCCCGTAGAGGATCTCGCCGGTCTCCGGATCCGGTGGCACCTCGAATGGGTTGTCGGCGGGCGCCGACTCCGGCCGCGGCTGCGCGGCCAGTTCCACCTCCCGGCCCTCCCACTGGTCGACGAAGCGGTTGCGACGCACCCGCTCGCCGATCCCCGTCGGCCAGGGCAGCCCGGAGCGAATGTCGTAGGTCCGCGTCCACACGGTGTCGCCGCCGTCGCTGGCGACGATCAACTCCTTGTGCACGTCGTGTACCTCCACCGCCTCCGGCGTGGCCAGAAACGCCGTGCCCACCCACGCCCCGTCGGCGCCGGCGGTGAGCACGGCGGCCAGGCTGCGCCCTTCGCAAATGCCGCCGGCGGCCAGCACCGGCAGCTGCGGTGGCGGTCGACCAGACCGGACACAAATGGCAGCAGGGCCATCGTCCCGGTGTGCCCGCCCGCCTCGTTGCCCTGAGCCACCAGCACGTCCGCGCCCGCTGCAACGGCCGTCGCGGCGTCGGTGTAGCTCTGCACCTGACACATCACGAGCGCACCCGCATCCTTGGCGCGCGCGGCCCACGGTCCGGGGTCACCGAAGGACAGGGCGATCACCCGCGGGTGTTCGTCGAGCGTCGCCGCGAACAACTCCTCGGAGAATCCCATGAACGCGGTGATGAACCCGACAGCGAACGGTCGATCGGTCACGGCCCGGATCTTGGCGATCTCCGCGTGGATCCAATCCGGCCCCCGCCACGGGTGCACGCCGCCGAAGGACCCGAGCCCGCCCGCGGCCGACACCGCGCCGGCCAGGGTGCCGCCCGAGTGGAAGGCCATCGGCGCCGAAACGATCGGATGGGCAATTCCCAGAAGTTCGGTCAATCGAGTGCGCAGCATTTTGTGAACCTAGCGGGAGTGGCACGATCCGCCTCAGCGGGTGGCAGGGACGCGGCTCGCGCGGACGAGGGAGGGCTCATGTCATCGGACGTAACCGGTACCACGGTCGACCCGGGCGCGATTCTGCAGCTGGGGTTCGCCTTCTGGGGGTCGAAGACGCTGCTGAGCGCCGTTGAACTGGGCCTGTTCACGGTGCTGGCCGACGGTCCGGCCGACGCCGAGAAGCTGACCGAGAAGCTGGGCCTGCATCCCCGCTCCGCGGTGGATTTCCTCGACGCGCTGGTGGCCCTGCGTCTGCTCGAACGCGTGGACGGCAACTATGCCAACACCCCGGCGGCCGAGCTTTTCCTGGATCGGGCCAAGCCGACCTACGTGGGCGGCCTGCTGGAGATGGCCAGTGCCCGGCTGTACCCGTTCTGGGCCAACCTGACCACCGCGCTGCGGACCGGTCGGCCGCAGAACGAGGCGGCGCACGACGAGGATTTTTTCGGAGTCCTTTATGCCGACCCGGATCGGCTGCGGCAGTTCCTGAGTGCGATGAGTGGCGTGAGCCTGGGCGCGGCCAGAGCGCTGGCGGCAAGCTTCGAATGGGATCGTTACTCGACATTCGTCGACGTGGGTACCGCCCAGGGCGGCGTGCCCGTCCAGCTGGCGCTTGCGCACCCGCACCTGACCGGTGTCGGGTTCGACCTGCCCGCGGTTGAGCCGATCTTCACCGAGTACGTGTCCGGGTTCGGGTTGGGCGAGCGGTTGCGCTTCGCGGCCGGGGACTTCTTCGCGGACGCTCTGCCCGCCGCCGACGTGCTGGTGATGGGGCACATCCTGCACGACTGGGACGCCGAGGCGAAGCTGATGCTGCTGGCGAAGGCGCATGCGGCGCTGCCCACCGACGGGGCGCTGATCGTGTACGAGGCGTTGATCGACGACGATCGCCGGAACAACGCGTTCGGGCTGTTGATGAGCCTGAACATGCTCATCGAAACCCCCGGCGGCTTCGATTTCACCGGCGCGGACTGCCGCGGCTGGATGCAACAAGTGGGCTTCCGGGAAACTCGGGTCGTACCGCTGACCGGCCCCGACTCGATGGTGGTTGCCATCAAGTAGCGGCGCCCGCCGGGCGAACGTCAAGAAATCCGAGCGGTTGCCCAAAAATCGGTGCGGTTGCGCACATCTGTCGGCGCGCCGAGCCGCGCCGACCTACTGTGACCGGGTGGCGATCCTGATCGACCCGGCGCACTGGCCCGGCCATGGGCGCCTGTGGTCGCATGTTGCCAGTGACCTGAACCTGGCCGAGCTTCACGCCTTCGCCAGGAGTATGGGCATCCCCGAGCGGGCATTCGACCGCGATCACTACGACGTTCCCGCGGAACGCTACGAGCAGATCGTCGCGGCGGGCGCCCGCCCGGTTTCGTCGCGGGTGTTGGTGGCCGCCCTGCGCGCCGCGGGCCTGCGCACACCGCGGATGTCACCGCAGGCCCGCGCCGCCTCCTGATCCGCGCCCGGTGAGCCGGTGCAGTTCCGTGGCGATGTTCTCCCGGGCCGTCGTCTCCCACCGCGTTCGGCCCAGCGGCGTGCGGAACAGGCTCGGCGCCGCCAGCAGGTCCCGCAGTATCGCGGCGCGCCGCGCTCGGAACTGCGCGTCCGGGACGTGGCCGTATTCCGTGCGCACCGCGTCGGCGTAGCCGGCGTACACCGCCGCCGGCGCGGCCAGGATTGCGAGGTCGGCGTCGCAGAGCACCGCGCCGTTGCGGTCGCCCACCACTGGATCGTGACGGGCTGTCAGGCGCACCAGCCGGGCGACCTCGGTCACCAGCGCCGCGTCGAGGCCGAGTGCCCGCAGTTCCTCCTCCGCGCGCCGGGCGCTGTTTTCCTCATCGTCGGCATCGCCGTGGTACACCGCATCGTGGTACCAGGCGGCGAGTCGCACGGCGGTCGGGTCGGCGGCATGCCCGGCAAGCTCGTCAATTCGGTCCAGCACTCGCTGAAGGTGCCTCAGATCGTGGTAATGCCGGTCCGGTGCACCCCAATCGTCGAGCAGGCGGGCGCCGACTGCCTCGGCGGCGGGGCCGCTCGGGCCGGGCAGCAGCCGCGCCCACGCCGTCGCCAGTTGCTGCCGGGCGGTCAGTTCAGCCGCCGGCATCCGGTTCGGCCCGGCCGGTGGATTGGTTGAACACGTCCTCGGCGTCGACAATCGTGTAGGCGTAGCCCTGCTCGGCCAGGAACCGCTGGCGGTGCGCGGCGAAGTCGGCGTCGATGGTGTCACGGGCGACGACCGCGTACAGGCGCGCCGCCCGCCCGTCGGCCTTGGGTCGCAGGACTCGCCCCAGCCTTTGCGCCTCCTCCTGACGGGATCCGAATGTGCCCGACACTTGGATGGCGATCGCGGCCTCGGGCAGATCGATGGAGAAGTTCGCGACCTTGCTGACCACCAGGGTGGGTATCTGTTTGCCGCGGAACGCCTCATATAGGCGTTCCCGCTCGCGCACCGTGGTCTCACCCTTGATGACCGGGGCTCCCAGGCGTTCGCCCAGATCGTCGAGCTGATCCAAATATTGTCCGATGACCAGGATCTGCTCCCCGGCATGGCGGGCCACCAGCGCTTCGACAACGCGCGCCTTGGTGCGGGTGGTCGAGGCCAGCCGGTAGCGCTCCTCGGGTTCGGCTGTGGCCACCGCGAGCCTTTCGGCCTCGGTCAACGTCACGCGGACTTCGACGCAATCGGCGGGTGCGATCCAGCCCTGGGCCTCGATGTCCTTCCACGGTGCGTCGTAGCGCTTCGGGCCGATCAGCGAGAACACGTCGCCCTCGCGTCCGTCCTCGCGGATCAGAGTGGCGGTCAGCCCCAGCCGGCGGCGGGCCTGCAGGTCGGCGGTCATCCGGAAGATCGGGGCGGGCAGCAGGTGCACCTCGTCGTAGACGATCAATCCCCAGTCCCGCGCGTCGAAGAGCTCCAGGTGCGCGTAGACCCCCTTCCGCTTGGTGGTCATCACCTGGTAGGTGGCGATCGTGACGGGGCGTACTTGTTTGCGCTGACCGGAGTACTCGCCAATTTCCTGTTCGGTCAGCGAGGTGCGCCGCAACAGCTCGGTGCGCCACTGGTGGGCGGCCACCGTGTTCGTGACCAGGATCAGCGTCGTCGCGCGGGCCAGGGCCATCGCGGCGGCGCCGACCAACGTTTTGCCCGCGCCACAGGGCAGCACAACCACACCCGACCCGCCGTGCCAGAAACCCTCGGCGGCCTCGCGCTGGTATTGGCGGAGCGTCCAGCCGGTTTCGTTCAGCTCGATCGGGTGCGCCTCGCCGTCGACGTAACCGGCCAGGTCTTCGGCGGGCCAGCCGAGCTTGAGCAGCACCTGCTTGAGGTGGCCGCGTTCGGAGGGATGCACCAGCACCGTGTCCGGGTCCACCCGGGCGCCGACCAGCGGCGTGATCTTCTTGCTGCGGAGCACCTCCTCGAGCACCGGCCGGTCACTGGCGATCAGCACCAGGCCGTGGACGGGGTGCTTCTCCAGGCGCAGCCGCCCGTAGCGGGCCATGGTCTCGGCCACGTCGACCAGCAGCGCGTGGGGGACGGCGTACCGGCTGTGGGTCAGCAGCGCGTTGACAACCTGCTCCGCGTCGTGCCCGGCGGCGCGGGCGTTCCAGAGGCCGAGCGGAGTGAGTCGGTAGGTGTGCACGTGCTCTGGGGATCGCTCGAGCTCGGCGAACGGCGCGATCGCCCGGCGGCACACGGCTGCGCCCGGGTGGCCGACCTCGAGCAGCAGGGTCTTGTCGGATTGCACGATCAGCGGGCCATCGGTCACGGACCAATTCTGACCCACTACCGTCAACCGGCATGGGAGCCGTCACCACTCCGTTCCGGGTGCAGATCGACGAGCGGCAGCTGGCGGATCTGCGGGAGCGGCTGGCCCGCACCCGGTGGCCCGAGCCCGCGACGGTCGAGGATTGGTCGCAGGGCGTACCACTCGAGTACGCGCAGGAGTTGTGCGCCTACTGGGCCGACGGCTACGACATGTCGCGCCCGGCCGCACGACTGAATGTCCACCGCCAATTCCTGATCGCGCTCGACGGCTGTGACATCCACGTGCTGCACGCGCCATCGCCGCACCCCGACGCGATGCCGCTGGTGCTGACCCACGGCTGGCCCGGCTCGGTTATCGAGTTCCTCGAGGTGCTCGGTCCGCTCACCGACCCGCCGGACCCGGCCGACGCGTTCGAGGTGATCTGCCCGACGCTGCCGGGGTTCGGCTTCAGCGGCAAACCGGGCTCCGCGGGTTGGTCGGTGCCGCGCATCGCCGCGGCGTGGGCGGAGCTGATGGCCGCCCTCGGGTTCAACCGCTACGGCGCGGCGGGCGGGGACTGGGGCTCGTTCGTCAGCATCGAGCTGGGGCGCTGCGCCCCCGATCGGACGATCGGCATCCACGTGACCCTGCCGCGGGCGCGTCCGGTGGAGGGTGCCCCGGTCACCGCCAGGGAGCAGGCCGGGTTGGTGGCCACCGAGGAGTTCCGGGCCCGGGGCGGGGGCTACTCCAACATTCAGGGCACGCGCCCGCAGACGATCGGCTACGGCCTCGTCGATTCCCCCGCGGCCCAGCTGACCTGGATCGCGGACAAGTTCTGGGCGTGGACCGACCACGACGGCGACCTGGAGGCCGCGGTCGACCGGGACCGACTGCTGGACAACGTCATGTTGTACTGGCTGCCCGGCGCGGGCGCCTCGTCCGCGCGCATCTACTGGGAGAATTTCCCCCGGTACAGCGGTACTGAGCCGGTGTCAGTTCCGTTCGGGGCGTCGATCTTCCCCGGGGAGATCGTGCGGATCCCGCAATCTTGGGCCCGGGCCCGGTTCGGCGACCTGCGGTACTGGAACGATGACCTGCCGCGCGGTGGCCACTTCGCCTCGCTCGAGGTGCCCGAGCTCTACGTCGACGAGCTGCGCCGGTTCTTCCGCCTGGTCCGCTAGGACGTGTTGGGGTTCTTAGAGGGTGTCTCACGTGGCCGGCCGTAGCGAGGCGCAGCACCGACGTCGATCCGGCAAGGCCGAGGAGGAGCCGATACTGGAACGTATCGGCGACGACGAGAACGCGGCCGGGCGGCGTCG
>Ga0157362_1001073_pt1 | contig 10941 bp, 6 predicted proteins | sample AttlaeALBM3_FD_111480 | JGI IMG/M metagenome (GOLD analysis project Ga0157362, IMG submission 111480) | Fungus gardens microbial communities from leaf cutter ant in Ribeirão Preto, State of São Paulo, Brazil - Atta laevigata ALBM3 | ecosystem: Host-associated > Fungi > Mycelium > Unclassified ... | reverse complement strand
TATCTGTACGTAACAATTATCATGCATTTAATGCGAGGGATATTAAATATTGATAATTGTGTGTGTGTGTGTGTGTGTGTGTGTGTGTGTGTGTGTGTGTGTGTGTGCGCGCGCTCAGCAACACCACAAATGATTATAATGACCACGGATGTTGTCACGCAAGTTATAATACGCTATAATATTTACTATAAAATTAAACATATAGCGAGAGAGAGAAAATTTGGATTTCGAATATCAATCTTGCGGTTTTCATATCTGTAGCTTATATGCTATATCTTAACAAGCTCTTTAAATTGCGTAATTAAATTGTCGTATTCATAAATTTTGAATATATTTATTTTATATTTACGCCTTAATGTACAAAATATAAATAAATTTCGTACGTATAATTTATTTATGTTTTACATATGTACATATGTAAGATATAAATAAATTATATATATATATTTATATAAATCTTTTTACAGATGAAAAATGCAGAGAAAATATAATAATAATAATAATAATAATAATAATAATAATAAAGAATAACCTAATGTGCCGAGTGCTTTTAACCGAGGACTTTGTCAAAAGCATTCCTTCGTCAACATTTTTTAGCAATTACAATTCATTGTGCAGCGCATAACACAAGTAGTATTTAATGTGAACAAAGTAGTCAGCATTTTCATTACAGTTCACAAAGCTAATGCCCTATTGTTTGAGATGCCTTTTTGTTTACACTGCAATGGCGCCTTTTTCTTCGCGATTTTCTTATTGGCCACGTTTTCCTACTGTCTCGAATGCCAAACAAATATATGCTCGGAGAAATTTCTCTATACACAAAGCTTATTTATACCCTAACTTCGTGAACATACCAACCAGAAAACGGATAAAAATATAACCTTTTATTCTAATGAGAATTTATGTACCAAGTTTGTGTGACAGTTACAGCAAATTTGTAAGAAGTTTATGCTGGTGCACATTCGTTTTGAATATGTTAAATCTGCATGATTACTTTAATGCTTATTTGACAAACAGATTTTATATTAACGCAAAATCAGTTCACGATTACGAAGCAAAAGTAGATAGTCGTCATTGTAATATAAAATTTTTGCATTAGAATTTATTCAATGTAGTAAAGATTAGAATAATTTATTATTATTAACGATTCGAGTATTTATAGGTTTATTAAATATTAATTGAGAAAAGACGATGAACAATCGATTCTCGAGAAGGAAACTTTATCAAATTCCTCTTTGAGACGCTGTTCTTACTTCACGCGGTTTTCATTCCCTAATTAGTACTTCGTGAAAGCCATTACCTACATAACATTGTCGCTATACTCATTTTAGCTGACGCCAGCTGAACCGGAATTGCGAGTAAAGACTGAATAAGATCGTTCCAGCTTGTACCCGATGAGTATTCATTTTTATACCTCTCCATGTAATTTTACTAATTAATTAACTAATTGCTTCTCCTGGGTGGGAGAATTCTTCAGACCATCTAAAGTGCGGCAGTATGTAAAGAGCTTCAGAGAGAGATAGAAATTCATTTAATTTTTTTCGTGGTTTGCTAACGAGGTCAATGGGTTAAACAACTCAACCTATTGTATAGCGTTCCGGATTCTCTTTTGTTCGAGAATATTTCTATGAGTAATTTTAATTTTATAATACATATCATTTCTTTTATGCGTAATGTAAAATCTACTAGTACCAACGCGCACGCGTTATGTAAAATTAATAGCATAGCATCGAATGCATAGCCAATATTGAATTATTTTAACTTTGGATGCATTATACACATATAATCAAATGTAAAAAAATTTATAATTCTTTATTTTATTAATAACTTGACCTGGCGGAATATTGCAAACGGAAATATTGCAGACAATATGTAAAACTGATAAAAGAAAATATATTATCAATTTTTAACGGCATATTTCCATCATCTTGAAGTTTTGTTCAATCGCTATTCGATAATATATTTTCGCATTAATATTATAAAACTGCCGCGTCACTTAAAGTAATTTAGTATCATTTGGATACTTCTTATCATAAGGAGAGAGGGAAGAGCATTCGCAGTACTGAAATGGCCGTGTAGAATTTCGCAGCCAGTTCGTAACTATATTCATGAATTATTCTTATAAGTATGCTGTAAAAACACATTTTATAATCCTACAAAGCGCAGCTTGAGGTATGAAAATTTATCGATAAACGATTTATATATGATAAACGGATTATATTTGATTAACAGTTTAAGATATTAAACAATAATACTATAATAAAAAAAGTATTAGAATTTTTAATTTTTAATTTTTGGCAATATCTCAATTTTTTAAATTAATTTATCGTGATTTTCATGACGAGAACATATTGATTCATTTATAAGAAAAAAAAAAACTACAATCATTTCAAGATATGATTGATTTTTTTTTATGTTAATGAGATCATGAGAGTAAGTCTAAATTTATTATAAAGAAAGCTTTAAATATGTATTACTTAATATTAATTAAAAGATATGGAAAAGAAAAAAAAGTTTTTGGAATTTACTAAATACAAAGGCAGATTTAATTGATACAATAATGATGTATCATACTTCTGAAATTGAAGGGATCGATAAAAGAATGCTTATACGCATCTATAAAAATTTGAATTACCTTATATCCGGCGAGATCTTGAACTACGCAGGAGAGAATAGCTTCTCTTCCCACCGGCGCGGTTACATTGGCTATTGGTTCCTTGAATTTAGGATCTGAAAGGAAAGATGAAATGCATTGGTTTAGAAAAGTATATATAATTTATTTATTGTCGTGTCGTAATGAAAGAATTCTAAATATTGTGTGTGTTCTAGCTATACATTTTTAATCTATATGTAAAACTTGACGAAGGCAATTCTGTTTTAATTTATTCAATTCCAATTTAAAATAAATGTAAGATATAAGTGAAAATAAATCAAATTTATTCTATCAATTTATGTTAATTTATTCTTTCGCGATTTTTATTTAGATTTACTTAGATTTTCTTTTTAAAATGATTAAAATTGATTTTGAAAATCTATTTATTTATTGTTCGAGAGCAAAAGAGAGCTAAATTAAATAAATTACTTGACTTGATCATTAAGACCAAAATTAAATACATGTATCTATTGTCGTCATATTTACATAGATTATATTAAAAAAAATAATTTTGTTATCTTCTTCGAGTAAGAGAAATACTTACTAAATGTTTCTTAAGTACCTATTATATTCGGAAAACATTTATTTTTAATTAAGTAACACTATATGTCACATTTAGTCTCATTTCATTTTTCAACATTTACTATTATTGATATGTATAGATATAATGGATAATCTAAATAAAGTGTTGCAGATTAATATCTTAGGCACTATATAAATATATATGATTTATACGATAATTTTTTTATAATATACGAATTTTTTAAATGTGTTGCAAGGGAAGTCCTTCTCAAAAGGTGACAGGTGGGCAATTTTGAATTTTGAAATGATATCCCATGTAAAAAAAAAGCAATATAATCGAAATCTACGTTAAAAATCGTACATTTTAATTGAAATATTTTCTTTCTAAAATTACAGTATCAAAAATTATGGATCATAAAATGTGTATAAAGATCTATATTGAAAAAGATAGTCAAAAAGATATTATACATAATTTGTTGCAAAATATTGTATCTTTAAATATGGAGCATGAAGACGCTAATATCGTATGGGAGAAATTATATCTAGTGATATAAAATATGATATAGGGCGGCAAAGAGCGCCGGAGAGAAAAATGGCACACTAGCACAGCGTGAAAGATAAATGCACGTTTGGATTGCCCGTTGCAGATTTATCCCAGCAATTTAATGCAATATTATTGGATGCATTCAATGTGACGCGCAATACGATTGGTTTGTGTCGTATCTACGATACCAATAAGAAGCGGATATTGCGTTTCACAATATGAGCGTTGCGCGTAAAATGTGAGATAAGAAAGATGGATGTTATGTTTGCAAAAACGAGATAATGAGCGGAGACTGAGCGTAGCTCGAGATGCAAGTTAGTTATAGGCAATTTGGTAATTTGGTAACGTTAGCTACCGGCCTTCTATCAAACATAAGGACATTGACCAAGTGTTATTGGCCATTCGTAATGTAAGCATATAGAACGCGGTTATCTAGAACACAATCTGCGTGTACAATTTATAACAATGACCTACACAAATTTCAATTATGACTCTTGTAATCCGGACCACGTTATATCAATAAGAATTTTTGCAGCGCGATAACGCACGAAATTGAATTTGATGGTAAATTGTATAAAGTATAAATTGATTTTTATTCGGATCAATAAGTTTTATTATATCATCGTTATTGAAGCGAAATAAATTGGTTAACTTGAATGTACACGTGTGTAATCGCGGGAAAAAAAATTAAATTAAATTTCTCCGCGCTAGTGTATCTTTACAAAACGTGAAATGTACACGTTAACGGGAAAGGTATACGGCGCAAAAAGAGCGATCAGCACAAATGTATTCGATTAAAATAAATCTGGCAAAGTGTGCATATCCTGGTATGTGTATGTATGCTGATATAATCGCTCTTCCGGTAACAGAATTGTAAATAAAATACAAGCTCCTGCGCTGTCACAAAAGCGTCATCTGTTCCTCCATTGGCGATAACGTGCAAACGTCAGCATCGATCACCGGCCAAGGATATCCCTGGTCACCAGTATCGCCAATACGAAATTATTCCGGTGACTGCATTACGATATTGTCCATCAAATCTCGCCCGAGTCAACGCACATAGCACGTTCTAGCGAACGGCAAACGTGGCCTCTCCGAGCTATGAGAGAGCCATTAAAAGGTCAACATCCATCAAGAGCCAAAAATGCCCCATGGAGATTGTTTGCGAGGGCAGTGAAGCGATCAGGAGAGCGGGCGGGGCTGAAACCGGCGCGAACATAATCGTAGATGGCTCCGTAATGGGAGCATAAGGGAACCATAATTCCAGCGGAGAGCTTCCCATCCGTCGGCGGCCTGCTGGCCGTGGTGTGGCCCTCGCGGGAAATTTGGCCGATATCAGGGCCTTCGCTTCGGCGGGCATTGATGGATCGGACTTACCCGCAGAATGGTCGTCTCGGGTCCGAAGTGTTCCGGCGAGAACTATGAAGAGAGGGCGAACGGATTCTTTTTTTCTAGCAAACAAGAAGCATGACATAGCGGAACGACTTCTGAATGACATACGACTCTCACCGTCATACTCTTTATTCGCGAGAATGTGCGCATAAAGAGCGCGTATCCGCGAGCCTCGACTTTCATTCGAATTGAACCTCTCGATCTATGTGCATTGTGGGAGAAAAGACCATGATGGAACGAGTATGCTTATGACGGATCAGCTTCCGAGTATGAATGGAATATTGTCGTCTTCTTATACTCCGGTAATAACTCGTTGTTTAATCAAGAAGCTCTCAACTACATAATTAACAAATTTAACAATTTTAACATATTTCATGTGTTTAAAAGTGTTTCAAGTGTTTACCTAAATTATTGTGTTAATTTAACACAAGATGAACATGTTGGAAAGTAATATAAATATTATAATAATATAAATAAACTAACATAAAGAAAGTAATACTGACACAATTTGTAAGCAAATATATATAGAAGCATATTTTTTATAAAATTAATATTTATGATAAATTTATGTTAAATTAATACATATTTTGTTCAATTAACTTAGAATTTACATTTTTAATTTTGTTATTTTTATGTTATTTTGTTCATAATATTATACTTATTCGTAAAGTGCATTATTTTAACAACAAGAAATATTCAATATTTAATTGTTTCACACACATTTCAGGATTTGCAGTAATTCGATTCATTAAAATATAAAAAGTTAATTGCTTTTGTTTTATCATATTTAATTCGCGATCTGTTCTTTGGGTTTGCATTATAAAATCGCGCACTGTATTTACTACCTTCATCGTATTTGCATCGCAAATCTCAACGATAACGTTCAACGACCTGAAGTTAAATGCTACCGCCCCGCTGTAAATTTTACCAGAAACATTATCTACGGTACTGTCCGATTAACTTCGGGGCTGAAGACAAAAATGCGCCTTCGACATCGACGATTCTAAAGTAACGTGGGCACTGCACTTTTCGCGACCCTTCATACCCTCTGCTTCCCGCATATTGTCGCCCGGCATGGCATTTTAAGTTATAGCCGACGAAGCGTATGTAAGTAATCCAATAGTCGACCATTTCGAAAAAAGCAAGCAAGGAACGATGAACACGCGAGAGTTCGGACACGGAGGGCGGAGGGCGATAAAAAATATCACGAGCGTTCGCCGATGCACATCGTCACTAATGCACTTTATGGGACGAACGTCAAAACATCAACGTCCGGATTTCGAACACGAGAACCAGCTACAATTAAAAACAAAAAAAATTCCAGTCACCCCGTGATATTTACGATTCGAAATAAGTTTTCATTTATGATCTCTGTACAATCGGCACAATTCGGAAAAATAGTATAACCGTAATATATTATTGCGAAAGAAATACGTTTTCGATACGCGGGTAATATAGAAATGATATATGATGAACATAAAAACTACGTATAATTAAAAACCAGAGACAAAGATATAAATGATAAAGGGTAAAGGTTCGTTATACGAGCAAAATGATATTAATGTCCTTGTAATTAATCTCTTAATAATGTGATATTAGCACATTATATTAATAACATTCTATAAGTATAAGTAAACCGCAACCTTGTCTGTCGCTGTTGCTCGTGAAAAGCCCGCATAGCTGAAAGCCAGTGAACCGCGTTAAAACACCTCCGCAACGTGGTATTTCTCACCTCGACGACCATACTCCTTCGATTTTCGTCGCTTCCGAGTGGATCGCTCGGAGCGAGGTCAAACGGAAGAATACACGAGAAGCGAAGGATCGTGATGGTTCTCCGCGGCGAAAAGAATTCGAGGCAACCGGAAGTGCTGGACTTCTCGCATGACACCGAAAGATTATTGTTGTGGACGCAGCTGGAAAGTCGATGCGTTTTTTTACCATCGTGCAGTTATACCGCGAAATAACGAGAATTCAGTCCGACAAACTCGCTCACGCCTCTATTTATGGTTCTTCTCTGGCATTTATGGCAGCCGCTGGCAAATATGCGTCACGAAATCCCCGAAGCGCGAGATTCTTTATGTACGCGTGTTTCCCGCCTCTTTTTCCACTTGTTTGTCGTATTTCGGATTCTCGAAAGCTCGCCTCTTTGCGACCTGCTCGTATTTTTCTCCTACTCGATCTCCTGGTCGACCTCCGTTCTCATTATCCGACCCGTCGCGACTTATTCAAGTTGATTCGTGCTATCCTGCCACTTCCTGTATTCCGTATGCATGCCCTTTGATTCTGGTTCGCTGTCCGTTATTCGAAAATACCATTGGCGTTGAGAATTGCTCGCTTTCATCTTTCTGCTCCTGTTTCTACCATTTATAAAACAATATTTACATAGCATTTTCTCAATTCTTACCGCAAAATAACTAATTATTTACAATTTAATAATTTTAAATAAACTAAATAAAAGAAAGGAGAAATTATGGAATATCATATTTTGTTTCATTGAAATAACTCATTATTATATCCATGTGACATAATAATTTTTGATACAAGTTTGTTAACTGTAGCTAATATTAATTATGCAACTAATATTAAGTATGCTGAGATAAAAGTTTTTCGGATATATGAACATAATTTGCAAAAACTGAAAAGATTATAGTTATGGAGTAGAAAGAAACATCACTAACTACGGTATACGTATATATAACTTTACATATCAAATACACACACATATGCATACATTTCGTTATTAAATTTAATTCAATTATATCATTCGAAAACCACATTCAAGCTAAATTAAAATTACAAAATTAATACACACTCTCTTCTCAAAATTACATAAGAATTCACACTTGTAAAACTGTCTGTAAAACTGAAATGCAGCTTTTACAATAACATAGTAAATATAATCAGTATTCATGTTATAATGTTTAAGCAACTGTAAAAAATAATTTTGGTAGTCGCCCCCAGAATGTACAACGCAAATTATACATATAATAATAAGATATTATGATATTCCATAATCTCTCTTCACCTCTTTCTATAACCGTTTTTTTATTATTGGGAATATAAATATGACATGAGGTAAAAATAACTGATCAATAAAATTTTGATAACTTTACAACGCAAAGCGAGAGCCATTCCACACGAAATATGAGTTGGGTTAAGTTTTTGGAGGAGGTACCGCTCGTCGCGAAGCAGGAGGTGGCATATACCGCCTTCACGCATACACTTTACAACGCGAAGCGAGGACTACCCCACCTCCCCTGCCTAGGGATGCACAACTTTTTACGCGAAGTGAGGTTTAGATTACACTTCCCTAGAAAGTCGTGCGCCCCTAGACAGGGAGAGATGGGATAGACCTCGCTTCGCGTGGAAAGTCAAATGCTCTTAGACAGAGGAAGAGGTGGAGTCCACCTTTACATGGAAAATTGTCACGAAAGTGCGAAAATTGTGCTCCTTTTATATAATTTATTTTGTTAATAACTTTTTAACGAGCGACGGCTAAAATTAGTTAGAGAACAAACAAGATCAAGACCTTGATAATATACGTCAAAGTCAAGTTGATCAGCGAAATGTTCGTTATTATAAATAATTATCAAAACTTGTTTTTTGAAAATCTAAATATGGCGATATCTCCTTTCAGTAGACTTTGTACAAATGCACCAAATAAATTTTGTTATGTGTATAGTTGTATTATATTATCATGAAACTATATAGTAGATCGCTTACAAAAACTTTGAAGAAAATATATAGTCTAGATTTCGGTTGTCAAGTTGGAAATCAAAATAAAAATTGGGTTCTCTATACTTTGTTATGCATCTTTTTTCGCATGATTGAAATAAAAAAGACAAAAACTTTAAATCTATATCTCGCAATATATAAAAATGCTTAGAGCTAAATAAAGTTAATATTTCTATTAAAAATAACGTCCTGATAAATATTTTAATAACGAAGCATTGTACGCGCTACAAAATTTTTATTGATATTTTTATATTCAGTGAGAAAAACGATTGAAACTACTTTATTTCACGTTATAAAAAAATTTATTTATTTGTTGAATGTGATTTTCTAGAGCTTATTTATGACGCCTCGGTTGGATAATATCGACGCCCAGAGCCTATTAGGAAATTTATTCGCTTCCTTTCTCATCGCAAGCTCCCATTTCTTCAGTCTCTGTCTTTATTCTCAGATAGAACATTCCCTTCCTTTTATGCATCGTCTAATTCAGCACTTGGAGTTCGTTTTTACCCGCCGTTTCTTCCTTTTCGCACCCGTTACGTCTCTCATCGTCTTTCTCGTTTCCTTCTCATTTTCTCAAGACTCAGCGCCTCCGCCGATCTCGTTCTTCACTCGTTCATTTTCATCCCTCTCGCTCCAGTATTTCGCGGCTCCTCGTGAACCTACGTGGTACAAGGCGTATAGCATAATAACGAGCCATGAACAGCGCAACGCGTCGACCGCTTTATTTCACCATTTCTGGAGTCTGAAATATCTCGCTTCTCTGAAATCACTTCGCGCGGACTAGCGGTAACTTCCCTTGCGCGCGCGGCTCTCTCGTTGCAAACGGCTTAATGCCTGCAACGGTAACTCATTCGAAACTCATTCCTTGCGAGAAATAGTTCGTGGGAATCTACAGGAAACACGAGAATAGGATCTGTGTCCAATTTGTTATAATAATAGACCACGACGTCGACCACGAATTGATGTACCATGGTCAGTCAGAGATAAACGATGTCTCGAATCGTGACAGTCGCGATGAAAGAGCTTTCAAATTTTTAGTTACTATTAATGTTGAATTGTTGAGCAACGAAGATCGTATATGCATCTCAATTTATCTTGCTAATGTTTACGGAGCTTTAGTGTCGATTTATAACTATTTATGTTTGATGTGAAAATAAATAGAAAAACATTTAATTCTCGGTCGTAGCGCGGAACAACAAATGATGACCGCAGGAAATCGTTTCATTTGAAGAAAGAGGTCACCGGCGGAACAATTAATTATTCCAGTGTCGTGTCGTACAACGGGGCAGTACGTTTGTGCGCGATATCACTTGTGTCGGCGCGTTTCAGGTTTATTGCCACCAGGATGTGTTGGCAAAGAAGCAGCATGTGATACTTGTAACAGATTGCATTTCGTGTCGGGACACACTTTGTTATCTGGGTTTACACTTTCATGCACCAGGAACGACCTCACGTTTCCTACGTCGTGTCGGTCTATTTATTTTGGCCACTTGGGTTTTCAAGGTGCTGTCGACGTGTTCGTGACAGCGGCTCTTTTCAAGTTCAGCAATCCAGCAGCTTGCAAACTATTGTTGGATAATGTTAGCTGATATATGTAAGGTTGTCAGCAACAGCAATGAATGTGGAAAATATTCCAAAACTATGCACATAATGTTAGAAATATTTTTATATTATTTAAAACGCTATTCACAACCCTTTCTTGATATCGCGTGGTTTTATAAAATTTACACATCACAACCATTCCGCAAGAGTTAACGTTGAATTTAAGGATATATCATCCGTATAGTCTGTGCAAGTAAATTGAAAATGTGTTTACTTAACGTTTATACCTTAAATATTAATTATTATTATTATTAATATATTATGAATGTTGAATAATATTATGTTTATTTAACAACAAAATTTTTTATTTTATTTATTATTAAAAATTAAATATTTAAATATTTAAATATTTAAACTATATTAAATATTTAAAACTATAACTATGACAAAAATCTGATTATTGATATGATATTTTAAATAATTTAATTCAAGATGCTTTGCAAAATTGCAATGCAGTGATTAATTTGTAAATAAACAAATAAATAAATTTTAT
>Ga0157362_1001072_pt1 | contig 10941 bp, 6 predicted proteins | sample AttlaeALBM3_FD_111480 | JGI IMG/M metagenome (GOLD analysis project Ga0157362, IMG submission 111480) | Fungus gardens microbial communities from leaf cutter ant in Ribeirão Preto, State of São Paulo, Brazil - Atta laevigata ALBM3 | ecosystem: Host-associated > Fungi > Mycelium > Unclassified ... | reverse complement strand
GTTTTAAACCTTGTAAATAAGAGTTAAATAATTAAATTCGGTTTATATCGACGACCCATCAAAAATATCTTTGCCAAGAATACTTCTCTAAATTTCGTCGTTCGGGATCGACGTGAAAATGTAAGTCCTACAACTGTACAAGCGGTGTGCGCATCACAGACATATGAGAGAAGAATCATCACCGTTGAAAAAAGATATTATCAATGTGTAAGTGTTGCAGTGCAATAATTCACAGTGGATAATGAACATAATTTACAAAAATATTTAGTATCGAAACATCAATCAATAATAGAGCATTTAAAAAATAATAAATCGAATATGGCGAATCGTTATCGCCATATTTCTTGAACTATAATATGTACGAAAACTAAAGATGAAATGCAAATCTTATCCTAAAATATTTAATATGTTTAAAATACATAATGAGGCATTTGTCTCAACATGACATAAATGCGGAAACCATGAATTCTCTAAGAAATATTACTATTTGAACGATGTTTCAATACTATGTGTTTTTGTAAATTAAATTATGTTCATTATTTACTGTGTGGATAACTCTAAATTTCTTTGTGCGAGAAAATTTTACCAAGTTAGATAGTAAAGACCAAACGTATATTGTACAAAAATTGCAATTCAATATAAATTTTTATAAAGAATACTTACAGAAAGTTCTTATTATTTTTGTAATAAATTTCTTTACTGATTTAAGATACTAATAATCAAATCGACGATCAATTTAATTTGTGAGATTATATTATTTTAGTCGATTGTATTACAAATCCAAATCGATCGTGCAGTCATATAGGAATCTAATATAAAAGTATTTAAAATATATGTAGAAATATTATTTCACACATCTAATTTTGATCGTAATTGACGCTTCTTTTACTTACATAATTAATAAAGTTCATTAATAAAGTTCTTTTTTGTTTATAACACACTATTTTTTTATAACACAAAAATCCTTGATATTTAAACAGCGTTTCTCAAGGAATTTGAAATTGAAATGTATCTATAAAGATTTTAAGTTTTTTAAAGTGAAAGCATCTTAAAATTCAAGTTTGTATTCGAACAGTTCTATATTCCATTGGTACGTAAGGAAATCTTCGAGAACTATAAAAAATACTCTCTTTAGGATTCGAATATTTTAAGGAAGATACGTCTTTTGTTAACGAAAACTTTCGATTTCTTAGTCTAATGTGTACTGAGGGACGTACAAAATGATATTCTACGTTTTCTCACATAAACAATACATTTCTCGCAGTCGCACTGCGCCGTAAGATTTCTCGAGTTTATCGATTCGTTGTCGTGCTTTCATTAAAATCGTCCTACCTCGTGACAATCTTAATTGAATCTTCTTCATCTGTAATACCTGCATAGATTCTATCTTCGTTGCGAAGGCTTTATCGCGCTGCTGTAATATTGATTCCTACAATGAGGAACACTTAAATCCATAGTTCTTACTTCTCCCTTCTTATGTTTTACTGTAAAGAATTTATATCCTATTTCAGAGATGACACTATTTCTTTGTGCAATTAATATATATAATATATAATTAAAAAGAATATAAATAAATCCAAATCAGCATCATATATATTATTCAATATATATTTCTGCGTTGATAGAAAATACGTTTCAACCAAATTAACAATGTTTCAGTATAACATTTTTTAAAATTCTAAATTGACTATGTTTTAAAGAATAGTGAATAAAAATAGCAATTTCTACAACTTTATTTTCCTTCCTTGTTACGCTTTCAGTTACAATTTCTTTTAAACCTGTCATGACTTTTAAAATTTGTTGTTTTTAAAACAATGAGTTTTCATGTTACAATCCTAGTAAATATAAATATCACCCTTTATTAGAGTTATGATACTTTTCTATATAAGCAAATGAACTACAAATAAGTAATTTTTCCAAAAAATATATTGGTCTTTAGGGTAAATTTCTTTTTATTATTTAAAAAATACTAACTTTTTATTTATGTCATTTTTCTATCAATCGCAGATGCGTGCATATCAGCGTCATGTAACGTTAATGTCATTTTCACGTTTCTCTTTATAAATAATTAACGCCTACAGGTATATATATAAATAATATACATATAAATAATAAGCACCTTTTCATTTTTCAATATATTTTTAAATCCTGTAAATATTGAATAGTTATTCACCCACACGTTTGCGTCACAAGGCGTAGAATAAATCATTGAGACAAAGGCTTCGTCAAAGCATTAATTAACTGCTTTACTTGTAAAACGTTAATCGTATTATTATTACGCTGATAAAAAAAAAATGTCATTATCTTAACAAGAAAATATTTTTCCATTACAGCAATGCTGAACTATAAGAAATATAATTATATAAGAACGCAGTGACAAAATACGTCATTTTTAATTAAATCATGTCGCTTCTATAAATTTCAAATTTAACGATGTTATCTAAAAAGTAACAAAAGTGCACATTTGTCTATCATTTTATTTACATGATTCTTATTAAGAGCACAATTAAAGTACTTAAACAACTATAAAATGCAAATCCAACAGATTATCGATGTTTAAATTTAATTGATAACTTCTGTAGATGATTAATGAACATCGACGTGTTCGAATCTTGACACGTAACATTTATCCATGAGTAACTTCACTACCACCACCTGCCGCGTCATTTGATAAATTGATTATATACGACACATACGATACATACAATGGAAAATAATTCATCTGCGTTAATAATTTCAACTTTCATTATGACAATGTAAAATATCTCTCGTATTCTCTCTCTCTCTCTCTCTCTCTCTCTCTCTCTCTCTCTCTCATTTTTCCTTAACGATGTTTTACAAATTATTTCTCTTTTTTAAGCTAAAAAATATTTATCAAAAATTTAGTGGAATATTTAACTAAACATAAAACTTCACGCGTATATTGCCAGATGCTTAGAAAGAACAATTTTTACTGATTAAAAAATTTAGCTAGCTATAGATCTGAAAATAACTTTGTTGGAAAATTCAAAATAATTACTTTAAGGCAAAAATTTTGTGATTATAATTATACTACAATTATAGTTATTACTGTTATTACGATATAATATTGACAATAAAAATCTATAACTATTACTAACACTATATGTATATAATAATTATGCCAACATGTAATTTATAATCACATAGATATAAAAAATTTTTCTCTCAAGAGTATGCAGGTATTTAAGATTAACGACTCAGATTTTAACGTGACGTAAGTCTAATTAAGAAGAAAAGACTAATTTGCGAGTTATTTCGTGAGAAAGTGAGAATGATGCATATAACTTATTAAATTCCTAATATACATGATATTTATGGCGCGTCGAAATTACTGTTTGGAATGTACGATTCGCGTACCAATAAGCTCATGGTAACTAGTAGCCAACGGGATAATTATTTCCTACTGGTTAAGGTTCCTAACCAGTGGCGCAGTGCATGTCAGCGTGCATAGAATATCGATATTTCGCCGAGCGAACATATGGTTAAGGCTAATTCACGCTCATCTGCATGCAGCGTAAAAAATAAGCGTAAATAATTTAATGAAAACTGTCGCTTGCACGGCATGAACCGTAAAAAATTGGCTTCAACATAAAACGAATTGTTCATCCGGCATGAATTGGCAAGTAATTACTATTCAATAATCTTTATAATTTCTCTGACAAATATTCTACTTTACTGACAAAGATTTTCAAATATATAAAATTTATTTTAACAAAACTATAATTAAGTTAAGATAAAATTATCTTTTGTTACAATTATTAAATAATAATTCAGATTTTTGAGTAATATTATTTTCAACTTAATCTATACTCGAACTTAATCTATGCTATTATATAGATTTCCTTTTAAAAAGTCAGAGAAAGAATCATAAAGTAAAATTTTAACTTCTTTTATTGAAGGACATTAATGACACTCAAAAAGCATGAATTCTACTTATGGTTAAGTGATATAAACAGAAAACCAATTTATATCTTTATGTATTTAAATTAAGTTTTAAATAAATATATATTTAAATGCTCTTGAACACATATATCCAAGTGTAAAAAAAAAACTGGAGAAAAGTTTGTTCCATCTGCATTAAAATTATGTTTTACGATGCAATAGCTAATGCACAGACTTTTAATGGAGAACTCATTTGTTGCGAAGTGTGGAAATTGTTCTGTGAGAGTCCCGCAGCCAGTTTTCGCGAGAATTGACTCTGCTATCATAAATTTAATCATGACCACAGAAACATTTAGCGCATTTACGCTTAATAACATTTTATGCAAACATTAGTACTAGATGCCATAGACAATGAATATGGAAATTTTAGCTTGTAATTACAACAGCTATTGCAGATATTAATGTTTTAGCATGCTTACAATAAATGATATTTGATACGATTCTTTAGCAATATATCGATTTCAAGTAATAATGAGAGATATTTGTTATCCGACATTAAATACTAAATTTCAAATATATGACGTTGTCACAGGAATTTTCTGTAATGTGTTTATTGCATTTAATTAAAGAAAATCTGTTATTTAATTTTAAATATGTTTCGCAGAAGCAATATTTTGCATTAATCGGTTTAGGTACTTTATAAATTTCGATACATCGTAATTATGCAACATGTTACGGTTTAACTTTTAAATTTGTAATTTCATCGCAAATTTAATTACTCTTTGTATACCTCCTGTGAATATTTCAAAGTTAGGCTTTTAATTAAACTTTTAGTTATTTTAACGAAATTTCTAAAAAATTAAAAAAGAACAAAGAGTTACTAAAATATAAATAAAAAAAAAAAAAATTAAGTAAGAGAAGATATTACAATTTTTTAAATACTATGTCCTGCAAATATTGATATAAACATTTAAGAATAGATTTTGACATATCAACACATAGTCTCAAAAGAAAAAAATTACAAAGAAATTATATAAGATAAGCATTGATACTATTATAATAAATCGCAGTTCTTTCAATTACTTCACATTACAAAAGATTGGGAAAGCAATGAAATTTATAATGAGATATTTATGAAATCGAAGAGAATTTATAATAAAATCGGATTTATGGGAAATATTCTATAATTGATGTATAATACTTTAATATCGTATTCTCTAGAAATTAAATAGAACAATAAATTATACTATCAATTGTCCATAACTGGTTTATCGTAATTAGTATTATATCATATAATAATACTGTTAACGGCTAATTACACATATTACTTATACAAAATTAAACGTTACTGCACAGACATGGATTTGCTTAAGTATCTTCAATTTAGGTAAATCTAAAAATAATTTTTTTAGCATCAAAGTAATTATGTATGTTAAACTAGTTGCTAAAATGTCAAAACTTTTTGTAGCATTGCTTATTATACTTGAGATTCTTACGCAATTATAATCTTATTTTAAATCGACAAAATTACTTATAGATTTGTACTTAACGAAATTTTTAGATACTTTAGTAAAATCGTTTGTTTCGTGTGTTAATTTGTTATAGTCCATTCGTTTTAGAATAATGGATCTATTTTATATCTATATACATTCGCCGCATATATCTAATACAATTTTCTGATACATTGTCTGAGATTTATTATTTCAAAATAAGATGAAGAATAATTTATCGCTTATTTGATCTTTGCTTCCCTTCTCCAACGTCAACCTAATCTCTTTTCTTAAATTATTAGGATTCGTTGCAGCCACTTTATTAATTTTAAACAACATAATTGATTGCAAACGAGATTCATGAGAACATGGTTGAACACGCAATTCTTTAAACGAAACTCTCAATATTATTGCAACATGAACTTTATTACTTCGCGATAGAAGAATAACGAAGAAAGTAAATAAAATACAGTACAACGCGTTCCGCAGTTAGTCTTTGTGTCGCTTCGTTTTTTAATACCAGCTAAATCATAATATAAGTCATAATATAATATAATTTATAATTCTTATTCTTTATCACTTCGATTCAACTTTAAACAAATGAGTTATATGAAAAACTTCTTCGATAAATAGCTATTATTTTTTTATACATAATTCAATCGCGAATATAAATCAGTTGTGACAGCTAATAAATGTTAATTATAAATAATCTCGTTTCGAACTGTAAAATTACAAAACATCTCGTATTATTCTCGATTTAAGGCTCGGCATATGAATGTACCTCGGCGCAATAACGACATAAACATATCTACCGCATGTAGGGCCACATTAAAATTTCCAAAATTAGAACTTAATTACGTTAAAAACTCTGGACATTTCACTTACAATTCGGGCGAATACAAAAATACGTGTAAATTAGTACAGTTGAAACGAGTAGAAGAATCAACAAAATAATTATTTCACATATAATTGTTAGCACTTACAATTAATGCAAAAAGCGATTTGGAAAATAAATGCTGTTATGTTTTTATTTAAAATAATAAGTTTTATTACAGGTTTAAAATGTATTTACGTATTCTCATTATCTTTGAAACATCAATAAAATAAATAAATACATAAATATAAAATATATTTAAAGAATTCAAATTAATAAAAATAGTTTACACTGATTTTGCTGTGCAATTGAATATTATATAACTCAGTAAAAAACATTACATTTTAATATTAATTCAAACACATAGCTATTATAAATCAGAATTAGTACAAGTGAAAGAAGTTAAACTAAAATATTTAAAACATTTTCTGAAACCCTGGACCTTTAGAAAATTCCCCAAATGTCCTTGGACCTAAAAGAAAAAAGAGAACCTGATGGCAACCCTAACCGCACGCGACGTGCGATAAAATATCGAGGTCGTATGTCTATTTTTTCAATGTTTTTATCTTTCAGTAGTAGTAGCGATCATCGAATCATTATTATACATTTTCGCGACAAATTGATATCGCATATGTAAAAATAGTCAAATTTAAATACAAATTTTAATACTATTATTGGCCAATTTCATTTATAATTAAGAAATTATTGTAACTTTGACATTGTCATATTATGAAATTTTCTTTGCTTTAAGTAATCTTCAGAATATGCCACTAAAAAATTATACGGTGATTGCGGAACGGTCTGCACATGCCGTCGCGTAATGGCTAGCATCCGTATCGATTACATTACATTGCAGGCATCAATTACACGCTAGTATAACGAGAAGCCACGAGATTCCCTCCACGTCGTTACGACGCGATTCTCTCATTTACTTTTCCAAGGGAACGCTTCGTGAAGTGGTTTCCGATCAACGGCGGTCTTCCTTCGAGGATTCTGAACGTCATTGCCGAGCCATGCTCTCCTCCATTTTTCCTTCTTTTTCTCCCTTTTTTTTTCTATCGTCCACTTTTGACCGAAGCAAAAGCGGAAAAGGCAAATGAATCTCGAAGCGCTCATGAAGAAGTGCGCCTTTGCAATATTTTTAAGTCCAATAGAGGTAATGAACGGTGAAGACTGGAGATAGGTCGCTGCAATGACCTATTGATCTGTTATTAAAACATTGAGTATTGCTAATTTTTTTCCAAGATTATGTTTCTTCGTCTTGAAAATGATTCAATTAGTTAATAAGATAATAAGATAATGGATACTGGAAATATCAGCAATATTCTCAAAGCGAGGAATTTAATTTTTATGTTTAAGTATAATTTATATTGAATAATGATTATTTTTAGAATCTCTCGATGTTTTCTTCTCAATAGATATCGTCAAATTTCATGTACGAAGAATTGAATGATCAAACGGAGTCAGTAAGAAGCTGCACATACATGTTCGCACAAGCACGCTTGTGCCAAATCTACCAAACGTGTACGTGACAAATCCTGTGGGGGAGGGGGAGGACATGCGGGTGTATGAGAGTGAATCATTACAAGTGGGCTCAGTGCTATTTAGCTGTTAGGCGAATTTAAACTATATACCTATTAATACTTATAAATATTAACAAAGATTCATATGTCACTCTTTGAACTCTTCGGCACATTTAGGGGAGAGTGAGATAAATCGAGATAAAAACTACCTATTTAGGTAGTTTTTACTTTCTAAAGCGTAAATAAAATTTGAAGTGCGTAAAATCGAAAGTGCCAATACGCGATGGAAAGATTATTTAATACCCTTCATTTTTGCTTCAGACCATTTTGACGTATTTCTCACCTGTGTTGAACGATAATGGAAAATATAAAAACGCTTCTCGGGTTCACAAGTCGAGTTGAAGTCGATTAATTTTGACAGAAGGACCATTTGATTTGATATCTACTAGATTTTCTATTGATCTTCGAAAGAAGATTGACATTTTATCGATGCGTTGATAAAATATCAATCTTCTTGATGCAACGTTGATAAAATGTCGATCTTCTTTAAAGATTTTTCAATAGAATTCTTCAATAAAAAATGTAGTCAATATAAAATCAAACAATTCGAAAAATCAATCGATATCGATATCGATTTGATTTTGACTTATGAATCAAGGTTTTTCTGGTCCGATTTTGAACCATTGATTCTAAATCGGACACGCTATTTTTATGAACTTTTACATAGAATTCTAAAATATTTTAATATATTTTTGTTAGTATTGAGTAAAAACGAACAATTTGACAGTCAAAGATAAAAATTTTATTTAGAAAAAAAATTACTGATAATTTATATTATTAGAATCATATTATTGAATAATATTATTGAAATAAAACTCGAATAAAACTCAATTGAACGATTTGAAATGCAATTGATTGCAATTGATCGAATAAAAGAAATGACGTTTAAATCAGAGAAATTTTTTCTTTAACCGCAAAGAAACATTTTTTTTTTAATTGAAGAAATCTTTCTTTGAGTGAACATTACTCAAAAAATTACTGTAAAATTACTGTACAATTGTTATTACAAAATATTACTGTAATATTGTTACAAAAAAATTCGATAATTTAAGAATTATTTAATGTACATGATTACTAAAACAACTAATAAATGATATGTTTGTAGAAAAGTTATTCTTCTCGTCAAATATATTTGTTCATCAAGTATGACTCATATGAAACGTGAAATCTGTCTACATGCATCATAATGTTATTTTCAGCAAGTAATGAATCTCATCTGGGCTCATGTCTATAGATTTGAATCTGTAAGCACATATTCAATAAATGCTAAGTAAAAAATCTATACTTATTTAATTAGCAGTTACAATACAGTTAAAATTCTATTTAAATACACTATTTTATGAATGTATCAAATCATAGCCTCTTATTGTTCAAATGCCTTCAAAACTGAATATATAGGTTCAAATAATATTCAAAAGAAAGAATAATGGACTAATTACTCGAATATGAAAATTATCTACTTAAAGATATCTACTTAAAGATAATAAATATAAGTTATTCTCGATATAGACTAAATTTAATTGTTTAACTAAATTGTTTATAAGATTTATAAGATTCATAAAACACACATTTCAAATATCGGACAAAACTTTTATAATTTTTATGATAAACAAATGTTAAATATTTAATTTCTTTATAAATATATATGAACAAATGAAGGAAAATAAGCAATACAAGTAATATTTACCATCGTCTTCCGGGATTCTGTCTGTAAATGTGTACCAGTCTGACAAGAAATTGAAGCTATGTTATTTCCTTCAATTACTGATAGATTTATTGAAATAATTACATTATTTTCTACAGTACATGGTTTCATCATTTATGCTGTGTGCAGCCAAATACTCGACTATATCACGAAGTTTAAAACTAGAAAGACTGAATTTGACGATTTCCCTAGAAAGATCATAGAAACCAATTTGATGCCGGGCATATTTTTTTCGTAAATGACAAATAGAAAATAATGAAACGTACATGTAATTATAGTTAACAATAATACTTTAATTTATTGAATATTTTAAGTCATAAATATGTAAATAAAATTGTAAAATATGTACGAATGCAATGTCAGCCATAAAAGAACAAAAAAAATTGTAGCAGATTGAATTTCGTGAAGAGATAAAATGCTGCCTCGATCTTTCTAAGTAAACAATTAAATAAAAATTCAATCATTTTATAATTGAAAAAATTTTTAACCAAAATTAACAATATAAAACGATGAAAAGTCACAAAATGTGAAAGCAAAGTTGAAAAATGTAAATTTGAATTTCCTGGAGCCAAATTGGCTATCTCAGTCCTTTTAATGTCAAACAGATTACAACAAAATCTGCATTTTATCCTTAGATTTAATATCATATAATTAAACATATCACAATGGCCATGTATTTAGTTTCTAATTACTTTTTTACTAAACTGTTTTTTTAGCAGATGATTTTTTAAAATGTAATCTTTATATATAAATTACTTAATCATAAATCTTACATTTATAAGAATATCTTTCCTTTTCTGTAAAAATGTTGTAACAAGTTGCTTTGGTTAATTTTATCAATATTGTTTTCGATAATTTTTTGATCAAGAAATAAATGTACTTTCGTCATTGCAATTTCGTCATAAGTTTAAAAAATCACATCTATCGCACTTTATTTTACCATTACATATTCTTTTACAATAGTTCCAAGATGACATCGAATTTGACATTTTGTACGCATGATACTTCAGATCATGTAATACTAAAATAAATACAACATATTCATGCAGGGAAGAAATGTTCGCGGAAGGTCGAAGAGTGACATATAAATCTTTGTTGTAAAGTATTGATAAATATTGATACAAGATTTGAATTCGCTTAACAGCTAATAGCATTAATCCACTTGTAATAATTTAGTAATCATTATGTTCTACGTACACAAGTGTAATCATTATGTTCTACGTACACAAGTGTTCAAATTAAAATGTATTTTACGAATCCAAAAGATGGAGATGTTTGTCTCTTGCATGCAAAACTGCTACCGTCGCATTATTAATCCATTTTATTAAATAAAACAGCGATTAATATGGAAGTAATATAATTTGAAAGCAATAGATTCAAAAACTT
>Ga0157362_1001071_pt1 | contig 10951 bp, 9 predicted proteins | sample AttlaeALBM3_FD_111480 | JGI IMG/M metagenome (GOLD analysis project Ga0157362, IMG submission 111480) | Fungus gardens microbial communities from leaf cutter ant in Ribeirão Preto, State of São Paulo, Brazil - Atta laevigata ALBM3 | ecosystem: Host-associated > Fungi > Mycelium > Unclassified ... | reverse complement strand
GGCTCAACCACGTCCTCCAGCGTGTCCCGCGCTTCCGCCAGCGCGGCGGCCAGCGTTTCCACCCCCACCGGGCCGCCCGCATGATGCTCGGCGATCCGCCGCAGATAGCGCCGGTCCATCGCATCGAGGCCGAGCGCGTCCACCTCCAGGCGGGACAGCGCCGCATCCGCGAGCGCCCGGTCCACCGGGCCGCCACCCGTGCGGCCGACGGCGGCGAAGTCGCGCACCCGCCGGAGAAGCCGTCCCGCCACGCGCGGGGTTCCGCGCGAGCGACGGGCGATCTCCTCCGCCCCATCCTCCGTCAGTGCGAAGCGCAGCTTCTCCGCCCCCCGCGACACGATCTGCCGAAGCTCCTCCGCCGTGTAGAACACGAGCCGCAACGGGATGCCGAACCGGTCGCGCAGGGGCGTCGCCAGCAGGCCGGCGCGGGTGGTGGCGGCCACCAGCGTGAAGGGCGCGAGGTCGATCCGTACCGACCGCGCCGCCGGGCCTTCGCCGATGATGAGGTCGAGCTGGAAATCCTCCATCGCCGGATACAGCACCTCCTCGATCGCCGGCTGCAGCCGGTGGATCTCGTCGATGAACAGCACGTCGCGCGGCTGCAGGTTGGTCAGGATCGCCGCCAGGTCGCCCGCGCGCTGGATCACCGGACCGGAGGTGGCGCGGAAGCCGACGCCGAGCTCGCGCGACACGATCTGCGCCAGCGTGGTCTTGCCGAGGCCGGGCGGCCCATGCAGCAGCACATGGTCCAGCGCCTCGCCACGCCCGCGCGCCGCCTGGATGAAGATCGAAAGGTTCTCGCGGCTGGCGCGCTGCCCGACGAAATCGTCGAGCGCCTGCGGGCGCAGCGAGCCTTCCGCCGCATCCTCCTCCATCCGCTGCGGGTCGATGGTGCGGCTCTCGCTCATTTCGCGAGCTCCTTCAGGCTGTCACGGATCACGAGGTCGAGCCGGGCTCCGGGCCCCAGGCGCTCGATGACGCGCCCGACCGCGACATGCGCCTCCGCCCGGCGGAAGCCAAGACCGGCAAGGGCCGCCAGCGCATCCGCTTCCAGCCCGCCCGGCGCCGTCGCCGCGACCGGTGCGCCGCCGGGGCCGCCGGTGGGCATGGAGGCCGCCTTGTCCTTGAGCTCGGACAGGATGCGCTCGGCGAGCCGTGCGCCCACGCCGGGCGCGCGAGTCAGGCTGCCGCGGTCGCCAGACGCGATGACCGCGATCAGGTCGCGCGGCGACAAGGAGGACAGGACGCCCAGCGCCACCTTCGCGCCCACGCCCTGCACGGTCGTCAGCAGGCGGAACCAGTCGCGCTCGGCCGCATCGGCAAAGCCGTAGAGCAGGATCGCATCCTCCCGCACCACCGTCTCGACCAGCACGCGCGCCACCTCAGGCGGGTGCGGCAGGGCCGACAGCGTGCGCGTGGATGCCTGCACGAGATAGCCGACGCCCCCCACGTCGACGACGCAGCGGTCGGTTTCGAGCTGCGCCAGCAGGCCGGTGAGCTGGGCGATCATCGGGCGTCGTCAGCGCCAGGGGGGACAGGCAGGAGAATCGTCACCAGAGCGTCCTAGCACGTGCCGCCGGCTCCGGCAGGGGACGGCGTGTGGCCTCCGTCGTCAGCTGCGTTTGCGCAGCGAGCGGGCAAGCAGGCTGCCCTGGCGGGAAAAGCCGGTGGCCAGGCAGAACGCCTCCAGCCCGGCCGCGTCCTCCGGTGCCGCGAGGAGCAGCGTGCCGCAGCCGGCGGTGCGTGCCGCCTGCGCCGCCGCCTTCACCAGCAGGCGTCCGATGCCGCGCCGGCGCTCCTCCGGCCCCACGAGCAGCGTGTCGATGATGGCGGCCGGCTGATCCTGGTCCAGGACCGGCGTCCAGTGCAGCGCCACGACCCCGCTCGGCGGCCCCCATTCCAGCGCCAGCAGGAAGGCGGCCGGGGCGCTTTGCACCGCCTCGATGCGGGCGGCCAGGCGGCGCGGCTCGACGGGCTGGCCGCAGGCCGCCAGGAGTTCGGCAAGCCCTGCCGCATCCGTCCCCTGCGCCGCGCGGATTTCGAGCCCGTAGCGGCGTCCGCTCACGCCATGCGCCGGCCGGCGGCGATGCGCAGCCGGCTGGCGCGGTGGTGGGCGTGGCAGATGGCGACGGCGAGCGCATCGGACGCGTCGGAGCGGGTGATCACGGCGCCGGGCAACAGGCGGTGCACCATCATGCTCACCTGCTCCTTGGTGGCAGCGCCGGTGCCGACCACCGCCCGCTTGACCTCCATGGCGCCGTATTCCTCCACGCGGAGCCCGGCCAGCGCCGGAACCAGCAGGGCCACCCCACGCGCGTAGCCGAGCTTCAGCGTCGAGGATCCGCTGCGGTTGACGTAGGTTTCCTCGACCGCAGCCTCCACGGGCTTGTAGGCGTCGATCACCTTGGTCAGCGCGCTGTGCAGCACCCGCAGCCGGTCCGGGACGGACTGCGCGCCATCCGTCGCGATCACGCCGTCCGCGACGTGGCGCAGGCGGTGCCCGTCGAGCAGGATGACGCCCCAGCCCATGAAGCGCAGGCCGGGATCGATCCCCAGAAGTCGCATGCGAGCTGGCTCCCGGGCTGTCGTTGCGTCAGGCGCTCAACTTCTCGGCGACCTCGTCGGGGAGGTCGAAGTTCGCATACACTGCCTGGACGTCGTCATTCTCGTCCAGCACGTCGATCAGCTTGAGGACGGAAGCGCCCTTGTCCTCGTCCAGCGTGACGAGCGTGCCCGGACGCCAGTCGAACTTGGCGCTCTCCGGCGGCCCGAACCGCGCCTCCAGCGCATCGCGCACGGCAAAGAGCGACTCCACGGCGCAGGTCACCTCGTGCCCTTCCTCGCCGCTTTCCACATTGTCCGCGCCGGCCTCGATCGCCGCTTCCAGCATCTCGTCTTCCGAGGCGGCGGAGGCGGGATAGCTGATGACGCCGAGGCGCGTGAACATGAAGGAGACCGAGTTGGTCTCGCCCAGGCTGCCGCCATGCTTGGAAAAGGCCGCCCGGACGTCGGAGGCGGTGCGGTTGCGGTTGTCCGTCAGCGCTTCGACGATGACGGCGACGCCGGCCGGGCCGTAGCCCTCGTAGCGGACCTCGAAATAGTCCTCGCTGCCCCCGGCGCCAGTCGCCTTCTTGATGGCCCGCTCGACCGTGTCCTTCGGCATGTTGACCTTCTGCGCCGCGGAGATTGCCGCACGCAGGCGCGGATTGGTCGCGGGGTCGGGCAAACCGGACCGGGCCGCCACGGTGATCTCGCGGATCACCTTCGCGAACTGCCGGGCGCGCCTGGCATCCTGCGCACCCTTGCGGTGCATGATGTTCTTGAACTGGGAATGACCGGCCATCGTCGTTCTCTATGTCGCCGCGTGCTCGATTTCGTGTCTCAGGCCATGCGGCCGTGGCAGTGCTTGTACTTGTTGCCGGAGCCGCACGGGCAGGCGGCGTTCCGCGGCGTGTCCGTCCACGATGCGGGATCGGCCGTGTGGACCGGATGGGGCGGCGCGAGATGCACCGCCTCGGGGTCGGGCTCGATCGTCTCGCCCACGGTCGCCGCGCCGACCGTGGAGGCGGCAACGCCGCCCTGCGGGAACAGCGCCGCGCCCGCCGGCTCATCCGCGAACGGCAGCGCGCTGCCCTGCTCGACGGAGGTCGACACGAAGCCTCCCTCCGTTCCAGGGAACGGATCGTCCGCCGGCGGCATCACCTCCACGCGGGACAGCATGCCCACCACGCGCTCGTGCAGCTCGTCCAGCATCGCGTTGAACAGGCTGAACGCCTCGTTCTTGTACTCGTTGAGCGGGTCCTTCTGGCCGTAGGCGCGCAGCGAGATGCCCTGCCGCAGCTGGTCCAGCGACAGCAGATGCTCCTTCCACACCGTGTCCAGCGTGGACAGCAGGAGCTGCTTCTCGATGTAGCGCATCACGCCCGGGCCGATATTCGCGGCCTTTGCGGCGGCGGCCTGCGCCACCGCCTGGTCGACGCGCTCCAGCACCTCTTCCAGGCCGATGCCGTCCTCCTTCGCCCAGTCCGCGACCGGCAGGTCGAGCGCGAAGATGCGCTGCAGGTCCTCCCGGAGCTCGGCCGACTGCAACTGCTCCGCGAAGGCCTTCTCCGGAATGCGCGCCCGCACAAGCCGCTCGGCCAGCTCCGTGCGCATGGTGTTGACGATCTCGGACACGTCGTCGGACGACATGAACTCGCGGCGCTGCGCGTACACCTCGAGGCGCTGCGCGTTGTTCACGTCGTCATATTTCAGCAGGTTCTTGCGCGTGTCGAAGTTGCGCGCCTCGACCTTCTTCTGCGCCTTCTCCAGGGCCTTGTTGATCCAGGGGTGGATGATCGCCTCCCCCGGCTTCAGCCCCATCCGCTGCAGCATCCCCGACATCCGGTCGGAGCCGAAGATGCGCATCAGATCGTCCTGCAGGCTCAGGAAGAAGCGGGACGCGCCCGGATCTCCCTGGCGGCCCGACCGGCCGCGCAGCTGGTTGTCGATGCGCCGGCTTTCATGCCGCTCGGTGCCGATGACGAACAGGCCGCCCGCCTTCTTCACCTCGTCGTGGAAGGCGGCGACCTGCTCGCGGATGGCGGCCTCGCGCGCGCTGCGCTCGGGCTCCTCCACCCCTTCGAGCTCCTGGCGGATGCGCATCTCGACATTGCCGCCCAGCTTGATGTCGGTGCCGCGGCCAGCCATGTTCGTCGCGATGGTGATGGCGCCGGGCGCGCCCGCCTGGGCCACGATGGTGGCCTCCATCTCGTGGAAGCGCGCGTTCAGCACGCTGTGCGGGATCCGCTCCGCCTTCAGCTGCTCCGAAAGATGCTCGCTCTTCTCGATGGAGGTCGTGCCGACCAGGATCGGCTGCTTGGTCTCGTGGATCTCCTTGATCAGCTGCGTGACCGCCGCGAACTTGTCGCCCTCGTTGAGGTAGACCTCGTCGTCCCCGTCGATGCGCTGCACCGGCAGGTTGGTGGGGATCTCCACCACGTCGAGCTTGTAGATTTCCGCGAATTCGTCCGCTTCCGTCATGGCGGTGCCGGTCATGCCGGAGAGCTTCGGGTAGAGACGGAAATAGTTCTGGAAGGTGATGGACGCGAGCGTCTGGTTCTCCTGCTGGATCTCCTGATGCTCCTTGGCTTCCAGCGCCTGGTGCAGCCCGTCGCCGTAGCGCCGGCCTTCCATCATGCGGCCGGTGAACTCGTCGATGATCACGACCTTGCCGCCGCGCACGATGTAGTCGACGTCACGCGCGAACAGGGTGTGCGCCCGCAGCGACTGCTGGACGTGGTGCACCACCGACACGTTCGCGATGTCGTAGAGGCCGCCCTCGCTGACAATGCCGGCCTCGTTCAGCATCGCCTCGACCGTCTCCGTCCCGTGCTCCGTCAGGATCACGGTGCGGAACTTCTCGTCCTTCTCATAGGTGGCCGGGTCCTTGACCAGTTCGGCCACCACGGTGTCGACCTGCCGGTAGAGTTCCGAGCTGTCTTCCGCAGGACCCGAGATGATCAGCGGCGTGCGCGCCTCGTCGATCAGGATCGAGTCCACCTCGTCCACGATCGCGTAGTTGAAGGGCCGCTGGACCATGTCCTCCAGCCGGTACTTCATGTTGTCGCGCAGGTAGTCGAAGCCGAACTCGTTGTTCGTGCCGTAGGTGACGTCCGCCGCATACGCGGTCCGCCGCTCGTCGTCGGAGATGTTCGGGACGATGACACCCGTGGTCAGGCCGAGGAAGCCGTAGAGGCGGCTCATCTCCTCCGAATCGCGACGCGCAAGATAGTCGTTGACGGTGACGACGTGGACGCCCTTGCTCGACAGGGCGTTCAGGTAGACCGGCAGGGTGCCGACGAGCGTCTTGCCCTCGCCCGTCCGCATCTCGGCGATCCGGCCGGAATGCAGCACCATGCCGCCGATCAGCTGGACGTCGAAATGGCGCATGCCCAGCACCCGGCGCGACGCTTCCCGCACCACGGCGAACGCTTCCGGCAGCAGTTCGTCCAGGCTGGCGCCTGCGGCGATCCGGCTGCGGAACTCGACCGTCTTGGCGGCCAGCGCCGCATCGTCGAGCGCCTGCATGGCGGGCTCGAGCGCATTGACCTCGGGCACACGGCGCTGATGCGCCTTGAGCGAGCGGTCGTTGGCGGAACCGAAGAGGGCGCGAGCGAGAGAAGCGAACATGAAGGCCTTCCGGATGGCGCTCTCCGCCCCCGGTCTGGCGCGTCCCGGATCGGCGAATCTGGTCACCCGCAGCCCGCCGGGCGGCAAGGCGCCGGCTTGATGCGGACCGGCCAAAGGGGGGCGGTGTCGCGCGCTCTCCAGATAGGACCGGCGTTGCGACGGGTCAACCGAGGGCACCTCAAGAGGCTCACGAGGGGCGGGAACCGTTACCGAAAAGAGAGGATCCGGCTTCCTTGTGGCTGCCGGTCGGTTCTGCCATGGTCCGCGCCCGACGCGCCCTTCTTTCTCAAGGTTACCTCCCCATGCGGCTCCTCAGCCCGGTCGCCACCGTTTCCGCGGCGGCCCTGCTCTTCTCCGCCACCTCCCTCGCCTCCGTCCCGGCCAGCGCCGCGCCGCAGCACAAGGGGGACGCGGCCCACGCCGCCGCCCCGGCAGGGTCCGCCAAGACGGCCGCCGCCAAGGCCGCCAACGAGAATCCCGTCGTCGCGACGGTCAATGGCGACCCGATCAGGCTCGAGGATGTGCGGAACGCGGCGCAGAACCTGCCGGAGGAGGCCCACAACCTCCCGCCGCAGATGCTGTTCCCCATGCTGGTGAACCAGCTGGTGGACCAGAAGGCGCTGCTGATCGAGGCGCATAAGGAGGGGCTGGAAAAGAAGCCCGAGGTCCAGAAGATCATGCAGGCGGCGGCCGACCAGGCCCTGCAGAACGTCTATCTGTCGCACCTGGTGGGTCCGTCCATCACCGACGAGTCGATCAAGCAGGCCTATGCCGACCAGTATGCCGGCAAGCCGGGCGAGAAGGAGGTGCATGCGCGCCACATCCTCGTCGCCGACGAGAAGACGGCCAACGACATCATCAAGCAGCTGAAGGGCGGCGCGGACTTCGGCACGCTCGCCAAGAAGTACTCGACCGACAAGGGCTCGGCCGACAATGACGGCGGCGACCTCGGCTGGTTCAAGCAGGGCGACATGCTGCCCGACTTCTCCAAGGCGGCCTTCGCCATGAAGAAGGGCGAGATTTCCCAGACCCCCGTCCATACCCGCTACGGCTACCATGTGATCCAGGTGCTCGACACGCGCACCTCCACGCCGCCGGCCTTCGACACGGTGCGCGACCAGATCCGCCAGAAGCTGATCCAGCAGGATGTGCGCAAGGCGGTGGACGCGGCCGTCAAGCAGGTGAAGATCCAGCGCTTCAACCCGGACGGCTCGCCGGCCAAGGACGCGCCGGCCAGCCCGGCCGCCAAGGCCGCGGGCGCCGGGCAGCCGCCGGTGCCGAGCACGGCCGTTCCCGCGACGCCGGGCGCTTCCTCGGCCGACTGAAAACCGGCAATGATGCCGGCGCGATGACCGAAGGACCCGGCGCCTCCGCCGGGTCCCCTTTTCACACGCCTAGGATCAGCATGGCCGCTCCCTCGCCCGTTTCGCCGCTGGCTCGACCCTTCCCGGCGCTGGGAGCGGTCCGCGGCGCACGGTTCGCGGTGGGCGCGGCCGGCATACGCTACAAGGGCCGCACCGATCTGGTGCTGGCCGCCTTCGCGCCCGGCACCACCGCGGCCGGCGTGTTCACCCGCAACAAATGCCCTGGCGCACCCGTGGACTGGTGCCGTTCGGTGCTCTCCGGCGGGACGGCGCGCGGCCTGGTGGTCAATGCGGGCAATGCCAATGTCTTCACCGGTCGCGCCGGGCGCGAGGCGACGGAAGCCACGGCCGCCGCCGCCGCCGCCCTTCTCGGCTGCGGCACGGAAGAGATCTTCCTGTCCTCGACCGGCGTGATCGGCGAGGTGCTGCCGCACGCGCGGATCACGGCCGCCCTGCCGGCCCTGGGCGAGGCCCTGTCGGAGACGGCATGGGAAGCCGCGGCGCGCGGCATCATGACGACCGACACCTTTCCCAAGGGCGCCCTCCGCCGCACGCGCATCGGCGACACGGAAATCGTCCTGCAGGGGATCGCCAAGGGCAGCGGCATGATCGCGCCGGACATGGCGACCATGCTGTGCTTCCTGGCCACGGACGCGGCGCTGCCCGCCCCGGTGCTGCAGGCCCTGCTGGCGCGCGGCGTCGCGGGCAGCTTCAACTGCACCACCGTCGATTCCGACACCTCCACGAGCGACACGGTCCTGTTGTTCGCCACCGGGGCCGCGGGCAACCCGGCCGTGGACGATGCCGACGACCCCGCGCTCGCACCGTTCGCGGAGGCGCTCGACTCGCTGCTGCTGGAGTTGGCGCTGCTCGTCATCCGCGACGGGGAAGGTGCCACCAAGCTGGTCCGCATCGATGTCGGCGGCGCCGCGTCGGACGAGTCCGCGCACCGGGTCGCCATGGCCATCGCCAACTCGCCCCTGGTGAAGACCGCCATCGCCGGCGAGGACGCGAACTGGGGCCGCATCGTCATGGCGGTGGGCAAGAGCGGCGAGCCGGCCGACCGGGACAGGCTCTCGATCGCGGTGGGCGGCACCTGGATGGCGCGGGAAGGCACGGTGGTGCCGGGCTATGACGAGGCGCCGGTGGTGGCCCACATGAAGGGCCAGGAGCTCGAGATCACGGTGGATCTGGGGCTCGGCGACGGCCGTGGCCGCGCCTGGACCTGCGACCTCACGCACGGCTACATCGACATCAACGGCAGCTACCGGAGCTGAACGTGCAGCCTTTCACCTCCACCGGCCGCGCGCCGCTGCCCGCGACGACGCCGGATGGCCGGATCTGGAGCTATGCCGGCTTCTGGTGGCGCGTGCTGGCGTTCATCCTCGACTCCCTTCTCCTGTGGCTGGTGGATTTCGCGATCGCTGCCGCCAGCGGCTGGCACTCCCTGACGTTCGGCACGGACACGGATTCGGTGCAGGCGGTCGCGGACGTGGCCTGGCATCCAGGACTGGCCGATGTGGCGGGCCCGCACTGGTATTCGACCAGCCATTGGCATGGGGGCGGGCTGACGCTGGCCGTCTCGCTCCTGAGTGCCCTGTATTTCATCCTCCTGGAATCCTCGAAGCTCCAGGGCACGCTCGGCAAGCGCGCCTGCGGGCTGCGCGTGACGGGGCTCCATGGGCAGCGGATCTCGGTGCTGCGTGCCCTGGGCCGGCACCTGGCCAAGATCCTGTCCGGCCTGCTGTTCGGGATCGGCTTCCTGATGGTGGGCTGGACCCGGCACAAGCAGGCCCTGCACGACAAGCTCGCCGGTACGCTGGTGATGCGCCTGCGCCCGGCAGACACCGTCTTCGCCTTCCGCGCGCCCGACGAGCGCTAAGCCGCGGCGTCCGGGGACAAAATTGTAACGATCCGATGCGCCTCCGCCGGGGGCGTGCAAACCGATAGCCAGCCCGGGAGACTGTTCTATAGTGGCTGCGTTATCCGGAGGCGTCCCTGAAGACGCACCTCTTCGGCAGCAGGACGGGATAACCAGAACACGATGAACCAGACCGTAGATCCGTCCACGCTTGTGCCAGACATGCCCATGGCGGGCGACCTGCGCCGCGTCGACTGCCATCCCGACCACTGGTATCCCCTCGCCTGGTCGCGGGAGGTAAAGCCGGGCAAGACTTTTGCCGCCGCCTTCGCCGGGGAACCGATCGTGCTGGTCCGCCCGAAAGAGGGGCCGGTCTTCGCGCTGGAGGACCGCTGCGCACACCGCCAGGTGCCCCTTTCCAAGGGCGAGGTGGATGGCTGCGCGGTGCGCTGCTGCTACCATGGCTGGGCCTATGACCAGTCGGGCCGCTGCACGGACGTCCCGTATCTCGGCAAGGGCAAGCTGCCGAACGGCGTGCGTGCCTATCCCTGCCGGGAGAAGGACGGGCTGATTTTCATCTTCCCGGGCGACGTCGCGCGGGCGGAAGCGAGCCCCCTGCCGCGTCTCGGCTCGGCCTCCAACGACTCCTACAAGACGCGCCGCTTCGGCCGGGTCGTCGGCTGCCACTACAGCTTCATGCATGAGAACCTGATGGATATGAACCATCAGTTCATGCACTCGAAGCAGATGGGCCAGATGAAGCCCCGCTTCCTCGGCCAGGATCGCGGCGAGGATTTCGTCGAGGCGCGCTACAGCTTCAAGCGGACGGGCGGCAAGCAGCCTTGGGGCGAGGCGCTGATCTTCGGCGAGCGCCGCACGGGCGAGAAGGCGACTCTGGAGCGGGACGTCATGTATGTCCGCACCGAGTATCCCTACCAGACCCTGCGCATCCAGACGGATGGCGAGGATCCGGTGATGGATCTCTGGATCGCCTACACGCCGCTCGACAAGGAGCAGCGCAGCAACCGCACCTTCGGCCTGCTGTCGGTCAAGAAGCCGAAAATCCCTGGCGTGCTGAACCTCGCCTGGCCGCTGCTCGTGCTGTTCACCGAGCGGATCTTCCGCGAGGACCGCGACATCGTAGAGATGGAGCAGGCGGCGCACGACGCGCAGGGGTCGGACTGGAACCAGGAGGTTTTCCCGGTGATCCGCTCGCTGCGCTCGCTTCTCGCCGCGCGCGGCATCGACCACTCTGCCCATCTCGCCTGACCCGATGGGCGGCCAGGGGTTCGCGGACGCCGGGGCGGCGGCGCCGGAGGCAGGGGACGCCGCGCGTCCGGTGCTGAAGACGACGCGCTTTACCCTGCGCCCGCTGCGCCCGGTCGACGCGGAGGCCATCCACCGGCTGGTGAATGACTGGGTGGTGGTGCGTATGCTGAGCCGCCTGCCCTTCCCCTACCCGCGCAACCTGACGGACGAGTGGATCCAGTCGACGGGCGCGCAGATGGCGGACGGGCGCGCCTGGCACTTCGCCATCATCGACGAGCGGGATGGC
>Ga0157362_1001070_pt1 | contig 10952 bp, 9 predicted proteins | sample AttlaeALBM3_FD_111480 | JGI IMG/M metagenome (GOLD analysis project Ga0157362, IMG submission 111480) | Fungus gardens microbial communities from leaf cutter ant in Ribeirão Preto, State of São Paulo, Brazil - Atta laevigata ALBM3 | ecosystem: Host-associated > Fungi > Mycelium > Unclassified ... | reverse complement strand
TTAAGGAAGCCTTAAATATAAGGCCTGACTATGAATACGGGCATTAATCATTTCAATATTCTCAAGAACTTTAGTAATAGTATCTCGTCGATGGTTTGATCCGGTTGTTTCTTGCTTCAATCACTACGAGGCAGTATTGTTGTAAAGCAAACAGATCGAACAGCTGTTTCGCGATTATTGCCTCTTTCTACCAATATATTATCAATGTAGTGTAATTTTAATCTCGGCTCAACAAATTCTTCATCTCTTTTTAGTTCTAAGAATTAGAAAAAGATGGAGAGAAAGTTGAGATAGTAATCTACATTGTAAAAGGACGGGTACACATGCATCATATGTGTCACATATATGAGCCACGTGAGATATCAGGTGATCCGTGTGACCGATGATTGACAAATGGCTGATGAGAGTAGAAAAAGGAGAGCGAAGAATTACAAAGTATGTTGTTTGGATGTCGCGCAATTTAATTACGTTAATGCTAAATGACACGTAGTGTTCTCTCAGATAAAAATGAATGACAGCGCTAGATAAAGAGCACTGTCACGAATTCATAAACGCCGATATTACATAATTGTTTTTTTTCACTCCAAGACCAAAAAATAAATAATGTAGAGAAGGAAGCATTAAGCATAATCAAGGATACGTCGATTAGTGGAGTGTGGACAGGCATAATAATTTCAAGGAGAGATTGAAGGCACAATTTCCAGCAACAGTATAAACTCCCCTCCATCAATCAGTGAGTGGATGACATAACGTTTCTATTTTTCTCTTTGGAGTTTTGTCTTTGAAGTCTGTTGATCGTACAAATGCTTCGAAGATGCAATCTTGTCAACCAGCTTCGCGGTGTCGCGAGAGCATCGACGGAAGCTGCTGCAGTCGAGGAGACACCATCTCGGGTAAGTGCCGTCATCGTCGCATCTGTTAGAGCGCGGTCTATTTTTAAGATTTGACATTTCTAAAAATGTTCGTCATTGATTTAACGAATATCTCGTTTATTACAGTTGCAGCAGCTCCGAGCGAAATTACGGGAGGATGAGCATGAAATACTCACAGATACATTCGGGCGCAAACACACGTATCTCAGAATTTCTCTCACGGAGCGTTGCAACCTTCGCTGTGAGTTTTTTTAAAATTGTTTAAAATATTACAGTATTAGAGTTCTCTTGAATTTGACGAATGTCACTTAACACAAAATATCATGTTTTTTAATATTACAGGTACATATTGTATGCCTGCAGAAGGTGTGAAATTAACTAAGAAGGAAGGTATTCTGAAAACAGATGAAATAATACAAATAGCTGATCTTTTTGTCAAAGAAGGAGTGCGCAAAATACGTTTGACCGGCGGCGAACCCACAATTCGTAAAGATATCATTGACATCGTTGGTAAAGTTTTCTTTTTCAATGGAGATGTGCTTAATTAATTTAATATTGTGAGTCTAATTCAATTTTCAAAATTTATTTATATATAATTTTAGGACAACTAAAGCAATTGAGAGATTTGGATCAGGTTGCGATTACAACTAATGGATTAACTCTAACGCGTCAATTGCCAGCTCTTCAAAAAGCAGGATTAGATGCATTGAATATATCGCTAGATACTCTGAAAGAGGAGCGCTTTGAATTGTTTACTCGCAGAAGAGGCTGGGCAAAAGTTATGGCTTCCATAGATCTTGCTGTTCAGCTTGGCTATAAACCTGTGAAAGTAATTTCATTAAAAAGCTACATAAATTTTAAGCATAAATTGGTCTATACAATATTTAATCAATGTGTTTGAATGGTTAGATCAACTGCGTGATGATGCGAGGTCGCAACGATGATGAAATAATTGATTTCATTGATTTCACAAGAGACCGACCTGTCGATGTCCGTTTTATAGAATATATGCCGTTTCAAGGAAACCAGTGGAAAGAAAATAAAATGATTTCTTTCAACGAGATGAAAGCAATAATCCGAGAGAAATATTCCGATTTCCAAGCTCTGCCAAATCAACCTAATGATACATCCAAGGTTTGTTTTTTCTAATTGCTAATACTTTATTTGATAATTGAATTAATTGAAATTATATTGTACATAATGTTCTCTCGGCAGGCCTATCATGTGCCAGGATTTATAGGGCAGGTTGGATTCATTACATCCATGAGTCAACACTTTTGTGATTCGTGTAATCGCGTAAGAATAACAGCAGATGGAAATTTGAAAGTGTGTCTATTTGAAGGAAAAGGCGAAGTCTCACTTCGAGACGCTTTGCGAAGTGGAATTTCGGAAAATGCGCTTAAGAATTTGATAAGAAGAGCAATATCTCGAAAAAAGAAGCAACACGCAGGTATGCAAGCATACATATGTATCAATCAAAACGGAAAGAACGCGCGGTACTTAATAATAAAACTTTAATTCTTTTATTAAAAAATCTTAGTAAAAATATTTTTAATTATTTAAAGATGTTGATTTTTTGCTTTCTTCTTTCTTTCAAGTTTTTTTTCCTATTATCTCTCTATTTATTTTAAATAAACTGTAGCAGTATCGACAAATCGAATTTATCTCTGCTGTTTCAGGGATGTTCAATCTTACTCAAATGGAAAATAGGCCAATGATACTAATTGGAGGTTAATTGATCGTTATAATTAATTATTAAAATATGTTCGGATTTGTCGAAACGCGCACAGACATTATCGCAAATTGTTAACTATATTATGTTAACAATGTCTTTTAGAATTAATTTTACAACATATTTACGTTGCAGCAAATCGTAAGGAGAAATTTCCTTGCAAAATGAGTAATATCATATCAATGCAGTACAAATATTTTCCATACATTTCTAAGTATCTTAAAAGTAATGCAAGTATTAGAATGTATTCATCATTATCACACATAGACGAGACCGGTAAAGCGAATATGGTGGATGTTGGATTAAAAAATGATAGTAAACGCGTAGCGATAGCAAGGGGATTCGTGAGGATTGGTCCTGTCATCAGTAATTTAATCGCGGAAAACAATGTAAAGAAGGGCGATGTGTTATCAGTGGCTCAATTGGCTGGTATTATGGCAGCGAAAAGTACTTCTGATCTGATACCTCTGTGTCATCCGCTTTCCTTGTCTTATGTAAACGTATGCTTAAAATTGAACGAGGAATCGCACAGAATCGAAATCACATCGGAGGTCAGATGTACCGGCAAAACCGGAGTCGAAATGGAAGCTTTAACCGCTGTGAGTATAGCGGCTCTGACAATCTATGATATGTGTAAATACGCAGCTAGTCCTGGCACAATGCAAATATATGGTATAGAATTGATGTCGAAAAAGGGTGGTACAAAAGGTGATTTTACAATATAAAACGTAGGCTGGTATCTGTGTCTTGTCGATAGCACGAATTATTATTGACAGGAAGATTTTTATTCTGCTGTGAATAATTAAATAATATAGAACAGAGTACAATTTTATACGTATCATTCAACTTGGAATTTTACAAAGACTCAAATATGTCTAAAGAAAGATCGTTACTATGTTTAGATTACTTGCAATATTTATTATATGCACAAAATTATTAAAATTTTATATATATTTTATGTGATAAGAGAGGGATAATTATATTTTTTATGTATGTATATATAATGTCAATGAAAGCATTACTAAATCTTGCATATTGTCAATTTTTAATTATATAAATTTTAATTATATAAATATTTTTATAATTGTATATCTATGATTAGTGTAAAGATATAAAATATTATTTGGATTATATTCGGTTTGGATGCTTTCAACGCTTCTATCTTTGTTTTATATCTAATGAATGATAAAGATAAAATGGATTATAAGCGCGTGAGTGTTCAAACCGAACGCAACTTTGTTACGCATAATAATGAAAATCATGATAATTTTAGCGTTTTATTGATTGATGTCCCAACGGAACAGTTAATAATCTTTTCCTCTATAATTTTTTTCTTACACAATTTAAAAATTTTAATTATATTAAAAAATTTTAAATTAAAATTAAATTAAATTTTAATTATTAGATTTTAAATGTAAGTGAAAAAAGTCTTAAATAGAAAAATGATAATTATAGCAGAATCAGATCAAATATATTAATAATTAAATATATTATTATATGAATAGACATTACATTTATATGAATAGAAGATGCGTTTTGTAGATTTAAATAAATATATTTGTTTAAACAAAAAGAATAATTTATCATACAAATATTATGAAATGTTAGAAACATGTAAACAATTCATACGCATTGTTGTGAAAGCCGCAAAAGAGAAATTAGGAGCAGAGTATAAAATACGATGAGAGAATAAAATACGATGGTGCTTGTATGATGGTGTGTTGTACCTGCAGAACTATCTTCCGACTTGCGGCTTTTAATAAGTATTTAATATTACCGTTTGGGAATGAAAGCGCTTGTTGAAGAAAATATAAAGAGGTTGGTAAGCGAGTTCTGCTAAGAATTATCTTATATTATAAGTTACAAATATTCATATACTTATATTTTTTTAAGAATATTGTTACGTTGTTGAAAAATTGTATCGAAATATATTGTTTAATATACAAGAGAAAGGAGCTTTCTTGTGTGTATATTCGTTCCTCTTTATTTTCTTATTTATGCGCAAGAGGAGATTGCTTTAGAAAAATAGCGAATACACCGTAAATCGCTTTATCCGTGAACGCTTTGCGAATGGATAGAAAAGATAGGTAAGATAGAAGCTCGGCGTTTCGGGGTGAGATGTGTGTATGTATGTCGATCGCTCCGGTAAATCGTGATAACTTACGGCTGCGTTGTCACGGGACTCGGGACTTTGGGAGTCGCGCGCGGTCGCCGCGCTGCGCCGGGATAAATACGTCTCGCCGATTAAGAGAGATCGCATCCGATGCCGGGGACCTCTCGGCGCAATCGCACGTGCCCTGATGGAACGGGCACGGCGCCACCGTGGCAGGATTTCCGAGCTTTTTCCCATCCCCCGCGAGGAGCGAAATTCAGTGCTCGGCCCGCAACCGTGTCGCACTACCCCTGACCGCTTCAACGCTCCGTGCGATCGCGCTCGAGTCGCATTGAGTCGCGTGGGCGATCGAAAGGACGAGCGTGTCGTTAGCGATTGTTATCTAATTAAGCGATCTCTGAAGACTGCTACGTTTTTGTTTTTAATATAATTTTGAACAACAATAATTTCCAATCAAATTAAATTTTGAATTTTTAAAAAACGTAAGAGACCGGCTATAATTATGGGGACGATCTTCCGATCTTGCGAGAACGGTGAAAACGATCTCGGTTCGCGGTAATGTGAAAAGCGAGGACACATCGATACGAGTGGCAGTGACGGCATTATGCCAACGATCGGTGTGATCCCGCGGGTGTTTCACTCACCAAAAGGGCCGCGAATAGAGAGCGATCATTCGGATCGGACGGTAGTGGGCAGGTCGCTATCGGACGCGGAACGGCGTGGCGCGTGAATTAGATCGAGAGATGTGCGCGAAGTGAAAGATGGCCCCGTTCCACGGCATGGCCCTGCTGCTCCTGGGAATCGGATACCTGTTACACGCGGAACCACTTCACAGCGAACGCGGCATCGGTAAATGTCCCGTGCTTCCTCCCCGATCCCTTCACTCCTTCCATTTCCAGAGAACTCTCTTCCGATCCCGAACCCTTTTGTGTCCGCAGCTCTCTGCTACGCCACGTAATTTCAATTGTACTCCAAGTAATTTCGGTCGCGCGAAGAGAGTGCACCGAGAGAGTGGTGTAAATCATTTTTATTATTGAATTTTTCCCGCTATTGGGCTAAGAGGATAAAATCGAAATATTCGTAATATATTTCAGAACAAAATAAAACTATTTTCCAAATTTAATAAAAATTTGATTTCACAAAGTTAAATTTTTTATTTAGCCTCCTTAAAATAAAAATATAACAAAAGAACTCTTTTATATTTAATTTTTAAATTAATTTTAGCCGCGGAAAGAAAGCTTGCATAAATGAATTGAAATTCGCTGAAATTATATTTAATTCTGTATAATTTTATAATTCTTATTCTATATTTCATGTTTTCTTTTAATTTTGTATTTTAGATTTTTTTTTTATTTTTTCCATCTTTGGGTTTTGTAGTACAGACAAAAATAGGAAATTAATTAATCACAATTAACAATTCAAGATTATACTTTCGAGAGTTATAAGTATTTTATTTTCAATAATTAATAAGTATATATGTCTTTTTTGAAGTTAGAAGAGAAATTAATTAACAATTAAAGCGATTGAAGAGTCTATAATTTTTAACAAAAAATTGTATCTGGTAGAGAATATAATTAACACATTCTTTTTTAGAGAAAATGAAATTTAAATGAAAAATTATGATTAAAAAATAAAAATTATTACAAAGATTATTTATTTAAATATATTTTTTCAATTTCTGTTTTTTAACATAGTTTTAGTGTTTTCTTTCACAAGAGTAGTATAATATATTGTGAGTTCATAAAACAACAATAGTAATATTATTAATTTCTCAAGTCAATATTAAATCACTGTTTTGCTTTCCAAAGTCATTTAAACTTGATGTTCTTACTATCATATTATTATACATATATCAAGAATAATATAAATTCATCATTAAAAATATATTCATGCATGTTATTTTCCGTTAAAAATATTAAAATTTTGAAATATATTAAATAAATAAAGAAGCAAGCCAAATTAAATATGTACGTAAAATCTGTGATTTTTATTTAATTATCTAATATAACGTGGTTATTTAATATTAATTATATTTTTAAAAAATGATTATCTACGAATGTGTAAATGTATGTAAAATAAACTGTTCATGTATCAATATTCCGTATTGAAAACATTCAGATATTTTTTATCAGAGACCTCGAGTTCATTTTTTTAAACTGCACTCTATAATCTCTATAATATTTCCTACGAAAGAACATTACTGGAGAAGAATAATAGGATATCAACACATAATTTATATCTATTTCAGCACTCTTTCATCTCAACGACGACACGTTCGGCAAAGGGGAAAAGTCGCAACGCGGCCCAAAGAAGACCTATTTTTTCAAAGACACGCCGCAAAAATTAACAGTGGCCATAGGACAGGCCGCCGTTCTATTATGTCGTGTTAAAAATCTAGGAAACAGAACTGTGAGTCTCATTAGAGCACTGCTTGATCTCATTGATCTCGCGTGCTTGCAATAATTTAATGTGCTCGCGCAACCCCTTCGCTGCTGGCAAATCAAGCGTAACGTGTTCATTAGAGTGTTCATTTAGATTCGATAGAGTTTTAAAAACAAGATTTCTTTGCGTTCAACGATAATTCGCCGTAATTTTTTTACGAGAAAAGAATAGGAGAGGGTACGTCTGAAAAAAGTGAAAGCCTCAGCATTTTCTTATTCATGAATCGGTGCCAAAAAGTCGAAATCGATATTCTTATCACTTGGGACGCCCTTCTTTAGAATGAATCACCTTTACGACAACTATGCTATTTAAAAAGGACGAATATTCGTTTCTTTGTAGTCCTGTACAATTTCCCAACTCTAGAATCCTTCATTTTTCTAACGTTTCCAAATGTTTAGAAAGGAATGCAAATTTCCTCGGACTTGTTAATTACGTCTTTGCATCTCTAATTCTCTCGAGTCTCGACAAGATCGACGGAAAACTTCATTATAATGCGAGGTAAGGAAGGTAACGAGCGTGTGGACGGGTTGAATCAGTAGCAGCAATAGCAGCAGCAGCAGCAGTAGCAGCAGCAACAGCAACAGCAGTAGAAGCAGCGAAGGGGTTGAGGGCAAACTGCAATTACCTGCGCCTCATTCGTGGCATCTCGCGCGTGTGTATGTGACCAGGTATCTTGGATCCGAAAAAGAGACCTACACATCCTGACGTCCATGTCGGTGACTTACACGAGCGACGCAAGATTTACGGTAGTCGGCAATCCGGAGACCGACGACTGGAATCTGCGAATAGATTACGTGCAACCGCGGGACGCCGACATTTACGAGTGTCAGGTTAATACAGAACCGAAGATATATAGAGCCGTGGAACTGAAGGTTTTGGGTGAGTTTCCTTACGAGAGGCAAGAGAGGCGAGGCGCGCGCGTCTTCGCGAGACCCATAAATCGCACTTAAAGATCTCCCCGGGCGTCTTTCGTTCGCGTCCCGGCCCGGCCCGGCCGGTGGGAACCAATTGTTTTAACTTGTCTTCCTCTCCCCCCCCCCTTCCCTTTCTGATCATTCTACGATCCTACAGTGATCACGTCTCTCTCGTGAATCGTCGACAATGACCACGTCGACGATGATTCGCTGAGCTTTTCGAAATAAAATAGAATCCATTTTCCAAGGTAGAATCCGACGTGGACAGTAATACAATCTCGCGTGTATCGTTTCTCGAGTGTAATAAAGCCAATCGCGAGAGCGCAAGCGATGCGCTTTGCTTCGATTTTTCATTCTTCTCCTCTTCTCGTCGTTATTGCTGTTTCTATCAGATATACAGGCAAGGATCACGCCTTCCCAGGAGTTATACATCAGGAAGGGCAGCACAATCAGCTTGACCTGCACTATAGAACTACAGGATCTGCCTCCGAGCAATGTGACCTGGTATCACGGCGGTGCGGTGATCGATTTCGATGGTCCAAGGTATAGTCGGAAACACTCGGTGATTATACCTTTGTGAAATACACAATTAGCTGATGGAATCGTCGCTCGAATGGCACTAATATCGCGGTGGAACGAACAATCGTATCTAATCGGAGTAATCTCTCCCATCGCGTCGCTTTCGAAATCGCTTCTGTTCGCACGCAAAACCATGTATGTCGTACCAGTAAATTACTTACAATTAATTTTCGACAGTTTGCGCCAATTCTGATTATTTCTATTCTTCAAGAATCGTTGTTACGCTGATGCCGATATAGCGAGTGAATTTTAATGGTCGATCGGAAAATTTTGAATTGACGTCGGATTGGCGAAACGGGATGACGCGATCTGCGTCAAACGTCGAGATAAACGCGAAGTAAACTATGTACAAGCGCGCGCGCGCACACGCACGCACGCACGCGCACACACACACACACGCACACACACACACACACAAATGTGGATTTTGATGAAACTTTCGCAAGTCAGTTTTCGGAAGTAACGCTCTTACGTGTTACTTACGTTCGACAGGGGTGGCGTATCGCTGGAGACAGAGAAGGGTAAACGTGGTACCACCAGCAAGCTCCTAATAACGCGTGCTCAACTTAACGATAGCGGGAATTATACATGCGCTTCGAGTAAAGTCACCCCGGCGAGCGTCATGGTGCACGTGCTAAACGGTGAGCAAAATACCGGTAGCAATATCGGTATAGGTGGAGGTGGGGGTTGCAACGGGGAGATTGCGACGGCTCATTTCGAAATTCTCCACCGCGCCGCTTTGCGATCGAGCGAGGGAAAAGCGTAATGTACTACATTGCGAAATTACTCCCCGAGCGCGTTTCGCGATAAGGACATACATTTGTTTTAATTCGCACTCGCAATCTCCCAGATTTCTCCTCTCTCTCTCTCTCTCTCTCTCTCTCTATTCATTTTTCTCTCTTTCTATTCATTATATTGATATATTTGATACAAATAATGCGGTTTATATATTAAAATATTAATTATCTCTACAGCAATTGTTTAGATATTGCGATAGAGAGAGAAACGTTTTCAATTATACGACATTCAATAATAGTTTATTTGCTCATTCTTCGTTGCGACAATAAATAGTGGATATATTACGGGACTCAAATTATCCAACGATATTTTGATATTTTTTGATATTTGATAACAAGAGAGATAACTGACCTGTAAATAATTAATTTTTCTCATCTCTCTCTCTCTCTCTCTCTCTCTCTCTCTCTCTTTTTTGGGACGACGGCCGACGATTTTCTTAAACCCTCGAGGATCCTTCCGCGTGAAGTGTTCTTCATTTTTTTCCGTGCTGCTACTTTGCGATGAGTCGTTAATAAATTTAATGTTCGTTAGCGAACATCCGAGAAGGATCGACGAGATTGAAACGCGTAAAGATCCCAGGAAGCGACACAAAAGAGACACCTTAGTCGTCCGGTATAATTCTCTTTTTCAGGAGAACATCCAGCTGCGATGCAACACGGTGGCACCGGTGATGTAAATAGGAGACTTGTTCTACTCATCCTGATTTTCCTCGTCGATACGATGTTCCGGTGAGCGACATGCCACCAATCTCTTGCGAATTCCTCCCGAATTCACTCCCTGAGGCGACCGCATGAATGCACGCTACGATGGAGAGGGATCAATGACACCGGTGTGTCCGGCGGCGCGGCGTATCATTGCAGTAAAGCCGAGTTGTTCTTTTCTCTCTCTCTCTCTCTCTCTCTCTCTCTCTCTCTCTTTCCTATGACATTTCACATGATATGCGTTGATGCTAATTCGGAATCATTTGTTTGACGGATTTTCATTGGCTCGGACTCTTTGGACTCTGTTAACGATCGCTATAGAATATCCTGCTCGAGATGTCAGTACGAATGTAATGTGTATGTAATGTAATAAATCTTTTGAAGTTACACAATTTGTCTGTTTATGTAAATCATTATTATCATTTCCTGATTATGATCTACTGCGACCGAGAATTCATTCGTGCAAAGGTAAAACGTGCCGAGCAAGTCAAGAGAGGGATAGTGTCAATAATCATATAATATTATAAATTTAAGAAATTTAATCATAAATTCAATAATAAATTATTATAGAAAGTTGATCTCTCAAACTATCTCTTAACGCACTTCCAGCCGAGCTCGTCGAAATCGATTTATTCCTTTGTCGTCGTGGTCTAATAAAATTGAAAGAGAAAATTACGGATGTACATAATTTGCGTAATTATATCTAGAAGCGCCACGCCATGGCGAAGTACAATTGTTCCAGGCTTAAAGTTGTAAATTGTCGCGAGGTATCTCGCTAGACTTAACGACTCAATATAAAAC
>Ga0157362_1001069_pt1 | contig 10953 bp, 14 predicted proteins | sample AttlaeALBM3_FD_111480 | JGI IMG/M metagenome (GOLD analysis project Ga0157362, IMG submission 111480) | Fungus gardens microbial communities from leaf cutter ant in Ribeirão Preto, State of São Paulo, Brazil - Atta laevigata ALBM3 | ecosystem: Host-associated > Fungi > Mycelium > Unclassified ... | reverse complement strand
TTTTAAATTTTTTTGATTTTTATATGAGAGGGGCGTGATTTTTTTTTGTATTTTAAAAGCTTTTTTTTTTTTTTTTTTGTTTTTTTTAATTTTCAAAGCTTATCTTCGTCGGGATGGCCGTTTTTTTTTTTGGTAGTGTTCTCCGCCGTCGAGATATAGCTCTCGATGGTACATGTACTAATAGTCTATACTATACGACATCTTTCTCAATGTCGATAAATGTTAATAAGCGTATGTGTCGCGCCTTCGCGAAGGCGATGTATTTTACGATCGTCATCGCTTGCAAGCTACATTCACTGCGTCTCTTGGCGAATTTAAGGGAAAAATATATCTCCCTCGATGGGACGATCGCCTTGAGGTCGAGTATTGCTCCGTTATCAAATCCGTTTATCAAATGTCAGATGTCACGTGTTATTAGATTTTTTTTTACATACTATATTTTTATGCTCATTATTTGCGTTACTTCGTCATTCTTGCCAATGCATATTCGCCGCAAGTAATACACTGCCTACTCCTATCTCGGACATTCACAGTCGAAAACATGTGTTTGTCATCTAGCGCGAGATATGGGCGGCGAATACCGATTATTACTGCCAATTACATTCATCCTTTCATTCCTTACGTAGTTAAGTTCTCAATAGTATTGTAGCGAACCAGCGCGATGAATAGTGTATAGTAAGCAATAGTTATATATGTTTATTTATTTCAAGCATTTAACTGTATACAGCGTGAATAAATAATAATACTTCCAGAGAATCTATCCATTTGATATTTAATGAGGCTTGTCCTTTGGAAAGTGCAAGATTTAATATAACAAATGAAGGATTTAAATTTAATTAAAATATCATTTCGCGTGATAATAACTCGATCCTATCAATGTTAAATGTCAAATGGACAATATGATCACGAATTGAAATCGTATATAATTATTAACTAAATAATCGTACATACATTATAACGGAATACTATTTAATGTAGCGAGAATTCGATTCGGGTGATTGTTAATTTGTAATAACTATTACAGTACGATCAAACATGAGCAACAAATAAAGATACAATACATTCGTTCAAAACTCAAAATATTTTCATACTTCTTGCTTCTATCATTCTTATACGCATAAAAATTGTTCGAACCGAATTCTTTTTCATTGTTTAGAAAAGATTGCTTTTTTTTGTTTAAACATCGTTTCTCGGCTTTCCGGAAAGAATTAAATTTGCATAGTGAGTTTATCTAAGAAAATATAATTTTCAAATGTTTAGAAAAAACAAGCTAATTCATTCACAAGCTCAACAAAAAATTAATGTATTATTACTCACCTTAAACACATAACTTAAACATAGCTCGCACATTAAAATCGGTGATGAAAAATACGATACTAAACATTAACATTTCATGGATTCATTGAATTACCCAATTATTATATCATAAATCGCTGTGCTTTATTTACAGTTTATTATTAACTTGTAAATTATTTGCTATTCACAATTACGAGAATTAAACGATATAACGCAATACAATCGATATAACGCGACTTTCGCTGTAAAAATGACACTTTATTCTATTAGATATTATGTTTTCTCATCGCACATTCTTAATATAGAATATGTGATGTCGAGATATGTGTACGGTGGGAGATGCAGAAGAGTGATTTGCGATGGAAGTTCAGAGTGTATTCGACTACCTGTATCCTGTGTAAAATTTACTTTCAAATTAAATACAGGAGACATGCTAAAATTAATGAATCAAATTGCAATGAATGAATTTCTTGATTCAAATCAAGAGAAATCTTATTCAAGTAATTTAATTTTTGTATATGTATGGCTGAAAACGATTAAGTTTTTTCTTCTCGATTGAGTTTCGCTGATACGATACATGACGTGTTCTGTTATTTCTGTTGTATTTAGTATATTTTCAGCGAAACGCCGAAGATCAGTCAGCCGTAGGAAGATTAAGAAATGCGCTATTATCTTGATTCGCACACGTTGTTCGAGCGTCCGTTATCTCACGTGGAACACCACCAATTGGTGGTAATCCGTATATAGAAATCTGTTCGTCTAAGACGTATCGATTATGCGAGCGCTTAGCAAACTCGCCATCCTCGAAGTGCATCAGCAGTGCTAGACTTCCAGCTATAATATAATTCAAATTATAAATAATAATAGTGAATATATAATGACGATAGTATATAGTTGTTTTTAATTATGCTCAGTTATATACTTACGGTTATCTAAAGGCGGGCAAGAACAATTGGGTCTTAAGACAAATGCGATCATTGAATGCAGGCGTGTAACTTCGTGCGATGATTGCATATCTAATAGAAGTCTTGCTTTACGTAATCGTCTGATCGCCGCCTTTACGACGCTACTGGCGGAGCAATAAAGATCGTTAATATTCGACGGTAATTCGTCGGCGCATATAGGACAGGACTCGTTCAAACTAAGAGGTGCTGAAATAAAAAAAATTATTCGAATACGGGTATCATTATATATAACGGAAAAGATTAATTTTACTTATTAAGATCATTTCTAATTTGAAAAATATATAATCTGAATAATTGAAACAAGTACACAGCACACGGAAAAAAAATCAATTGAGTGGGACAGCAAACCTATAACTTACTGCATGAATTCAATATCTGTAACTAAGAAGATTTGATAGTTTAACAAATCGTTAATATTATTCAGCTGTTAACTTTGCTACTTTAACATAGAAAATTGACTGTCTATATATTACGATTATAGATTTGCTGAATCAGTGAAGTTTTCAGCTGTTTTTTTTCCGTGGCACTTTATCTGAGGGACGTTCTGGAAACATTTTTTAAGTTGTAGAAACATCCTCTGGATATCTTTAGGACATCCCTTGAAAGTCTATATTGTATAAGAGGGCTATATTGTATATATAAGATCTAATTTCTCAGGAAATCAAAATGGTTTCCATTTTGAGTAATTTTCACGTCTATTAGAATTTACATACGTAATGTTTCGTTGTTGTTCAGATCCATTTCTATTTTCTGATCGGTTTCGTTGGTCATGTTTGATAGAGGATTGTCGTCAAAATATATGATACTGGGTTTGACAGAAACTGGTACAGGTCCTTCGATACCTTCGGGAGTCGCTAGTTCGTGATCAACCACAATGAAGAGCGGATTTCTGTCGAAGTCTGTCGCAAAAGGATCTTGGCCCTGTCTGTTAAAAGTTAAGAACGGTGCCTCCATATCTTCGAGATCTATGCTGGGTGGTCCGAGCCTGTCGAACACGGGATTCAGATTGATGTCCGGCTCGTCCGGCGTTTGGCCGCTTCCAGCTTCTCTTTGTGGTACTGAGAAATTCGGAAAATTTAGAAAATTACGAAGAAGAATATGATACAAGAAAAAGAAAGAGCTTTATCCCGAAAATAACGAGAATAATTTAGTTAATTAAATATTTCGAGTTTATATTTATACGCAATTGAATGTGATTTTTTAAAATATGCTTCTACTGGAAGCATATGAATACTTTAATATATTTGAATTTAATCGTGTAAATCGTTGAATTTAATCGTATAAGTTCAATAGAAGATTTCAGTATAAATCATTCTCATTACTCTCGAGCTATATTCGTAATATTCATTAACTATCCATATTACCAGACTCAATGCTGTTATTGTTGGCTGCGCTAACATTCGTAACGGTATTGATATCGTCATTATTTACTTTAGGATTGGAATTGTCTACCGGTGAAATATCCTCGCTTCTAGACTGTACGCCGGTTACCGATTTCTCATTTATTATTTTATCACGGAGTTGCTTGACCAGATCAGAGTTCTGAGTCGTGTTACCTATCTGCTCTACAGTTCCGTTTCGATCGTTCGGGATTTCAGCTGTTTTCTCGATTACATCTTCTTCTTTTTCCACAGTATCCTTCTTCGCGGTGTCTTTGCCTATTTCCTGTACCTCTATCGGCACCGGATTGGGAACCTCTACTTCTTCACTCGGAGTGGCACTGCTGCAAGTCGCCGCAAAACTGTAGCTCTGAAAAATGTATAATGCAAATATATTATAAAATATGCATATTTATATTTATATTTTAGATATTTAAATGAATCATGAACAACCCGGTAAACACTAACACTAATATTACATCAATATTAAATGTTCCCACTCAACAATATGAATATAATATATAACGCATGTTGTATGTAATAGTTACATTGTTGAGTAGAACATTAAGAAATTATATCATTGTTAGTTGAGGTGTTTATTGAGAATATTCTTGTAATCTTACGCTAGATATCGTCAACTCCTGTTGATAGTAATCATAAAGTTTTACATTCGCTGGTTCAAGTCTGTCCACAATATTTTCTCTGGTCACCGTAAACGATATACAGGTCTTTTGATTGATTAATTTGTCGAAATAAATGGTGACGATACCGCGATCATCCTCGAAACGTTTCACTTCTACAAATATTTGTGTGTTACACAAGAGAATAAATTTTATCTATTAGTACCTCTTAATATATTCTTTGATTGCACACTCACTTGTGGCTGGATCTTCCAACAGAGAATGAAGGCTCGTACGATCCGGGATGTATCCGCTTACCATGTTGATCTCTAGTAATGCCATATTACTTTCCCCATCTGCCATTTTATATCGTGTGCAAATTGTAATTTTTTGCCTCGAGCATTCATCTAGCCACGTTGCGGGAGCTGCATTAACTGAGAGATCAAAGGCTTCAGAGCCGGTCGCATGTGCAACATTGTATTTTATATTGCTCTGAAAATAATTATGAGTAGAAATTAAATCAATATAAATAAGTTAAGAGAAGAGGGAGGAGGGGAGGGAGGAATTCTTTTCTCAGTCAAATTATTTATACGAATTTATGGTTTTATGGTTTATTTAGTAGGAATATCGAATATTTTATTATAAAATTCCATGAAAAAATTTAAAGTTACCTGTACTAAGACGCAGCCTTCACCCTCGGCAAAGATCTCGACTATCGTTGGTATGACGGGCAGACGAATCTGCGTGAGGACCATACGATTATCGTTATACATTCTATACACCTGGTCCACCTCACCGGCGGTCACGAGCACCGAAAGGTCTGTTGTATTGCTCGACATCGCAGCAGCGTATTTTGTGAGCGCCTCCAAGCCAAGCACAGTGTCCTGTGTAGATGTGAAGCCGCCTTCCGCATTGCGTTGTTTCGACATCCAACGGACTGCCTTCAATGCCTCGACCATGTTCGTCTCGCCGCCTAACTTCACCAAAGACAGCACAGCATATGCTGTCATTTCGATGCTCAGTCCTAGCGATGGTTTATGTTTATCCTCCCACCAGAGAAGATCCTAGCAAACGAAAATTTATCAAAGATTAGACTGATTGAGATTTATCTTACATATTTTCATTTAACGTAAACTCGATTACAGCAACAGATTTAGAGCCGAACTGAAAATTTTTGTATTTTTATTTTTGTACAATGATTAATACAATCCTGTACTATAAAATTTTTAATCATAGATAAAAAAAACTTTGAATCTTTCTCTATCAATCACTATAGGCAAAAGTTCACTTGCATTTTGTACTTTAAACAAGTCACTTTAAAATTAGCTTTATCCAAAACTTGGCTCGCAAGCTAAGTTTTCTAGACAGGCTTGCTTCCAAACTTAGATCTAGTTGAGGATAAAATTAGAGTAAATTTTGTTATTCGTACATTGTTCCGCGTTGCACGTTTCATAAGCAATTTCATGCTGTTGTTCGCTTTCGGATGTTCTAACAACGTTAAGGCATAGGTGGATAAAGCTGCCGTGTACGTTGTACCACTGTCATTCTCCATTCCTTTCTCCAGGCAATGTAGAGCGTTATTAATGAGTGATGCTGTTAATGGCACGCCCGATTCTAAGAGCGAAATCAGAATGTAAGCCGTTAATGCCGAAGAAGAAGTATCGTCATCTTGCAAACCGCCCTGTAAACACATTTAAGAATACTAAGTGTCACTTCTTTGAAGAAAGATTTAATGCTGCGTATGTAATACCTTCATGTCTTTGTGGAATACTCTGCCAATTACAGGGAAGCATCCATTTTCCAACTGTTTCTTCACCATCCATTTTACAGAAATTTTGAGATCTCGTTCATCGATGTGAATTATATTCTTCGCTTGAGCAAAGGATTTGATTACGAATGCGGTGAGCCAAATCGAGCTATCATCCTCTGAGCTTTCCGGACCGAACGCGGAATACGAACCGTCCGGATGTCTATATATTAATTCGCGCTGATATCCTGTATCGCACAATCAAATATAATATCAAAAAACCTATCCTTAATCTCTAATCAAAATCAAATAGTACCTTTCTCCATATTTTTGATCGCTTTTGCTCTTAGCTCCGGATTGTCAATTCCAGAAGCGTCCAAGTAGCCAATAACATGGATATTAGGAACAAAGAGAATCATATTTTGCTCGCCGCATCCCATCGGCAAACGAACGAGCTTATCTAGATTCTCGAGAGCCGGACCCAGGATATCTCCTATCAGGGACACGTATGCTCTCGCGCTCTCAGGCACCAAATCGTTAGGTAGATCGAGATTCCAAGTTATGGTGGAATCATCGCTGAAGTCCTTCGGACAGATGAACGCAGATTTTGTCATTTCTACAGGGAATCCTTCCGGCAGTACTAGTATTGGTTTTACAATCACGTCTCTAAAAAGGGTATAAATTGCTAAATACTGTCGATGCTTAATCAATAATTTATAATTTCTAACATTTAAGTGATCAAAAACTATGTTTAACAAGATCATATTTTCCTCCTTTTGATGAAAAATTAAAAATTTTTATAGAAATAATAAGATAAAAAACGAGCAAGATTAAGACGATGTATAAAATAATTTATTTTAATAAAAATATATATTTATATATATAATAAATATATATTTATTTTAATAAAAATATATTGAGATGAGATGTGTTTTGACTTAATCGAAATATGGAGTATTAAATGATGTAATGAGGTATCCTATTATTTTATACATTTTAATCTTGCGCTATTTTTTGCTTTATTATTTCTATATTGTTTTGCAAATAAAATATGTGATATAGTCCAAAATTATACTCAAACTTTCTTTAAAAAAAAAAAAGAAATTCCGGATTTTCATATATAATTGCATATATAATTTCGACGAATAAATGTATTTACTGAATTGTTAAATACTAGTAACTGCAAACAGAAATATTCAGCCAAATTGAGCCATTTTAATTTACCGTGTATATACAAGCACTTCCGGACCGCATGGCTCGGCATAATCCGAATCGATCGAAGCGGAAACCGTGATATTAACATCGCCGAGAACTCGCGGTCTGAGAATATATTCGTGTACTACACTGTCTCGTGGTTTTACACAGAACGAAGCGACTGCGTGCGACAGATGCAAGTCGAGCCCCGTTGCATCTTCCAACTTAATCTTGACCTGCGAAAACCGTCAATCAATTATAACATATCGGTCGGTTATTGTAAATGCGATTTAATGCAATGAATATCTCTCAATTATTCAATATAAAAGATCGTATAATATATGTAAAAGTATGTCTCAATTCTATATCTACGTTAATAATCGATTTATATGTATTTTATTATTTTTGTAATAATCTAATTTCATTAAAATTTCACTAGGAATGTCGAATGATAATAGAACACACACAAGAATGAAATAAATGTCAAAAACTTACCGGTAAACTGTGTTGCATGTAATTAAATAAGGAAACTTTCATGCGCAACATTTCTCCGCGTTTCACACTATATGGTAAGCTATAATCGAGGAAAAACGGTTGAAATCCCGTGATAGTGGTCGGTGGTGCTATTCCGAGACCGTGTGTAGGTGAAACACATGCAGTGTATCCGATCCAATCAGTAATAGTATGAGGCAGAGTACGTTCTACCGTCACTTTGCCTTCTTTCCTATAAAAAGTAAAGGAAAAAAGTGTACATGAAACAATATGAATTAAACAAATGAAAGCTGAAAATGCTTTCTTATTTAATTGTACATTAAAAAAGTATAAGAATAACTTGCTAATGTATCCTATGTATATTTCAAAACGAGAAAATGAAATAAAATTTAAAACTTATCCAGAGACAATTACAATGGAATTATTTTTGATTAATGATAAATATATTCTGTGAATTTAAATATATACCCTGTCGGCACTAATTCCCACAGCCACGTTTCAGGGAAGTAAGATCTAAGGGGAGGTTGATCGGACGCTTGATCCACGTATCCCTGCTCGGGACCCACGTTTAATAATGGATACGCCATAGGCAATGTCTTCGCTTTAAACATTCCTATAGAAATAATGTATCTGATAAATATATAATAAAATACAGTTTAAAAAAAGATAACCGAAGAGAACACAAGTCATTATGACATAAAAATGACATTAAAATGGCTTCAAAATGATTACTAAAAGTCACTTTTCAATCAGTAATGATTCATTTTAACATCGTTCATTTTATGTTATATATGTGACTTGTTGGATAAAATCTATTTATTTATGAACAAGCAATTTTTTTGGAAACGCACCAGCATCCGTTTCCATGTCTGCGGATGCTGAGAAGAAAGGAATTGCAGGGGTTGCAATCATAGAGGCCTTCACGTTCATGCTTCTACCTCTACCTCTACGAAGTTGAAGACAGGGCCGTGTTTCAAGTATCAAATCGCTCATCACAACAGCTCCGAAGTCCTGAAATACGGAGCAAGATCCAATGGACATATAATTACCTTTCTTACAATCTTAGAATTTATTTACATTTCCAGAAAGTTCTCACATCGAACGCCTGTATGGCATCTACGTAATTCACAAGTCCGCCATTGTATACCGTTCTTCTTCTCCTTTTAAGCTCCCACGGGGGGGAGGGTGATTCTTCAAATGCGGGCATTGGTAAATGATCGAATTCTGTGTTAATTGTTTCTTCGTGCGTTGCAGCTGCAAGAATTTATATGCCGAATTACACAAATTGGTTTACATTAATTGGATATCCTCGTAACTTAAAAATCCAACAAAAACACTTCAAGAGAGGAATTAAGAATTAATCTAACATTATTTTTTTTACTGTCTGTATCGCTATGTATCTTACATACTTTTGCAATGAGTCCACGTCCAAATAGGACGCGGTTCCGGTTCGATATGGAATCTCTTCATCTGCGCAAAAGTTTGATCAGCGTCAATCAGGTTTGCTTTGGCTCCTGCTAAGAAACGAGTCGACTTGTCGACTGCTGAAATACCGCAGAGAGACCAGGGGGCAGCTTCCACGTGATACTGAGTGGCTGTTCCCGGGGTTTGAGCGTCGGTGTGCCAGGCGGTCTTTACTTTATTCTCGAAGCAGTGTCCCACTTTGATGGAATACGTGGTAGCAACAATCTCACCGTCCGAACGAACATAGTATAACAACAATTCGGAGACAGGTGCCATAGACGGAGTGATCTTGACGCTGAGAGGGAATCTTGAGAAAGCAATCAACGTCAAAAATTTTGAAATTTATTCTATACTTTTTTTTAAATAAATAAAAAAATTCAAAGCACAATTCAAAGGTTTTCAAAAATAAATGTGAAGTGAAAAAAGAAAGTGTACTTTGCCAAGTGGAATATTACCTGTGAGCAATTGTACCCTGATCTGTTTTATTTCCTGGTGATTCGACGGCACCTAACAAGTTCCGGAATTCCGAGTAATTCAAAACTGTATCTCTAGTCGGTCGGTGTTTCACATGACCGTATATTAACAGGTCCCCTTTAGAATTGATCGAGTAATGGAAGGAAATGGATTCGTTGGTTTTACTTTTTGCCGGCACCGTATACATGACATTGAATGAGTACTTTTCGCCGCAAACAATCGGTTGATAACCTCGGGCTACCGCCAAATAGCTGTCTGACGGTGAATACCAAGGATTCACTTCGATATGTGCTGATGGTTGATCCATGAAAACCTAATTGCGATTTACAATAAACAGGATTGGGTAATGCTACAATATATTAAAAAGTTAATAGTTAAGTTATAAAGTTAATTTTAACTTAAGTTACATTTTAAAGTTTTAATTTTTTAACTTAATTTAGTTATATTTTATCGGTAACTATTAACTTTTAATTTGATTTGTTTAACCTTTAGACATAATGAGATATATAATTTTGTAACTTTGTGTCTTTTATCATGTAATCGTTAGTTGTAAATAACAAAAAAACCAGTGATTCTTTAATATATATTACATGAGAAAGGAAAAATACAAAAAATTATGTAAAATGATCAAATTTTTTTCTTTTACTTTCTTTTTGGTTGTTTCTTCGAACTAAATTTAACTTTTAATTTTTCAATTATTTTTTGTTAATTAACTTAATTTCTAATTCAATTAATTTCATTATGGATTAATTGAATTACTTGTACTTTAAGTAAATTAAATTTTTAAGGTCATTAACTTTAACTTAACTTAGTTAAAAAAAAAAAGATTAATTTACCCAATCCTGACGATAGATTATAAATTCGCAAATACGATTTTATGCTTACAGAAAATGTTTTAAAATATTCAAAAATTGTGTCTTTTCTTTTACAATAAATCTTTAAATTAATCAAATAAATTATTAAAAAGTAATTAAAGATGAAATATTTTGTTTAAAATATTTCTTTTTTCTTAAATATGTAATGATTGTTCAACGTACTCGCCAACGTGTGTCTGGCGAGTAGTATTTCGTAGGATAGTCGATACCAGTCGCGACGAAACTCAGCAGAACGATGTTTCTATGCGGTGGTGGTACGACAAAGTCAACAAAACCATCAGACGAAGATGTGAAGTTGCGGCATTCAACTACCACGCGAAGCCACTCGTCCTTACCGCGTACTCGTACGCAGAGTTGGATCTTTTGATGTGGTGCTGGGGTATTGTCATGCCGCGAGACGCGTAACTGTAGAAGAGATTTATTTTGCATTCCGCAAAAAGCATACTT
>Ga0157362_1001068_pt1 | contig 10960 bp, 8 predicted proteins | sample AttlaeALBM3_FD_111480 | JGI IMG/M metagenome (GOLD analysis project Ga0157362, IMG submission 111480) | Fungus gardens microbial communities from leaf cutter ant in Ribeirão Preto, State of São Paulo, Brazil - Atta laevigata ALBM3 | ecosystem: Host-associated > Fungi > Mycelium > Unclassified ... | reverse complement strand
TGGCAAGCGTCGTGCGCTCGCGCATCAGCTTCTGTGCGGCTTCAGCGTCGTTCCAGAGTTCTGGATCTTCTACGCGGTGATTCAGTTCCGCGAGGCGTGTTTTGGCGACATCCCAGTCAAAGATGCCTCCTCAGCAGCGCAATCGACTGCTTAATCTGCTCGGAGAGGGATTCGGTCTCAGCCGACATGGTCTTTCTCCACTAGAGGGTGGGTTGGGCCGATCTCAGTACAGCCCACCCACACCGATGTCACCATCCGAAACAGCAGGTTTCTGCGCAGATTGCCCGTTTGTCGGCGCCACACCACTCGCGGAAGGGGCAGCCTGCGCCATATCAGCTTCAGAATCTGAAATCGTATCAGCACCAGTGTCTGCTGCTGTAAGGGCCTCTGTACCCGCGCCAAAACCATGAAGAGCAACAGAGGCACCTGGAATCTGGTCTGGCTTGAACCCGTCCACGGCAGAGATACGCCCCGTGTCATAACGAGCAAGAGTGATGTCTGCGGGCACTCTGAAATCCAGCTTCGGGCGATCTGCGAGAGCCACCTTCATGATCCTGTTCCAGATCGGGCCAGCAATACGCCCACCATCTTCGTTTTTGCCCAATGTCTCGGGGGTGTCGAAGCCAACCCAGACCACCGTTACGATATCGGGGGAGAAGCCTGCAAACCACGCATCATGAAAATCCTGACTGGTGCCCGTCTTTCCAGCAATGGGGCTATCAATCCCGCTGCCAGCCATACGGCCAGTTCCATTCGCAATCACATCACGCATCATGGTGACGATCTGAAACGCACTGTCTTCGCTAGCCAGAGTTGGACGTCCATCGGTCAGCAAGGGCACCTGTACGCTTCCCGGAACAGGCAACGCAGTCACCGGCGGAACTGCGGGTGCGCCTGAAGCAGGCGCTATCGTAGGTGACGGCACAGCAGAAGAACTGGCAGGTGGCGCAGGCGGAGCCTGCATGACCGTGCCCAGTGTGTAGTTTTTGGATTGCCAAATCACCGTGCCATCGGGATCCTGAACATCGTCAACCAGACTTGGTGTGACGATGTGCCCCCCATTTGCAATTGCTGCGTAAGCACCCGCTTCCCTGAGAACCGTGGTTTCAACGGCACCCAGAGCCGCAGGCAGAACATGTGGCATCTGATCCACGAGCCCGGCCCTGATTGCGGTGTCAGCAACGGCCTTCATACCCAGATGCGCAGCAACGCGAATTGTCACGAGATTGCGACTTTCACGCAGCGCATCATGCAGCGTGGTAGGGCCCCAGTTGTCGTGTTCATAATTACGCGGATGCCAGTCCCCGTATGAGACAGGCGAATCGTCAAACTTTTCGGAAGGGGAAATGCCCGCTTCCATGGCCGCCAGATAAACGAACGGCTTAAACGATGAGCCCGGTTGACGCAGAGCCTGTGTGGCACGGTTGAACTGGCTGTCATGGAAAGACCAGCCACCGACGAGCGAAAGAACACGCCCGGTTCGCACATCCATCGTTACTGCAGCACCTTCAACACGCGGCACCTGACGCAATGCAGCCGAACCACCTTCCTGTGGTTCGATCATCACAACATCTCCGGCTCGCAGCGGGTGCATGCGTCTGGCCCAGGCCAAATCCGCACCAATGAGCGCGGAGGTGTGAGTGCTGTCCTCTTCCATCCAGCCAACATGAGTTGCCCCAGGGAGAACCACGGCAAGACGCCAGCTCCGCAGCATACCACCCGGTGCCTTGGCACCCTGAAGCGCAGCTTCCCAACCGTCATTCTGGATATCGTTCAGGTGCGTAACCGGGCCACGCCAGCCACCATGTGCGCGATCATAGGCCATGAGACCTTCACGCAGAATCCGGGTGGACGCGAGCTGAAGGTTCTGATCAAGGCTCGTATGAACCTCAAGACCACCCTGCAATGCCCGGTCATTGCCATATTGTGCAATAAGCTGCCGACGGACCTCAGACCCGAACCACTCGGATTCCGGCAGCGGACCAAAGCGCTCTTTCTTTTGCGGAACCAGAGGCTCCTGCTTTTCCTGCTGTTCCAGATCGGCGGAAATGAAACCGACTGCCTCCATACGCGAGAGCACAAAGTTGCGACGTTCAAGGGCAGCCTGAGGATGCAGGAACGGATTGTAGTTTGTCGGTGATTTCGGAAGCGCCGCAAGAGACGCGGCCTCGGCATCGTTCAACTGATCAAGAGGCTTGTTGAAATAGGTTTGGGACGCAGCGGCCACACCGTAAGCACCGTTCCCAAGATAGATTCCGTTGAGATAGATCTCCAGAATCTTGTCTTTAGGCAGCGTCTGCTCGATTTTCATCGCGAGCATCGCTTCCTTGATCTTGCGATCAAGGGTCAGGACATTGCTATTGAGCAGCATCACCTTGGCGACCTGCTGGGTGATCGTCGAAGCCCCGAGAGGGCGACGTCCATGACGGGCCACCAGATCCGTTACGCCAGCACGCGCGATCGCCAGAAAATCCACACCGCCATGCGTGTAAAAATTCTGATCCTCAACTGCGATGAATGCGTTTTTTACCCGATCTGGAACCGCACTGATCGGCACAAAGATGCGCCGTTCATTAACCAGTTCCGCCATCAAACGATCATCGGACGCATAAATGCGGCTGACCGTCGGCGGCTTGTAGGCACGCAGGCTGTCTACACTCGGCAAATCAGCAACGAGCTTGGCATAGGTGGTCCAGCCAATCACACCGGCACCGGTGACACCCACCACGCCCACGCCCAGAATAATGGCGAGGGACTGGCGGAAGCGCCGGTAACGGGGACCACGCAGAGGCCCGGCCTTGGGATCCTGCGGATTACGGGGGCGAAAATTGGGTCGCGTCATACGACCTGCATAGCATCGAAACGCGTCATTCGTCGCCCCTGACGAGCAGGTAGGTCAAGCCCGCGATTTTTCCCAGTTTTCCCGCCCCTGGCGATCCAGAAGCTTAAACTCCTCATCATTGAGATGAAAAGAAGCGCTGTGGACATTTGAAGCCAGATGTTCAGGGCTTCCCGTGCCCGGAATCGGCAGGATGACCGGCGATCGACGGAGCAGCCATGCTAAAGCGATCTGCCCTCCAGTGGCACGATGCCGATGCGCAATTTTATCCAGATCCGTACCCGGTTTTGCCAGATCACCAGCAGCAAGAGGGGCCCACGGGATAAATCCGATATTCTCCTTCGCGCAATAATCCAGAACATCCTCGGAATGGCGGTCAACGAGATTGAACCGATTCTGCACGGTCGAAACCGGAAAGAATTTCTGCGCGAGCCTGATCTGATCAACCGTCACTTCAGACAGGCCAACATGACGGATCAGCCCTTCCTCACGGAACTTCGCGATCGCCTCGAACTGTTTTTCAGGCGCGCAATCGGGCGCCACGCGATGGAGCTGCCACAGGTCAATCCGCTCCACACCCAATCTGCGTAATGACATAAGCACACACTGGCGCAGATAGTCCGGATTGCCGACGGGCCGCCAGATATCCGGGCCGTGCCGGGTCAGGCCACCTTTCGTGGCGACTACCATCTTGTTGTATGGATGAAGAACCTCGCGGATCAGGTCTTCGGAAACAAATGGCCCGTATGAATCTGCGGTATCGATGAAGTCCACACCATATTCATGCAGACTTTCCAGCGTTCTGACCGCCTGCTCATGATCTGGTGGTTCGCCCCAGATGCCCTTGCCCGTAATGCGCATCGCACCAAAACCCAGACGATGGATTTTCAGGTCCCCGCCGATGCTGAATGTGCCGGATTTCCTAGCGTCAGGTTTACTCATTTTCGCGATCTCCCTGAGAGCGATACACTCTCAACAGCCCGACCCGGCACAGGGTTGCGTTCGTTAACCCAGCAAACGCCCGATCATGCGCGCCGTATAGTCAACGACCGGCACGATCCTTCCATAATTCAGCCGTGTAGGGCCGATGACGCCAATCGCCCCCACAATCTTCTGCGCTTCATTGCGGGCAGGCGCCACGATCATGGATACTCCAGACATTCCGAACATACCGCTGTCGCTGCCAATATAGATCCGCACCCCTTCAGACGCATCGGCCAGTTGAAGAAGCTGCAGCATCGTCTCCTGGGTTTCCAGACGATCAAAAAGCATTCGGATCGTAGTAAGGCGCTCGATTTCAGTAATGTCTGCCAGAAGCTTGCCCTGCCCACGGACAAAAAGTGTTCCGCCATCAGCGCCCCACGTGGCAAGACCACTTTCGATTACGGCAGCAGTCAAGGCGTCCAGTTCATGTCTGCTTGCATCCATTTCCGACAGCACACGCTGCCGAAGGTTCGTCAGTGTCAGGTCACCCAGACGGGCATTAAGATAATTTCCAGCCTCGACCAGCGCCGAAACCGGCAGGCCCGGTGGTGTCTCGATCACCCGGTTCTCAACCTGCCCGTCCGCCCCCACCAGAATGACCAGCACACGCCCCGGTCCGAGTGCCACGAACTCAATATGCTTCAGGGCAGCATCTGATTTTGGTGCCAATACCAGCCCCGCCGCAGAGGATAGCCCCGACAGCAGCAAAGACGCTTCTGCCAGTGTCTCCTGATATGAACGCCCACGTATTTCCAGTCGGCTGTCTATATTCGCCCGCTCTTCGTCTCCCAGCGCACCAAACTGGACCAACCCGTCAACGAAAAGACGAACACCTTTTTCCGTTGGAAGCCGCCCGGCTGACGTATGGGGACTAAAGAGCAACCCCGCCTGCGCCAGATCTGCCATCACATTGCGGATCGTGGCAGGAGACAGCGAAGGCTGAAGCCGTTGCGAGAGTGTCCGGCTGCCAATCGGCTCCCCGGTTTCGACATATTCCTCGACGATTTCGCGCAGGATCGCCGCTTCCCTGTCCCCAAGACCGTGAGGGAAAGACGTTGTGGTGCGAAACGTGTGCGGGTCAGGTCTCATCATATCAAAACCCTATGTCGGGGCTGGATGCATTCTCGTCAAACGCGTTAAACGCTTGTCGCATCTTGAATGAAGGATTTTCTTGCATGTCTCAGCGCCCATCAGGCCGTGCCGCAGATGAAGGACGCCCCGTTTCGATCGAACTCGGGACGGCCCGTCACGCAGAAGGCTCTGCCCTGATCCGCGTTGGTGGAACGGAAGTGCTGTGCACGGCATCCATCGAAAACCGCGTACCGCCTTTCCTGCGCAACAAAGGACAGGGCTGGATTACCGCAGAGTATGGAATGCTGCCCCGCGCCACGCATATCCGGGGCAACCGGGAAGCCTCCAAGGGTAAGCAGTCTGGCCGAACGCAGGAAATCCAAAGGTTGATTGGCAGATCGCTGCGCGCATGCGTGAACCTTCGTAAACTTGGCGAAAAAACCATCACGCTGGATTGTGACGTATTGAACGCGGATGGCGGCACGCGTTGCGCGTCCATTACAGGGGCCTGGGTTGCCCTTGCCATCGCACTGAGAAAAATCAATGCGGGCTCAGCCCTGACCTCCCAGATTGCCGCTGTCTCGTGTGGCCTTACAAAAGCAGGCGCCGTTCTGGATCTCGACTATATCGAAGACAGCAACGCCCAGGCGGACAGTAACTTTGTTCTGACATCCACTGGTGGCATCGTCGAAATTCAGGGTACGGCAGAGGAAGCTCCTTTCGAAGAAAGCGAGTTTCTTGAACTCCTACGCTTGGCCAAACTCGGAACAGCAAACCTATTCGAAGCTCAAAACAGAATTCTGGAGAGCCTGTAATGCGTCGCCTTCCTCGCGGATCAAAAATAGTTCTGGCCAGCCACAATGCTGGAAAGCTTCGTGAATTCTCGGCCCTTCTCGCCACCAGCGGCATTACGGTCATTTCCGCGGGAGAGCTTGATCTTCCAGAACCGGAAGAAACTGAAGAAACGTTTGCGGGAAATGCCGCTATCAAGGCGCTTGCCGCTGCCAGAGCTTCGGGCCTCCCAGCTCTAGCTGATGATTCCGGCTTTTGCGTTGCTGCCCTAAATGGTCAGCCCGGCGTTTATTCTGCGCGATGGGGCGGACCGACCAAGGACATGACGATCGCAATGGAGCGCGTACATGCTGAAACCGGAGATAATCCGGATCGCAGAGCGTCATTTGTCGCAGCCCTCTGCCTTGCATGGCCGGACGGGGAAACACGCGCCGTCGAGGGGCAATGCCATGGTCACACCGTCTGGCCGCCACGCGGGGAGCTAGGGCATGGTTATGATCCTATGTTCATCCCTGAAGGCGAAAACCGCACTTTTGCAGAAATGACGGATGCAGAAAAAAATTCTGTCAGCCATCGCGGACGCGCTCTGGCGCTGTTTCTTTCTGAATGTGTGGAAAATTGAGAATTCTGCCTAACTTTTAAACGATCGGAAACAGGAAAAATTAATAACGAATATTTTTAGTTATTTTAATAAAAAACTTTTTGGATATCGTCATTTTCAGAACTCCCGGCGAGCGCTGCAAATGACGATCCGATTGCCTGTATTTTCCATGACAACCGCGATGTCCGCGCTGATAATATACAGCGCGGCGCACGCCCAGAGCACCATTGTCCAGCCAGTTACTGCACCAGAAACAATCAAGGTTCATGACGAGCCCCGCCCCTCGATACAGAATTATCCACATGCAGGCGTCGTGGGTCAGCCGAGACGGGTCTATCCTCTTCAGAACGTAGCTCCAAACGGTCATCAGGGCAGATGGGGAAACTTTACACGCGGTAACGGAGAATCTGCAGGATTTGGCCCTGTCGGCCGCTACGGCGTTGCCCCCTGGGCCGAAGACTGGAGCTATCTGCGCGATCCAAAGCTTCGCAACGACCCCCTCGATATCCTCAAATTCATTCCACTCAACGACCAAAAAACAATCTGGCTCTCTTTCTCGGGAGAAACGCGCCTGCGCAACTGGTACGAGGAACATCCGGGTCTGGGCGCGAGTGGACATCCGGGTTCCGGGCGTTTCACTGCAAGGAATCTCTACGGTGCCGACCTACATCTTGGATCGCATATCCGGCTGTTCGGACAACTCATCAACGGCGATGCTGCAGGCTGGAACGGATATGGCTACGGCACGACCTATCGTAAGAAGCTGGACGCACAACAGGCCTTTATCGAAATTACCGAAAACATGTTCGGAGCCAAGACAGGCTTTCTTTTCGGCAGACAGCAGTTTCTCGATGCACCATCATATCTGCTGTATAATCGGGAAACGCCCAACGTCCCCATTTCATGGAATGGTTTTCGATATTACGCCATCTGGGACAACATCCGTATTGATGCTTATGACTTCGTCCAGACCAATATAAACCAAACAAAAATGTTCCATGACACTGAAGACTATGGAACACGACTATACGGCTTCAACACAACGGTTGCCGTTCCAGCTTTTCATATCGGGAAACAGCAGGTCCATTCATTTCTGGATCTGTTTTATATCGGCTACAAATATGCTGGCTCAGCAGCAGCCATTTCTACCGCGACCGGAACCAAATCCGGCTTCCAGACCAGAAATAATTTCGGTTTCCGGTGGTATGGTTCCGCACCATCTTTCGAATATTCGATTGGCGCAGATTATCAGGGCGGAACATTCAACTACGCAAAAACGGACCAGAAACGTTCAGTTGATGCTTACGCCATCAACGCCACGTTTGGATATCGTAAGCCCGCCTCTTTTCTCCACCCCTTTATTGGTATCCAGACAGATATTTATTCTGGTGGAAACAGCCACAAAACCACCGGCAGCGTAGGAACATTCGCCACGCCCTTCAGCCCGCAGACGAATTATCTCGATACGACAACATACATCGCTCCTGCGAACCTCATCAGCATGTCTCCGATCCTGAGCATTACCCCGCGTCATTATATTTCCTTACGCCTGAAGGCCCCGGTTTTATGGCGCGAAAACACCTCGGACGCGGTGTATAGTTCATCTGCACGCTACGCCTTTTCGACGGGTTTGAATGGACGATATGTGGGAATTATTCCGCAAGCTTCTCTTCTCATCCAGCTCAACCAGCATCTGAGCTGGCAGATGTATGGTGCGCGTTTCATTGTTTCACATAATCTTCGTGAAGCAGGCGCAAAAAGTGGCAGCTATGCTCAGTCCAATCTAGTTTTCCGGTTCTAATTTCATAAACGAAAATTCTGTTCTTCAGAACGAGAAAAATTGGTAGAAATCGACATTCAAAACGACCAAAAAACCACAATAAAAATTGTCGAAACAATAAAAAATTCCACATAACAAACATTTATGCTTATATAAGATAAACTATGTGAGGTATTATCTATGGGAAATATGACAGCACTGATATCCGACGTTTTCGTATTTGTATTTATTCCATGGATTTTATGGCGGGTCCTCAGGCGTTCAATTCCGGTTGCCATTCTTCCAATTCTCGTCGGAATTGTACTTGCTGTTACGCATTTTCCCGTCGCCCGTTTGGGCATACCTTCGCTCTATGGTGACTATATCGGATGGCTTGCCGTCCTCGTCCTTGCCTTCACGGCTGGACTGGAAATGTGGCAACACCCCGAGAATACGGCAGGAGCGGAACCGCTCCCCCCTTCTTCGATCAGCCGCGTGCTGGGCGCCGCTCTCGTAGCACTTGGGCTCCCGTTCATCGTTGGCACAATGCTGGTCAAACAGTTTTTCCTGCCGCTGCATGGATGGCATGCGCCACATGGGAATGGATGGATCGGCGCAATGTCTGTTGGGCTTTGTATCGCCGTTAGCGCGTTACCGGTTCTGATCGGCCTGGTTCGGGAGCTGGAACCCGCACATAAACCGGTCGGCCAGATTGCTCTCAAGCTTGCTGTTGTGGATGATGCGGCATTGTGGATTGGCTTGGCCATTCTGCAGTTCGCCGCGCGTGGATCAGACGCCCTTCATGGATGGAGCGGGCTTGAATTTCTGGCCGTCGCACTCCTCGTAGGCCTCGCGTTGAGCAGCAGTTGGGCAACCCGCAATCTTCGCAACCCACCCCTGTGGGTCATCTGGATCGCAGTCCCGGTGTTTTTGGCCTCAGGCTCGTGGGCAAGCAAGCAGCTTGGGCTTCATGAACTGATCGGCGCATATTTTGCAGGTGCCTTGATGCCGCCACGCTGGGTCCGCCGCCTGCCAGTAGAGAAAGTGGGAACATTTTCCCTGATCTGGCTTGCACCCATGTTCTTCGGGCATAGCGGCCTGCATATCGATGGCGACGCGCTGACCTGGCCGTCCGTTTTCGCCTCCATCCTACTGGTCGTCATTTCCATCGCAACCAAATTGCTGGCTGTATGGGCCTACCCACCGGCGCCGGGCCTGACACATCGACAGGCGCTCAGCATCGGGTCGCTGCTTCAGTGCAAAGGCTTGATGGAAATTGTTGCGGCAACGATCCTCCATGCGCAAGGCATGATCTCGGAATTCGCATTTGCATCGCTCATGGTGCTGGCGGTCATTTCAACCACGCTCACCGGCCCAATGTTCCGCATGATCACCTGGCGGCGCAAACAGGCCGCCTGATAATCTCTCAGTCAGGGTTGGCTCATTTTTCAGTCAGCCCATGATTGATCAGAACACCCCGCTGCCAGACCTGATCGATATGATCGAGCGCCGCGATATTCATATCCGGCGCACCATCCACGATCAGGATGTCCGCCCTTTTACCCGCCGCAATCACCCCCCTGTCTGTCAGGTGCAGGAGCGCGGCCGCATTGCCCGTTGCAAGCGTGATGGCTTCAACCGGGGTGAGCCCCGCACCTACAGTCAGGGCAAGTTCACGATGCTCGGCAAAGCCCGGAATACGCGTGGCTGCGGCCCCGGAATCTGTTCCAAAGCCGATATGCACTCCAGCGCGATAGAGTGTCATCAGATTACGCTGGTTGATCTCTAAAGCGTATCGTTAGGCCGGGGTCAGTGGCTTGGACAATGTCTGCATTCGCCAGGTAGGATCTGAAAACTGGGCCCGTAGCGCGGGATCCAGCCCCGCACTCAGAAAAGGATCGTTCAGCCATTCCGGATGCTCGGCAAAAATATAGTTTGCCTCATCCAGATCCAGCGTCGCGATGTACCAGGTGCCCTGCCTTTTCATTGCGCTAACAAGAGCGGCATCAACGGGCCTGTCACGCACGCCATGCGCAATAATATCAGCTTTTGCGGCCACAACTGATTTCGCAACATCCAGATCATGGATGTGCACGGCCACGCGCGTGCCATGCTTGTGGGCTTCATCAATCGCCGCTGCATAGATCGTCGGGGAGAGCTTTGGGTAGGTCTTTCCGTTGGGAACGTCGTTACGGAAATCATCGACCCAGACCTTCACGAGATCCGTCCCTTCCGACACCATTTTGTCTACATCCTGACGGGCCTCTTCGGGGCTCGCCGGACGATAAACCTGATCTGGCCCAAGCCCTTTGACAAGGCTGTCAGGCGGGACGCCGTTTGGCGCACTGATCCCCTGATCCACACCAAAAAGATCCGCACCCGGATTTTTACCCGCGTGCTGTTCACGGCGAAGGTCGTCGAAGAGCGGTGATTTGTTAAGCCCAAGCGCCGTAACTGTCAGGACGCCATATCGGGTATATTGCTGAAGGGCCGCAAGGATGTTGGCGCGTGTGTAATTGTCGCTGGAACCCTGCGTTCCCTGCACCAGCCCGACATGACTGTGATCGCTGATGAGAGCTGGTAAAAGAGTCTTGCCACGCAGATCAATGTGCTGTGTATCAGAAGGTGCGGTACTACCGACAGAACGGATCAGACCGTTATCGATCACAACAGTTATGTTTTCCTTTACTACACCGCCCGTACCATCGATCAGCCTCGCATGGTCGAAAGCCACAGGTACAGCCAGCGCTGGCCACGAAAATACAGTCGCTGCGGAAGCAAGTAGAAAACTGGCGAAAACATGACGCACACCCATCGAACAGACCCTCATCACATGACATCTCCAAACCTCAACGCCACAGGAAGATCATGGATGCGAGGCTGATCAGCCCTCCAGAGACTGGAGTTCGAACAG
>Ga0157362_1001067_pt1 | contig 10962 bp, 11 predicted proteins | sample AttlaeALBM3_FD_111480 | JGI IMG/M metagenome (GOLD analysis project Ga0157362, IMG submission 111480) | Fungus gardens microbial communities from leaf cutter ant in Ribeirão Preto, State of São Paulo, Brazil - Atta laevigata ALBM3 | ecosystem: Host-associated > Fungi > Mycelium > Unclassified ... | reverse complement strand
GAATAACCGATGATTTCCCATTTAATCGGCCGTTGATTCTAACCGAGTCATTTGATTCGATCTAATTCTATTAACATTTAACGAAAAGATCGAATTTTATTGAAAAGTAAATATCACATGAACGTGAAAATACAAAATACAAAATCTCATCATTGACTCTACAATATAACATTTTCGAAATTAAAAATTTGAGAATTCAGAAATTAGAATTCCTCTTTAGATCTAAATGATGTAGCAACTTATAACATTCTTTTTGTATGTTTATGATTATTTTTTATATGTGAATTTTAAAAGTTATGAAAAAGATATCAAAACAAAAATTTGTGAGTAACAAAGTCCAAGGATCTAGGAATTTAAGACGAAACGACACGCGGATAAATACGTACGCGGCGTTATTTATAAAAACAAACAAATCGCATGCTAGCGAATCCCGGGTGTATCACGTAATTTCTAAGTTAGTACATCGTCGCTTACAACAGATCTTTCGTAACTCTTGGGACATTGGTCGACATCCAACTGCCAAATTAGAATTGTAACCGACTAAAAGAAGGATACGAAAATTCGAAGACATGGCAATCTATATTTGAAATGCAAGCATGGAGATATTCAATTATTTAACTATTGTCTTGCATAGAAATTAGAAGACTCTAATTCGAAGGCATACTGAACTTTATACTTATTTATCAATTTTATTCAATTACTATCCTTCTTATGTTTTAAGTATTTGCAGCCAAGATAAGATTACTGACTTTTAGCAAGTTGTAAAAAAACAGAACTTTGTGAATTCCAATGTAGAAATATAAATAATTCAAAGTCTGCAAGAAGTATTAGAAATTTTACAAAATTATTGTGAATTATAAATTGTGAATACAGGAAAAGAAAACGTAAAAAAAAATTAAGCTGGTGAAAATAACGTAACTGGACTTTATATGGCTTAACACTAAGTATAATCTACTTGCTGTTTATAAGTAATTACGTAATGAATTTAATAGTATTAGTAAGACTGTCCGTTTGACTTGATTGATCAATTTATTGTTCAAGTTATTTATTCTGTGATTATCAGTAAAGCAAAATGCAAAACGTTGTAACGTAACATTTCGTAGGTAAGTAATTGCTTTCTATAACTATTTAGAGATGATTATTAATTTTTGTAGTTAATATTATTATAACTCTATATTGTAACATTTTTTGTATACTTTTATTATTCTAAACTATTGATTATAATTTACATATTAAACATTGTGGAGATAAGTAAATAGATAAGTCAATTGTTCGAAATGTCAATTGTGGAAATAAGTTTTTTGATGTATATTACATGCCAATGTGTTAATAAATTTTTAATAAATAATTTTATAAAAGTATTATTGGCTCATTATATTTTCTATTTCTCTAACATTCTTTTTTTTATGACAAAGAGAATAACTTAGATCATATTGGTATATTTATATCTAATACTATTTTTTTTTAATCTTTACCGCACTCATGTATATTTAAAAATCTTTCATATTTTTAAATGTTCAGAAATATTTCCCCTTTTGGATCTGATTTTGCATTAGTTTTCAATTTTGGATTAAAAAAATTAGAATAAAGTCACAAAATTTAGATAGATCATATAGGGTCCAATTAATTATTATAACATAGAGAAATAAAAAGATTTTTTAAAATATTTTTTCATTTTGCTGTAACATAAAAACTGCACGAGTTTTAAAATTAATTAACAACTAAATATAATTTTTGTTTCTTTATTCGTTTATTTTAATATTTCTTGGCAAACATACGAATTTGTGGAAACCAAGAAATACGCGAATAAGGAATGCGCGAATATGGAGTTTCTATCGTATCAACTGACGTAAGGAGAAAAGAGTGAAAAGAATTGCTGACATATCTCGATCGTTGACGTTTTCAGCGCCGATCGCAGGACCGTGCCTCGACGTAAGCACTATCGACGTGAACTCCAACAATCACCACCACCATCACCACCATCATCACTGCGGACACAATCAGCACGATCATCGGCCTCAAGACCGAATTCCATCGTCCTCCTCGATGTCTACCTTGCTATGCTGCGAGCCAGTATCGGCTGGCCGGCCTCGGGCCAATCTAAAGCTCGTGCTGAATCGCAGTCTGAGCGAGCCAGGACCGAGTCCCTGCGCCTTCCCAGCACCAACGACCGCTTCGTCGATTATTAATAACAACAATAGCAACAATAATTCCACCGAATCGCCTTCGATTGTGATCAACGAAGAAGTGAACGGTGACGAAGACGACGACGTCCACCGTCGTAGCTTCCATCATCTCCATTATCATCACCATCATCATCACCACCATTTTCACCATCATCAGCACCTATCGGTGACTACGAAGCGCTGCAAACTGGAGACTGCCAGCCTACCTACCAGCCCCTGCTCCGAGAACGGCCTTCATCGCCAATTAGTGTTAAGCAAGACTCGTGTCATCACTGCAGACGACCTTGCCCAACGTCTTGTGCATCTTGAGCGACCCTCCGCCGTTCCACCAGTGATTCTGGATTGCAGACCGTTTACATTATACAATGTCAATCACGTACGCGGTGCCATCAACGTCACTTGTTCGGATCGCTTCAACCGACGCAGACTTCAGCTGGGAAAGGCCACCCTCGCCGATCTTGCATCCGCTCGCGAGGGCAAAGAGCTGCTCAGAAAAAGACAGTTCAAGGAAGTCATAGTGTACGACGAAGGTACCGACGATCTGGAGCATCTGACCGCTCAGAATCCATTATTCCTGGTACTTGCTGCACTCGTGGATGACGATCGGGAGCCGGCTGTGCTGATTGGTGAGCACTCTTTGATTTTTTTTTCGCACACCTTTGATCAATGTGCTGATTTATAAATTTGTATAAAAATGAAAATATGCTCAAATAATCTCGATTATTTTTTTTGCGCCAAGTTTCTTCATTGAAGAACGAAAGTTTTTAAAAGAAACTGAATGTATTTATATAAACTTTTATGTTGTCTTATCCGAGAGTAAATTGCAAAACGAAACTGAATATTTGATTTTTAATGGAAAACTAGTTATTTTTGTATATAATTATTATTATATTGGCTGTAATTTAACTTGTTAGCTAGGTACGATTCTTATGCTATCAAATATAGTACAACTGATAGTGACAAGATAATGATATCCGAAGATATCCTACGCACAAATGACCCACACATATTAGCAATACGTCTTAGACAAATTTTTCAATTGATACCGTATGATTATTTAGAGATACACAGTGATAGATATTGCGTATTGTTCTTTGGAGATACATAGAGTTAAAGTTTTATGATTCAAATCTGTTATATTATATAAGATAATACGATAAGTAGAATTGGTAAATTGATTTACTAGAGGGGGATATAACGCAAATAATTTAGAAATAATCTTGAGATTTAGCGATACAATGACTCTGATCAGAATGAAGTCTATAAAGTTATGACAAATCATCACGATGTTTTCTACACGCCAATCACTGCTGACGATCAATCTTCATTGGCCTCTCCCTTATAATTTTTTCTTAGCGCGATATTTGTTTACAAAAGCGAGAAGCGGCCGCGAAACGGCGTACTGTTTGTCGTCTATCCGGTCCTCGATGTGGGAGTCGAGTCTCTGGTTTTCGGAAATAACGATGATGCGAGCGCGATATTTCTGCCGGCCCGCCAATCGCGCGTCGAAACTTTTTACGTCGATCATTCTCCGCTACCATTTTTGCGCTATCATTTTACATATTATATACTATTAACTCTCTCTAGTCTTCCACTTTTTTCCTTTTTACGATATATTATTATTCAAATTTCGTAGAAGTGTCTTCTGTAGTTCCCGTCAATTTCATGTTTTTATCATTAATCTTCTTTTTCATTAATCAGCAAGATAAAGCAATTATTATGCTGTTTAAACTGAAATGAAAGAAGACGAACGGTCAAAAAAATTTGTTTAAAAAAGCAAAATTCAGTATTGGAAAGACTTAAATTTATTTCTATAACCATCTTGTATATATTTTTGCACGAATATAATTTTCTCTAATATTTACTGAAGGAAAATAATTAATTTAATATTATTTTACATTTCTTTTTCTCTCCAGTTATCCTCTTATTCGCTTCATATTTTCCACTTCACTTCTTTCTCCTAAATCAGCACTGGCATAATTTTATTTTAAATACTGTGCGCGTCTTTCTGACGTAAAAACTGTTCGCGAGAATTTAAGAATGACGTAGGCAGCCTTTACATAATTTAAAAATCCGAGTGGTCATTTAAATGCAAACTACTAGACTTAAATAGAACATATTCCATTAAAAAGCAAAGGAAACGTTGTCTCTGGACGGAAAATCTCAATTGACATTTAAAGTCGCGTTGTCACGTAACATTTAGATTCGAGCGGATAACGATAAATACAACCTTCATCTACAATAGAATCGTAGATCCAAATGCTATGCTACGTGAATGTGAAAATTAGGAAGATTGCTGAGGGCGATGAATCATATTCCCATTCATTTTCCTGAATGGAATTTGTCGCGAGATAATAGGGACTGAGGATTCGGAGGGCTTTGAAGGAAGGGAACGCGGACGGAGAGATCAAATGGATCGCGTGGCTGCGACGACGACGACGACGACGACGACGACGACGACGGCATCATGTGCTCGTCGTCGGCGCGTATGAAGGCGAAAGGTGGGGATCTATTCATAGGAGTGACTCACGTTGGAGATGACGCCGCGAATAGTCGGACAGATTTTGCGCGCCGCGATCTGCGCTTTCGCCGTGTTTTCGCGAAGCCGCGCAGGGAGAGATGAATTATAGCGAAGCATTATGGGAGATTTGTCCAGAGTTTACACGCTAATCGTGCCGAATTAAATATTAAGCCCACATTTAGCGTATTCATCGCTAAATATGACCATGATTTTCTGAGAAACGACGTAATCGTAGGTTTCACGATAACGGTATCATCAAATCCTCTCCAATGATAAAATTTTCAAAGTTGAAGGATATAAATATATAGCATGTCACGATGCTCAAAACAAAGGATCAACGTATAAGAATCTAACGATACAAAGACAGAGATTTAAGTTCTGTATTTTTAGATCATTTTTAATTTTCGTATCCAGAAATCCATAGAATCGCAAATTGATATAATTATTCATTATAAACATAATTGTTTAAAAATATATATAAAAATATATAAGAATATATATTTTTAAAAAATTATTGAACCGATTAAAGGCACAATAATAATAAAATTCGAAGGCGGTGAAAAGAAAAAGGGGGAAAAAATATATATATATTATAACATTTTATATTTTTTTTATTACAGATAGACAATTTTATTTTTTTATTATTCTCAAACATTTCTTTCTTCGTTATTCAACAACGAGCAATAGACGTCACTCTTGTCATCGTGTCTGGTTATTACATAATTAATAACGATTCGCGGCCGCCTATATACGAGACCAAAGCATCGTGTGGCTCGTTTTGGCGAGGCTAATGTGCGCGTCTGGTCTCCCGGTCGGTCCCGATCGCATTTTTCTCAGACGACAACTACGACGGCAACGACGACGACGACGACGACGACAACTGACTGCGACGTTGAAGGCATGAGTCACCGTGTATATCGACCCTACGGCATGTTTACGCTGGCTAAGCGCACGAACGGCCATATGTCAAAATCACGATTGCATAACGTATCCCCTGCGTTGTCGCCGTTGCGTCTCTCATTCTCTTTCGGAATATTTAGATGTGAGTCAGTTGTACAGGCTACGAGATCTTCCTATCGCTACGACCTTAACCCTTTCAGGTGCGTCCGCTCTTCCGTGCCTCCATCGTGCTACGAGTCGACTTTCGCTCGGGAAAGAGGCTAAAAAATTGCTCGAATAAAGACTTAAAAGGAACGAAGCGGAACGACGTTGCGTCCGTTTGTAAGGTCGTGCATATCTTGGAATATTGTATTTTGTATTCGAGTTAGTTCACATTTAGCGCACTTTCTAGTAGTTTGTTACAAGAATTCGATCGCTAGAAGCTATTCGTTTTTACTATTCAAGAATAATAGAATGTATTGTTCAATTTTATTAAAATATGTATAAAACAAAATTGCAACAAATATATATCATAATAATAGTCAGTTTTTCTAGTCGACATTTCAATTATTTCACGGTTATATCTTTCTAGTTCTAGTTCTTTCAACTTTTAAAACTACATAGTACAGTTTGTATTTTAAAACGAAGAGTTTCAAAGTACGATTCTATTTGTAAAGTTACAGAAAAGATAATATGGATGGAAAATAATAGAAAAGGTTACAATAGAAATAATTTTTTTTATAATACGAATCAATATTGATTAACAATTTATTAATAATTATTAACAATTAGAAAAAGTTATAATATGCATAAAATTTAAAATTGTAATATATAATCAACATATAATAAATTAAGCAATTAATTTATTATTATAAAATAATTTAATAATAATAATAAATTTGATATAACAATAATTATAAAAGTGAATATCAGCTCATATAGATAATATAATAACAAATCTATATAAATTATATAATAATCTCATGAAAACACTTAAATACATATTTTAATGTATGAGCAAACATTTTGGAGTATTTAGAGTTAATAAATGAAGCTGAATTCGAAGCTTAATGAATTAGTCATCGCTCTCTGAAGCCGGGGGGGTTGCTGTATTTTTTCCATTGTACCGCTTTTTCATCCCCCTTCCGTTTAAGGGTGCGACGAGAAGGTGGTCTAATCGAGGGGGAGCGTGCGCCTCAGAACAACGTACAACGCATCTGGATCAGCTGTCGATGACGATTATTACGTATGAGTCATCCGATACACAGCTCGCTTTAAAATGTATCAATGACTAACGCGCGTCCAGCTCACAATCGCTTCAGACTCCCCCCTTTACTCCATCACCCTTCAGGTCCCTTTGTATTGTATCGGCGTGATTCAAGTACTACTAGGATCGTGATGAAGGATCTAAAAATACGAGGTGTCCGATGACTCTAGCCGTGTCTCGTAATTACTTGTGAACTTATTTCTATGATATCGACGTAAATATACGAGGGTGTTTCGATGATATAAGCTAAAAGGGATTTTCACAAGCATGCTGAAATGATTCTACATAAAACGATAATGTAAAAAACATAGAGAATTTTTCTCTATCTTGATGCTTTATTTTTGAGAAAATTGAATTTGTACATGCAAGGAGTAGTAATATCACTTTGTTCTTATTTTAAGCTTGTATTGCTGTCACGACATCGCGTGTCACAGATTAATAAATTCATTTCGACAACAATTTATTTATATCGGTCGAGTAAAGTGTAAACTTTCTTTTTGTTTCATACCGTGGATGTTAAAATATGTTGAATTTAGATTTTAGATCGCAAGTTAAATTGAAATTTAAACTTAAGTTATAAAAGGTATTACAAAGTAAACACTATAATTTAAAAAATATATTTTTTTTAAATTCCTTTAACCAAACAAGTTTCTCATAGATTTTTGAAAATGATTTCATAAGTTAGATTTTACCAACACGTCGGGTTTTCAAAGTCATCCAAGTTTAATGTACTACAAATGAATTTTTTGAGATATTTGACCTTTTTTAGTAAAAAAATTAAGTTAATCTTAAACATTATCTTAAAATTCTGATCAAAAAGTATGAATGTATTGTTTAACCTCTAAAAAAATGCATTTTTTAAATTTTAATCTCTTTTTAGCCATTTTTTATAAAGGATTTAAATACAGAATTTTCTAAAGAAATGCCTATAATGATGAAGTCATGTACTCTTATAATTTCTCTAATATGTATATCAATAATCATAAACTAGAAATATTATAAGTATATGACTTCATCATTTCGTGTCGTGTGACTTCGTATAAAAAACGATTCATAATCATCGATAGGTCAAGTTTAAATTTCGCATCCTGTATATACGGAAAAATTTAATCCGTATTAACTTAAAGAGAGTCATAGGGGAAATCTGATGTATGGATAAAATTTGGCTTTCTGTATTGTTTTCAGCATCCAAAAATCTATAAGAAACATCTCAACTAAGTTCAAAGTAATTTTATTGCTAATGTCATCCTTCTATTTTTCAATGATTTTTCTGAAGGGAAAAAAATCAAATCTCGTATCAAAAGGGATTTCAATTTACACATTTAACTTTTTCTCGTTCATGTTGAATTGTTTTATGTTTATACTTAACAAGGGAATGGCAGCTGGAACAGAGTTATAGGATTACAACTCGATCCGCTACAGTGTATCTGCAATGTTCTTCCCTGGGAAATGTAAATGGTGCATTGGCAATTAATGATGCATGTTAATGTAATACTGATTTATATTTCATATGCTATTTGCTAGTTTTATTACGTATAGACAAGTAAGATTCTTACAAATTGCGACACGGAATACATTTTACAAGGATGCAAAAAATTACAAGGACGTTAAAGTTACAAATCAAAAGTCTGAATATACATAGCAACAGAAAAATTTGTAAACTTAAAAAATTAATTAAAATTTATTATAGCCTTTTCTTAGTTATTTAAATATATATGTGTATATATAAATAAATTATACGTTATTATTCTTTTCTTTATCGTCTAAGATTCAAGAAATAAGTATTTAAAGTCTAAAGACTCAAAGTCATAGCATAAAAGAAAAACGTAAAATTATTTAATAATTAAATTGATGAATTGATGAATCATAGAGAATAATATAATATATAGAGACCATAATACACAAAAAACTCGAAGCGGTAAACAATGGATGAATTGCTCAATCATTTTCCTCGATCTGACTTACCTTCTCGAGAATGTCCGACTGTGAGTAATCTGTTTGCTTATTGCTTAAGTTTAATTGCTTATGTTTTTTCTAAGTAATAGTAAAAAACATAAATTTACAAAAAGTATTCTTTAACATAATGTAATATATAATAGATCAAACATAAACAATCTATATAAGACTAATAAAACATATTTTGCAAGACTCGCATTTAAAGCGCAGCTTCGTCCTCTGTCGAATTTCACTGAAGTTAAACATAGCCAATTCCATAGTAATCTGCAGATGTGTACCTTATACCACGGCATTATAATACAGTACCACTATCGCCAGGCTCGAAGTGTTAATCGGCCATAGCGAGCAACACATTCAGACATCCGGTCATTGACTCGAATTCTCTCTGAAAATATCGGATGCAAGAGAGGGCAACAGAGGGAGACGGAGGGCTATAGAAAGAGAAAGAAAGAAAGAAAGAAAGGGAGAAGGAAAGAGAAAGAAATGAGGGTCGCGTGGGGTTATTAGCGCAAGATGAATCAGCGCGAGCACGCGGACAAGACAAAACGAGCGACCGTACGTCCTTCGAACCGTCGGAATTTCCTTGAGACTGGACGAGAGTGAGCGAGCGAGCGAGCCATGCTGTGCCGTGCTATGGTTTCCTACTACGTTTCACGCAGATGAGTCAGTCAGTCGGTATGATTCCGCGGGTTATTCGTGGCGGGAGCGGAGACAGCGTGTAGCGTTCCCCGCGCTATGCCTGTTAGCCCAAAATAAGGCCCGCAGCCGAATCCACGCGCGATCCTTGAATCGTACCATCTCTGCCAAGTTGGATTCACCCTCCGACGCACCCTTCTCCTCACTTCTCATCCGACAGACACGATTTTACGCCTGTAGCGATACCACCATTAGTCAGATTATCCGTGAAGTCGTGGAAAATTATCGTTTAGGTCTCGTGCCTGCGTTAGATTTAAGTTATAATCGGCATGACTTGCTCGCAATTTATCTGCGACTCTCTTTATTTCTTTCTTTGTCTGTCTATTAATCTGAGAAAAGAAGAAGATAGCGGAATCGATTAGGTGTTAATGACAATATCATCTGTGCACTGTGAACGAGGATACATTCCAATTTTATTGTCATAACGCCCACAATTGGCAATTAGATGACGTCAGTCTTTTTGCGGCGGTTAAAATTCTCGAAAGCGTAGTACTTCCCGAATTCGAACGACTAATTGCAAACACGTATGATTAGTCATAATAATCGGTTAGGTTTTATTCCGATCCGCCAATGACAATATCACTTGCGTCATACTATGAAAATTCATGGAAAAATACGTCGCATAAATATGGGCTTTATTGATGATAAAAGACGAATAATGACCTTCTTTGGAATCGATCCTTAAAGACTAAGGGGGCTCCGCACAATAAAAAGAACAGAGAACAGAGAACAAGAATTTCAACCTTTTAGAAATCATGTATTGTGAATATACAGTTTCTGATAGGTTGAAATTTTTATTCTCTGTTCTCTGTTCCTTTTATTGTGCGGAAGCCCTAGAAATTTTTTAATAACAGCAAACAAGGAATTTATAAATGAGATAAGATCAGATAAGAGACTAGAATCCCTATTTTTGAAAAAAAAATGTAAATAAAAGTCCAGGGAAATACTACAATATACATTACATTATTATCGTTTACGTTTCTTTTCAAGAGATATATAATAGTTTTAGGATTTAATGCAGTTGAGATTTAATTTTTACTCTTTTGAATATATTACTCTATAAGAACTATAAAATATTCTGTAGACTTTTATTGTAACAGATAAATTGAAATTTTATTTATTTCTGTTGAATAAACATTTTTCTAAATCTCTTTTCCTCTAATAAGTATAATACATGTTTTAGGTTTCCTCTTGTCTATTATTCTAGAAGGAAACAAAACCAAGATGATCTTAAGAAAGATATAGATAGAAGGGAAATCTCGAGCATTCCGCGTTCGCGATAAAATTTATGAATTGAAAAATGCAGTAGATACTAGATAAGTGATAATAATTTTTATTAGCTAAATACTTATATATTATATACATTCATTGTCAGAGAAAAACAGTGGTATTAAATTTTATACAAGGTTCGATAAAGACCGTAACAATGCTTAAGAGTAGATTTCTAAGATCATTTT
>Ga0157362_1001066_pt1 | contig 10967 bp, 7 predicted proteins | sample AttlaeALBM3_FD_111480 | JGI IMG/M metagenome (GOLD analysis project Ga0157362, IMG submission 111480) | Fungus gardens microbial communities from leaf cutter ant in Ribeirão Preto, State of São Paulo, Brazil - Atta laevigata ALBM3 | ecosystem: Host-associated > Fungi > Mycelium > Unclassified ... | reverse complement strand
CTATAAATCTAATATCGATAAAACATGAGATATACAAATGAACTTTTATTGTACGATCCTCACTATCAATTACGTCCGAATTCAATCCGTTATGAAAATATATAATTATTGTGGGATAAAAATACTTCTAAATAAATTACGAAAGTAACTCTCAATAATTAGCCTCTCAATTAGCTCGAAAACTGTGTTTTCTAAAAAGACAAGATAAATCTTTTATCAAAGATAATTAAGACAGTATAATTAAAAGATCGTAATTTAGATCATAATTAGAAAGCATAATATCTTTCACATTATTGACTTTATGAAACACAATAGCATTTTCTGTATTCTACATTAATCGTGGGCTAATATTTCATTTGTCGTATGATAAAGTTTTCAAATGTATTGATTGACTAAAAAATTCAGGATTTCTGAAAACTTGAGAACTTCTCTATTTCTACAGTCAATTAAAACGCTTATTGAAAAATTTGTCATACATCAAACGAAATATTATCTGCGTCTATAGAAGACCATACTTCGGTTGTGAAGCAAACTTTTTTAGAACTATACATGATTAGAACTATACATAATACTGGCTTGATATATCCACTTGATATCTAGATAGTATTTGGTAAAAAGACACGTGATAGCTACATGTAACTACTGATAGTGACATCGTGTTCGCGTTACCGTTGTCAGGATCGACAATAGTAGTTTGAAGAATGTTACGAACGACATCGAAATAAATTAAATTATTGAAATCAAATAAAAAAAATAACAAAAAATGTATCTTCAAATATTATATAACAAAAAATATTTCTTACAATTTTATATAAAAAAATATTTAATATTTAAAGATATATTCTCATATATTTTCTATATTATATAAATATTATGTTATAAAAATTTGTTATACGAAAATAACTTCGCTATATAATTTACTCTAATATTATTTGTAAAAATAAAAAATTTTCAATTATTCATTTCGCGACTGCAATACGGATGGTACTGATTAAAGGTTAGAGTTGGAGGTAAGGTTAGACCTAGGTATGCTAAAGTCCAAAGCGATATTGAACGCGCGCCAATGTGACAGCACGTGGGAAAGTTATAAGACATACTGCTTGCGTCCATTTAGGAAAGCCCCATTGGGTAGAAACGACGAGTCTGTGGGTATGGAGAACACCATTGACCACTTCTCTGTCGATGACATCCGCTCCAATAACCGAAGGCACCATAGGATTGGGATACTTTCTCCATGCAGCCTGCGCTACTGTCTCCCAAGGATGACTGCAAAATAAAATTATTGTCCTTATTATCAAAGAAGAATCGCGTCAATACAAATTCCTAAAAATTTATTCGACGAAATTATCCTCTAGTTAGGAGAAAGTGAAAAGAGAAAATGCTTCTTAAATTTAGGTTAAGTCAAGTCAGCTATAACAGATACAAACGGGCAGTCTTAATCTTCTTTTTGAGCACAAAAATATTCGCGAATTTTTGAAAAGAATAGATAAAACCAGATTGGCTCCTGAAAGCCCTTTACATTTTGGAGATAATCCACATTCATTACTAGGTTACGTTGTCGATAAGAAATTCATTTTTAAAACTGTAGAAGTATAAAGATTGTGTAATGAGGATGTGTGTTGCATTACGATCTTTACACGTTATAAAATCTGAAAATTTGGGATATCTGACGAATTATATGAGGACAATTGTATCAAGTAGCATAATATAACAGCGAAGTACTTATCCTGCAGAGCCACATTTTATACTCACTCAAAGGTATGCTCTGACGTCCAGATTTTCATAGCGTTATGGATAGGGCGAACGACTGCATGTAGGATGGGCACCGTAATTTAACGTGCGACACGTGAGCGGAATAGGCTGTCACGATATCGGGCGTCCTCCGTTCGTCGAGCCGTCTTTGAAGATGTGTGATGTAAGTGGAAATGATCGTTTTCGTGACGACAATGTACTCTATTTGCCCCCCCCGATAACAGCGTCAAGCCAATAGTTGGTTGTTTGCATTTAGTGTCTAACGTCATTGGTCGATTGCATATGGCGCGCCAATATCAAATGTGATCAAACGTATCGTTTATATTCCGCATCGTATTACAACATATCAAGTTCAACATTACGAAGTCCCGCGAATAAGTAAACACTTGAGATTGTGATAGTAGTTGAATAATTAATTAAATATTAATAATTTTACCGACAAATTATGAATGTATGGATTATTGATTAATAGATTATCTAAGTAATAATCGATATTGACATGATGTATGTCATCTTGATTGAGACTTGACGTTTCACTGAATTTTATATTAATTTGACGTCATTGTAATATTGCGTGTTATTTATATATAGAGGCTACTTTTAATCGTTCAATCTTAGGTTAGAAAGATTGATAACAATTTTAACTTAACCTTTAGAGAACGAGTTGGTTTTCGGACTCTATAATTTTCAATTTAATATTTTAGAGATAGATGTTATAGTAAATGATTTATGAAGAATCTGAAATCGATATATTAGTTTCTCTTCTAAACGGTAAAATTTGTTTTTTAAGCTCTATTATGTGTGTGTTGAAATGTTTCATTAGAATAATTATTTTCAATAATGGAATAAGATTATATGAAAATGGAGAGACAAGAAATATGTCAATACATATCAGTACTCTATAGAATAATTACACATGCAAAAAGCAATTGGAATTTGAAAATAAAATCCAATGATTACATTAATTTAAATTATTAAAAGCCGATAAATTGAAGCCGATAACTTTCCATCTTCTAGAAGCTAATTTTGTTTGAATATTGAAGGCTTTTTTTAAAATAAATACAAATAAATAACAAAAGTAGATATATAATATAAATTTTATATTAATCATTTACAAATTTTGCTTTTTTTGAAAACAATCAAAACATTGTAACTTTATAAGTAAACAGGTACCATCGTACATTCTTAGCGTATTAAATTATTGATATCTGTAAGACAAAAGTAACAATTTAGTATAAAAAATTAAAATAGTAATAAATATACAGAGATAATAAAAAAATCATATTGAATCTACTTTATAACTTTTTGTCCGAGTTATATCTCATGTGTAATGGCACAGCCGGTTGAGGACCTTCACATTCCAAAATCATCTTTTCAGCTGCTTTTAATGCATTATGTATTAATCGAGACTTGGGTGCTTTCGCTAAGTAAACTGTGCATTGTCCCAAAAGTACGTCACATTCTGGCATACCAATCATTTGACAGCCATGCATTGTATGAACAGCTACACCTGAATTTTTTAAACAATTTAATTGTATTCTAAAAAATACAGATATGAATTTAATATCATGCAAGATGTTTATATAATTTCTTACTACGTTGATGTTGATATTAACATAGTTGATATTAATTACTGTGTTTTAAATCTACATGTGTTAATCTTAATATCATGGATTTTTAAAGTAGATATTGATATAAACACCAACATAGTGAAAATTATTTAAACACTGTATAGTGTTAAATCCACACCCATATTTTTTAGAGTATGGACTATGAAATGAATATATCTTGTTTCTTTACCTAAAGCATCTGGATCTGCCAGACCAATGTCTTCACTAGAAATTCTAACTAGTCGTCTTGCAATATTTACCGGATCTTCCTTAGCTGCCATAATTCTGGCCAACCAATACAGAGAAGCATTTGTCTTACCAGCTCTTATCGATTTATGAAGTGCGGAATATATGTGATGGCTCTGATTGGCTTCTTTTTCACAAAGCGTGTGTGTTTTTATTAAACCTTTTTTAATATCTTCCAGAGTTATTGTTATATCATTATTGCATGATGTTTTTGATCCATCTACTTGCCTCGCAAGCGTTGCTAATTCTAGAGCATTCAGGGCTACACGTGCATCACCATCGCATGCTCCTGCTAACCATTGTATTGTATTATTGTCAACATGATATTTAAGTTTTGTATTGGAATGGAATTTAATCTGCTCTCTATTGTTTATCTGTTCTTTTTCTCGTACATCAAGCATCTTTCCATTTATATATTCTAATGCCTTATGAAGAATTTCTGTTACATTGCACTCTGTTAATTTATTTAACACAAACATGCGGCAGCGACTTATTAGAGCTGGATTTAAACTGTAAAATGGATTTTCAGTGGTACAGCCAATTAAAGTAAATGTTCCTGTCTCTACGTGTGGCAGAAATATATCTTGCTGAAGTTTATTGAAACAATGAATTTCATCCATAAAAACAATGGTTTTGCATCCAAATTTTGATTTGTCCTTTGCTGCGGTAACAGCATCCTTTATATTTTTTACACCAGAACTGGCTGCAGATAGATTCACAATGTGCACCTTGTTACTTGTTAATTTCCTGCTTAAACATGCTATTATATTCGCCAAGGATGTCTAAAACATAAATTGCAAATGATCATAAATATCATAACTATTATAAAACAGCTATATAAAAATGGAGAATAAAACTAACTTTACCTTTCCACATCCAGGTGGACCCCAGAATATCATGCTAGGAATCTCTCCCTTCTCCAATAAATAATTTAAAACTGTGTCTGGGCCAATGATTTGTTTTTGCCCCACATAAGCTTCAATATTCATTGGCACCATTCTTTCAGCAAGTGAAATACGTTTCAGTGTTTCTGAGGGTTGTACTGTGGAATGTTTTATAAAATTATGTCCAGACATGTCAATGATATCGCTTGATATTTGATTATGTATTTTTAATTTTTTCACTTTATTGTTTGCGACAAAATCTTCATTGAAAGGAAATGATCTCTTAATTTTCACTTCCATGTAACTCGCTTTTTTGGTTATGTTATTCCTTTCTTATGTACTAAATATATATTTGTATTTGCTTAAATATTTAAACGAAGACAAATTACACCCTAACATTAATAAGCCAAAAGTATTACGCGGGAAATAATTTATTTAACACAGTGAATATTAATGCATTGTTTTTTTAACATAAACTGATTAAATCAAATCACATTATATTACAATTTTAAAACGACATTTTAACACAACTTTGATACGATGAAAGTATAAAAGTTAGTGAAAGATCAGAAAATTCATTAATATTTCTCATCAAATCGTGTAGAACAATTAGAAAAAAAAGCAAAGTGCTGCCATCTATAGAAATATGAACGTCAAACGTATACTATCGACGCCATGTAACAACATCAATCAATAATGTCAAATTTCTCGTACTAAATTGACATTTACTATAATGTATAATTATTGTACAAGTGACAAATAATGAATAATGAGTGGATTATCCGCAATCGTAAGTTTTTTGTTTGTCAGATATATTTTCTTCAACTGTAAAATTATAGTTGGAGCTAAAAAAAAAAATGTTCGTAGAATGCCTGAAATTCGATTTGACAATGACAGTGCCGGTGAGCAAGGAACAATATCGACTCGAACAAGAAGCATTTGTTTCCAATCATGAGGGCACGACACCGCAAGCGGTGATTTTCACGCTTCTGCCAACCATATGGAGCATCATATTAGCAATAACAACTGTGGAAGTTCTCAAGAAGTATATATACATCCACAAAAATATGAGAGTCGTCATAGAGTTCGTGTTAACCATTATTCCGACTATTTTATGTTGTACCATACTATCGGAATACATTGGTAGCATATGCGTGATAATAATATTGGTTTCTGCACTAAACATATCACTAGTGATGCAAAAGAGAATTAATTGCTCCAATTTAAATATTACTGAGCAGCCGGTTACTGATAAAATACCCTTCATAACTAATTTTCGAGCGTTGATCAACATTATTACTGCGATTTGTATATTAGCCGTCGATTTTCATATTTTTCCACGGAAATTCGCCAAAACGGAAGTGTTCGGATATAGTCTAATGGATACAGGTGTCGGGTTGTTTGTATTGGCGAATGCGTTGGTTGCGCCGGAGGCTCGAGACTTTTCTACTTATCGTCAAGCGAGCTTTTTAAAAACTCTGACAAGAAATATGAGTAAATGCTTCCGAAGTTGCATACCTCTCTTGATATTGGGATTCGGACGATTTGCAGTAGTCGAGTACGTAGGATATCAGAAACACGTCACCGAATATGGAGTTCATTGGAACTTTTTTATAACTTTAGCTATCGTTAAATTATTTACTAGCATGATTACCAGCACTATTAGCTCGAAGTATTCATATCTCTCAGGCATCTGGATATTATGCATGCATGAATACACCATAAACACCAAAGATTTAAAAACATGGATTTTAGGAGATGAGCCGAGAGATGATTTTTTCTCTGCTAATCGAGAAGGCTTAATTTCTATACCCGGTTACGTAGGATTGTATTTCGTTGGTGTAGCTGTTGGGAGATTTATATATTCCACATGTCATTTGCACGCAACGTCGAGTATAGACCTTAATATGAAATTATCTTTTTTTGAAATGAAAGGACAATACATTGGACCTTTACCCTCCTTATATATTAAATTATTTATGATCTCTGCACTGATTTATTTGGCGATATTATCCTGTGGTATCCAGATTTCCAGAAGATTAGCCAACGTTGGATATTGCATGTGGATAGTGGTTCTAACAACTGCACTACTTAGTTTCTTGGTGTTCATACAGTTTGTGCTAGAGCTAATGAATATAGCTAATTGGGTGTCAGATGGCGATAATGTATGGATTGAATACAAAATGAAAACAAGTAAAAATTTGTCAGTGAAACATGTGGAGAGTAAGAAAGAAGAAAATAATGAGGATGTGTATAGGAAATCTTTAGAGATTTTTGATGCTGTAAATTACAATGGTCTATTCTTTTTTCTTATCAGTAATGTTATGACTGGTGTTGTGAATATGTTAATGTATACATTATATGTTAAGCAATCATTAGCTCTATTAATACTGATTATGTACATGGCTGTGAATATATTCTCAGTATTAATACTTTACAGACTCAAAATACCGATCAAACTGTGAAATATATATGTAAATAATATAATATGTAAAAATAACGAGTCAATTTAATGAATTTACTGTTTAATGAATTTAATGTTTCAATCAAGATTTTGATGATCTTGTTAAAAACAATAGACTTTCATAAGTCTTTGGTGTGTTATATAATTTATAATTTTTAAAAATATACAGTGAATTTTATTAATAATTTTTTTTATATTATAGTCCTAAGGAAATATGTTATAAATGGCCAAATATAGATATATAATTAAATATTATATCACATATACATATAATATTAAATATATATTATATAAGTAAACTTTAATTACAAATTAATAATTAAGAGAAAATACTGCCAAATATGCAACTCAGACATATCGAGATACACACACACACACACACACACACACACACACGTGCGCGCGCGCATCACGCATTTATTTGACTTATTAAAATAACGTATATAACGTACAATATATACATTAGTATAAAAATAATATAAAGAAAACATAATATAAGAAAATATGTATGAGGAATCAAATTGATCAACAAATGTACTTTAGGACATTCTATTATTGTACTTCATCTGTCAATTTATTACCTAAAAGTCCTGTTCATAATTCATCTTTGGATAATATATCCGATTTTTGTAATCGTATTGGTTCTTTAGTATTAGAAGGTTGTACTGATTTTTCATTATCTATCGTTCTAGTATCATTTTGTCTTTTGCCAAGAGAATTGTTAAACTTTTTGAATGCATTATGATGCTTTACATGATTTTTTGCAAGCGAAACGATTCTGAGGAACTCCTTAACATCGAAGCTATAATTCGTAAACTTGGCGTGAGCTCCACCATCAGGATGTGTCCCCTGTAAATTATAAATAACTATTTAAGTATACATATTTATTAATTCACAGTTGCAAATTTAACTAAAAAAATAGAATTAAAAAATTTAGAATAACGTTTTATATATATATATCTTCTATATATAAAATTTCATTCATTACTAAATTCTTTAATTATAGTAAAAATTAAATTATTGAATTCTGTATTATCTTATAAGTAATCTGTACAAATGTACCGGATCTTGTTGCATCAATTTTGATGTATCTTTCCATGTAAAATATTTTACACCTCTCAACCGTGCAAGATCTTTGTAACAATTAGGATCTTCGCAATTATATCTGTAAAAAATATTGAAATTTATGATTATAGTATTTGCAATTATATATTTTTTAAATATGAGAAATCTTACATTTCGAATACCGCTGCCCAATCCGGCAGAAACATTAAATGTGTTAAGCCGGCGCCATGAATACCGATAAAAATATCGGAATTCCTAGTGATTTCCAACTGCTTTTTGAATGAAACATTTTTGTTGTACACTATCTACACAGTAAAAAAATATTTTGTGTTTGTGTTAAAACTGTTCTTTGTTAAAATTTTTGTTTCGTTGAATTTTTAACATATCTGAATTTTAATTTAATGTGATCGTGTTATTTGAATATTTTGCATGAAATTAAAATTCAACATTTTTTAATGTTAAAATAACACGATTTATGAATAAGTGAACAAATAACATAAAAATGTATTTTAAAACGTAAATTTTAAGACGTAAATTTTAAACGAATAAAATATGTTAATATAAAATATTATTGTATAAATGATAATTTTACTGAAAAAATGTACTTCCATATTTATAAATGATGTTAGTGTTTTCGGTATTAATTTTCTTATATAATGTTTGTATTATTTCCTAACATATTTATCTTATGTCAAATTAATACAAAAATTTGAGTGGACCATTTGGAACATATGAAATATATTAAATTATATTAAATGTATTAAATTTAATACAAATTTGTAACTGTATAAAAGTATCGATGACGTAAATACAACGTAAGATAAGTTAAATACATTTAAAGATATGTAGTCAAATATCTCCGCTAAAATTTTACCTTATTAACTTTATATTCTGGATTCTCCTTTAAAGCTTTTACTAATTCATTTTCATTTAAGATCTTTCGGTATTGAGTATCTCTGCTCAGCAATGTTATTCGAATCTTCCGATCTTTTCTTGGATGAAGAGGTATTTGAAGTCGATGCAACACATGATCGCCAAAGGCTTTGAACAATCCAGATTTTTCACAGCCATAAATCTAAAACATATATTTTCTCATAATTAATATTCTTTCTCGGAATGTGGAACATCTCGGTGAAAGGATATACAATGTTAGTACAAGTGGCGTATTGTAATATAGTCCAAATATCATTCTCGGCAATAGAGGAAACACCAAGTTCTTGAAGCACACTGTTTCGCCTCGAAATGTTTTTAAGTCCCATAATGGATTTCTTGTAAATGCTTCGAAGGTGTCTTGGAATGCCGATCGATAGCTGAAAGCAAGATGTAGTTTGATATCTAATAATTTGTAATTTTTATTTTTTGTTTGTGCCGTTTTATATTTCGTTTTATATTTCGTTCTATACTCGTTACCTATAACTTTCCCAAATCATTATATGATTGTCTGTATCGAAGGCAGATGGGTGCGAGAGATTCACGTGCAATGATGCGTATAGGTTGAAAAAGTCGCAAAAATGATGATACATATTTACTACTAAAACAAAGCGACTTTAACGAAGTGACGAATATGAATCATAATTCATTTGACTTTTTTCCCCAAGTGTCTTCCTACTTACTAGCATCTATCTTCATGATGAAGGTCGGTTTCTCAATGACGACATCACAATCGCCATGAACAATCGGTCGATGAAGTAATTTTCGAAAGTTTCGTAATTCTGGTCCCCAGGATTGTAGCGGGCTAATATGATCCACGTTTTCCTGTAATCTCTTTTCGTTCAGCCTGATTGCAGAAGAGAAAGTTAGATACTTTCCAATTCCTCGCACAGATGATCTTGATCTGCTTTGCTCGCTGATATTCACTCACGTGCAGTAACCGCCAATTTGACCTTCTTTTAATACATCCATTTTGTATCGTAAAGGTTCCTTTCGGTTCAGCAAATCTGTAAAATTTAGCATCACGTTTCTTGCTCTGCAGAACCTCATATGCTCCGAACACTCTAAGGATGAATCATCCTGAAAAAAATAGAATCCAATAAAAATATCGAATTGTACATTTATTGTACATTTATACATCAAATTGTATATATTTAGGTAAAATATACAAATCTGAAAATAATTTTGTTAGACTATCAAAATAATTACACAGAAATCTCAAGCATGATACTGCAAAAATATTTATTTTTATTATAATCCAACAAAATTATTTTCAGATTTTATCTAACTAAAATTTTAGATACTTCAATAAAACCTTGTCTCTGTATATATTATAATTCAGTAAACTCACTATAAATAATGGTTCGCATAATAGCATCATCTCTTTTCTTTGATCGCGTATATATCCAAAATCACCTTGTGCATAATATGTGTCCAATTGAGCTCTTTTTGTAGCGACCCATCCTTTATGATCACCTGGACAATGCGGAATGGAAAATGAGTTTTCCGGTTTGCAATCTTCCTCGTAACCCCAACAAACTTTGCTATCGAGACTATCCTGGAATGTATCGTAAAATTAACGTTTTTACTTTTAATAATTTATATTAAAAAAATTAAATAATTAAAAATTTTTTTTTACAAAAGTCAGAAATAAAAATAATATATATTATTATGCAGGCGCGAAATCTTTACAGAAATTATGCTTGTAATTTCTAAATAAAATTTTATAAAATATGTTTCAAATATATCATACAAATAATAAAAATATGTCAAGAAATTAAAGTTAAATATAATTTTACCTTATATGGACACGTCGCATCATTGTGACATTTTTCTGCCGCCGTGGGAAAAGAATTGAAATAATACTTCACATGTTCGTGTGGTAGATTAATATCTGTGTAATTACTGCCAATGGCAGTGACCGTGAATACGAACACCAGTGACACTGGATAAACTGCGAACAACGTCCTCATGATCATCGTGTGAAAAGAATTATTGGACTTAATCGGATGTTCT
>Ga0157362_1001065_pt1 | contig 10972 bp, 9 predicted proteins | sample AttlaeALBM3_FD_111480 | JGI IMG/M metagenome (GOLD analysis project Ga0157362, IMG submission 111480) | Fungus gardens microbial communities from leaf cutter ant in Ribeirão Preto, State of São Paulo, Brazil - Atta laevigata ALBM3 | ecosystem: Host-associated > Fungi > Mycelium > Unclassified ... | reverse complement strand
TCACCTGCTTCAGCCTGTCCCTGCATGCGCTGGGGATGTCGCTCGCCGAGGCGCTCTGGCAGGCCATGCGTCCTGCTCCCCAGCGCACCGGCCATGCTGTCCAGAGGCTCTGGCCGATGAGCCTCGTGGAGGGCGAGAGCGGCTAACGCCGGGGCGGCGCGCCAGGAGGTGTCCCGGGAGCCGTTGTGTGGATCAGCCGCGACGTCATCTGGGCGCCGTTGGTCAGGCTGAACTCGGCGACGCCCGCGCGGGCGAAGATCGTGGAATACTCGACCGGTCCCGCATCGCCACAATGGGTGATGCGACGGACCAGCATGATGGCCGTCCCGGGATCCAGCTCCAGCGAACGGGCAACGAGCGGCGCGCTGGGCTCCACGCGGATCGAGACATCCGCATGCGAAACCTGGACGTGCGCGAACTGCGTCAGCAGCGTGCTGGAGGAATGGCGCGCGGCATCCGCCTCGCCGAAATGCGCGGCGAAGTCCGGCGGATAATAGACCTCTGCCAGGGCCACCGGCCGGTCCTCCAGCCGGTAGAGCCGCCGGAGCAGCAACGCTTCCCGCCCCGCCAGCCCGAGGGCCTCGGCGATCTCCGGCGATGCCTCTGCGGCACCGAAGGCGAGCAGCGTGGTTTCGGGCTGCAAGCCCTGAGCGGTCAGGATGTCTGTGAAGCCCTGGATGCTGTCCGCCTGCCCCTGATGGGCGGGTGCCACGAAGGTGCCGCGCCCCTGCCGGCGGACGACCAGCCCGCGTCGCGTCAGGTGGTCGAGCGCCAGCCGCACGGTGATGCGGCTGACGCCATACCGGGCGACCAGTTCGGCTTCCGTCGGCAACCGGTCCTGGAAGCCTTCCTCGCGCCCGATACGGGACGCCAGATCGGCGGCGATCTGCAGGTAGAGCGCGGTGGCGCTGTCGCGATCGAGTGTTCCGGCTGCACCATGCGGCAGGCTCATGGCTGGGGCGCTTTCAAGACTTGTCTCGGTCCCGAAACTGTCATAAGATGACCTATAACAACTCGTGGACCACCATTTGCCTGTCCTGCATCGACAGGCGCCGCGAGGCAACCGCCAACCCGAAGCAGGGTGCTGCGGCAGCATGCGAGATGCTGCGCCCGGCCCCGGCTTTGTGTTCCACGTCCGTCGTCCTGGGGATCCGCCATGCGCTTCCGCCTCGCCTCGCTGACGCTTCTTTGCGGCACCGCCCTCTCCACGCCCTTCGCCGGCGCCCAGACGGTCCAGCCCGTTCCCGCGCCGCCCGCGTCCACGCCGCCCGTCTCGACGCCACCCGTCTCGACACCACAGCAGGAGGACATCCTGGTGCAGGCCGCCGGTGCCCGCGATGCGCTGGGCGGCGGGCTGATGACGCGCCAGGACGCGCCGAAATCGCAGAGCACGGTGACGCAGGCCTTCATCGCAAAGCAGCAGCCGAGCCCGAACCCCTACCAGTTCATGAAGCTGATGCCGGGCGCCAACGTGTCCAGTTCCGACCCGTACGGAATGGCGACCGGCAACATCACAATCCGCGGGCTGAACAGCGACCAGATCGGATTCATGCTGGAAGGGGCGCCGCTGAACGACATCGGCACCTATGCGGCCTTCCCCACGGAATGGGTGGATGCGGAGAACCTGCAGGAAGTGACGATGGCGCAGGGTTCCGCCAACCTCGACAGCCCCGTCATCGGCGCGTCGGGCGGCATCGTGAACATGTCGCTGCGCGATCCATCCACGAAGGCGGGCAGCCTCGCCGAGCTGTCCTTCGGCTCCTACCACACGGACCGTGAGTTCATCCGCCTCGAGACCGGCACGATCGGCCATAGCGGCATCCGCGCCTTCCTGTCGTACTCCCATATCTACGAGCCGCATTTCCGCGGGCCGGGCGAGGACCACAAGCAGCATATCGACTTCAAGGCGGTGAAGGACTGGGCGGGGGGAAGCCGCAGCACGGTTGCGCTGACCTTCGACGACAGCGTGAAGACGTCCTACCGCAGCCCGAGCCTGACGCAATGGCAACAACAGGGCCGGGACTTCAACTATGACGGCAGCTTCACCGCCAACGACACGAACTACTACAAGCTGCACCAGACGCCGTATCGCGTCCTGATCCTCAGCGCGCCGCAGGACATCGTGCTGAGCCGGCACCTCCGGCTCGACGTCACGCCCTATTTCTACTTCAACGGCGGCAGCCTCGCCGGCGCGTCCGTCCTGAACGAGAACGCGCTCTATTACGGCACGCAGCGCGCCAGCGCGGACCTCAACGGCAACGGCAAGCGCGACAGCCTGCTCGTCTACAGCCCGTCGCTCACACCCTATCTCTACCGTCCGGGCGTCGTCACCAAGCTGAACGCGACGCTGGGCAACCACCAGCTCGTCATCGGCGACTGGTACGACTGGTCGAGCGAGCGCCTGCTCAACCCGTACAGCCCGGTTGGCGCCAATGGCGGCGCGCTGGACGAATGGGGCATCAGCGACAACTACAAGCTGTCCGACGGCACGCGGTTGGCGAGCTACGACAATCTCACCGTGACGCAGGTGAACGGCCTGTTCCTCGGCGACACGATGACGACGCTGCACGGCCGCCTCAAGATCGACGCCGGAATCAAGGAGGTCATGGTCAACCGCATCGGCTACAACTACCTGCCGGGCAGCCAGTATCGCACGGAAATCAACTCCGCCGAGACGCTCCCGACGCTGGCCGCGCGCTACCATTTCGACGACCGCAACCAGGTCTTCGCCAGCGTCGCGACCAACTTCCGCACGCCGACGCTGAACGCGCTCTACAACACCTACAGCGCCACGACCGGCGCGGTGACGACGCGCGCCAACCCGCAGCAGAAGACCGAGTACTCGATCTCGGAGGAAGTCGGCTACCGCTACCAGGGCGACCTGATCACCGGCGGCATCACTTTCTTCAACTACAATTTCACCAACCGCCAGGTGGCGACGCAGGTCATCATCAACGGCGCGCAGGTGACGCAGAACATCAACGCGGGCGGCCAGACCTCGCGCGGCGTCGACATCGAGCTCGGCACCCGGCCGATCCACAATATCCGCCCCTACGTGTCGGCGGAGTATCTGCACGCGACGATTGACAACGACTACGTCGTCGGCGGCGACGCGCTGCCGACTGCGGGCAAGTTCGCGGTGCGCAGCCCCGAGTTCCAGGGCGCGGTCGGTCTCGACTGGGACATCGGCACCGTGTTCGCCGACCTCGACGTGAAGTACACCGGGCGCCAGTTCGCCACCTTCACCAACGACCAGGCGATGCCGGGCTACGTCAACGCGGACGCCGCCTTCGGATACCGCCTGCCGAAGATCCACGGCACCCATCCCGAGCTGCGGCTGAACCTGATCAATATCGGCGACAACCATTATCTGTCCGGAGTCGCCGGCATCGCCGCCTCCTCGCGCGCCACCACCGGCGTGCATGGCACCACCATCGCCGCGCAGGGCACGCCCACCTACTATGTCGGCGGCGGATTCGCGGCCCTGCTCACGGCAAGCTGCGCATTCTGACGCCAGGCAGGAGCGGAGCGCGCATGCACGGAGCACTCGACAGGTTCTTCTCGCTTTCGGAACGGGGCACGAGCCCGGGCCGGGAGGTCGTCGCAGGCGCCACCACGTTCGCCGCCATGGCCTACATCATGGCGGTCAACCCGGCGATCATGTCCGCCGCCGGCATGGATCGCGGCGACCTCGTCATCGCAACGGGCCTCGCCGCCCTGTTCGGCAGCGCGCTGGTGGGGCTGATGGCCAACCTGCCGCTCGCCGTGGCGCCGGCCATGGGGTCGAACATCGTCTTCGCCTACGTGCTCGTGCGCAGCATGGGCATCCCGTGGCAGGCCGGCCTCGCCATCGTGCTCATCACGGGCGTGCTGTTCCTGCTGCTCAGCCTGTCGCGCCTGCGCGAGCGCGTGGCCAAGGACGTGCCGGAGGTGCTGAAGGTCGGCATCCAGGCCGCCATCGGGCTGATGATCGTCTTCATCGCCTTGCGCGGTTCCGGCTTCGTGATCGCCAGCCGCAGCACCTATGTCACGATGGGTTCGCTTGCCAGCCCGCCCGTGCTGCTGACCGCCGCCGGCATCCTCGTCACGCCCGTCCTGGTGTCGCGGCGCATCCCCGGCGCGCTGATCCTGTCCATCATCGGCATGACGATCGCCGGCCTTTTCGTGCCGGACGGCCATGGCGGACGGGTGACGCACCTGCCGGCGCACCTGCTGGCCCTGCCGCACTGGCCCGGCAAGACCGCCTTCTCGCTCGATTTCGGCTATGTCGCGACGCACATCCTGCTGTGCCTGCCGCTGATGTTCTATTTCTTCTGCTCGGAGTTCTTCTCCACCCTGGGCACGGTGATCGGCGTGACAGGAGCGGCCGGGCTGCGACGTCCCGACGGGTCCATCCCGGCCGCGACACGCACCTTCACCGCCGACGCCGCCTCCACTATCGTCGGCCCGCTGCTCGGCACCTCCGTGGTGACGATCTATATCGAGTCCGTCACGGGCGTGCAGGCAGGCGGCCGCACCGGCCTCACCGGCCTCGTCACCGCGGTGCTGTTCGCCCTGTCGCTCTTCCTGTGGCCCGTCTTCGCCATCATCCCGTCACAGGCGACGGCCCCCGCGCTGGTGATCGTGGGCGTGCTGATGCTGCAGGGGCTGGCCAACATCGACCTGCGCGACTTCAACAACGCGGCGCCGATCACGCTCACCCTGCTGGTCACGGTGCTGACCAACAACCTGATCAACGGCATGGCCTTCGGCACGCTCTGCCATATCCTGCTGCAGGCCGCGGGAGGCCGGGCACGCGAAGTCGGTGGCGTGGTCTGGGCGCTCGGCGTCATCTTCATCCTGTTTTTAATCGTCAGCACGCACCTCGCCTGAGGCAACGCTTGCGCGTCCGGGAGCACCGCCCATGAGCCAGAACCTCGCCGAACCGCTGGATCTCGCGGACGTCGCCTTGCGCGACCGCGCCGTCGCCGCCGCCCGCGGCTTCGCCCGCTTTGACGTGCTGCTGCGCGGCGGTCGCGTCGCCGACATGGCGACGGGCGAACTGCGCGAGGCCGATGTGGGCCTTGTCGGCCCGCTGATCGCGAGCGTCCATCCGCCCGGCACGCGCAGCGACGCGGACCGCATCCTCGATCTCGCCGGCGCGGTCATCGCACCCGGCCTGATCGACACGCACCTGCACATCGAAAGCTCCATGGTCACGCCGCGCAACTATGCGGCGACCGTGGTGCCGCAGGGCACCACCACCATCTGCTGGGACCCGCACGAGGTCGGCAACGTGACGGGCCTCGACGGCGTGCGCTGGGCGGTGGAGGCGGCGCGCGACCTGCCGCTGCGCATCCTCACGCTGGCCCCCTCCTCGGTGCCTTCCGCACCCGGGCTGGAAGTTGCCGGGGCGTCCTTCGAAGCGTCGGAGATGAAGGAGATGCTCCGCTGGCAGGAGATCGCGGGCGTCGCGGAAGTCATGGACATGCGCGGGGTTCTGGACCGCAGCTCGCGCATGCAGGGCATCGTCGATGCGGGGATACGCAGCGGCAAGCTCGTCTGCGGCCATGCGCGCGACCTGGAGGGTTCGGACCTTCTTGCCTTCGCCGCCGCCGGCATCGAATCCGACCACGAGATCACCTCCGGCGATGACCTGCTGGCGAAGCTGCGGGCCGGCTTCACCGTCGAACTGCGCGGCTCGCACGACGACGTCCTGCCGGGTGCGGTGGCGGCGCTGAACACGCTGCCGCTCGTGCCGCAGACGCTGACGCTCTGCACGGACGACATCCTTCCGGACGTGCTGATCGAGTCCGGCGGCATCATCGACCTCCTGCGCCGTCTGGTGCGCTATGGACTTCCGGCGATCCAGGCGCTGCGGGCGGCGACGCTGAACGCGGCCATGCGGCTTGGCCGCCGCGACCTCGGCCTGGTGGCGCCCGGCCGCCGCGCGGACCTGATCGTGCTGTCTGACCTGGAGGCGATGACCGTGCAGGAGGTGTTCGTCTCGGGCCGCCATGCCGCGACGGGCGGCGCGCTGACGGACCCGGTGCGGCAGGATCTCGTGGCCCCGCATGTCGACACGATGAAGATCACCCCGCTCGATGCCGATGCGTTCCGCATACGCGCCCCCGATTCCGGGTCCCGGGCGCTGCTGCGCACGGTCAGGACGCCCCGCTTCACCCGGTGGGGCGAGCGGGAGGCCGAGGTGCGGGACGGCATCGTGCAGTTGCCGGAGGACCTGATCCTCATGGCCATCGCCCATCGCCACGGGCTGCGCGACAGCACTCCGGCCGTCGGCGTGCTGGAAGGCTGGGGCACGTGGCGCGGCGCCATCGCCACCACCATCTCGCACGACAGCCACAACCTCAACGTGTTCGGCCGCGATCCGGACGACATGGCGGCGGCGGCGAACGCCCTGATCGACTGCGGCGGCGGCATGGCGGTGGCAGAAGGCGGCAAGGTCGTCGCCCTGCTGCCCCTGCCGGTATGCGGCCTGCTGTCGGAGGCGCCGACGCCGGACGTGGCCGCCGCCTTTGCCAGCCTGCGCCAGGCGGCCGAGCGGATCGTGGACTGGACGCCGGCCATGCCGTTTCGCGTCGTGGTTGGTGCCAGCCTCGCCTGCAATCCCGGTCCGCACGTGACCGACCTCGGCACGACGGACGGCACAACCGGGGAGGTGTTCGCCAGCAGCGTGATCCGCATGCTGGGCGCGGTGGACGCGTAAGACGATGCGACGCCTCGTCCTGCCCCTGCTGTGCGCCCTGGCGATCGCGGGCGTCCCGGCCGCGCGTGGCGCGGAGCCGCAGCTCGTCATCCTGGACAACGACTTCCTCGGACCGGGCGGCTCGAACATCCAGTCGGTAGTGCCGCTGCTGGGCCGCACGGACGTCATGGTGCTCGGCTTCACCGTCGTCACCGGCGATGCCTGGCGCGACGAGGAGGTGGCGCATCTCCGGCGCTTCCTCGAGATCGCCGGCCGCACGGACATCCCCGTGCTGCCCGGCGCCGAAATGCCGCTGCTGCGCACGCAGGGAGAGATGCGCCTGTGGGAAGCGCGCTACGGCCGCATCGTCTGGAAGGGTGCCTGGAACGCGCCGCGCCCCGGCCGCACCTACCATCCGGACGACCCGAAGCTGGTCCCGCCGCTGCCGGAGGGGGCACCCGCCGCGGCCCCCGCGCCCGCCGAAGATGCCGTCGCCTTCCTGATCCGCAGCGTGCGCACGCACCCGCACCAGGTGACGATCATCGCCGCCGGTCCGATGACGGACCTGGCGCTTGCCATCCGCGAAGCGCCCGACTTCGCCGGCCTGGCGAAGCAGCTGGTCTTCATGGGCGGCCTGATCGACACCAACATGGGGCAGGTCACGGGCAACGCCGACTACAACACCGACTTCAACTTCGTGTTCGACCCGGAAGCGGCGCATATCGTGCTGACCGCACCGTGGGCGCGCATCACGGGGATCGGCAATGTCAGCAACGGCGTCGTGATGACGCCGGAGCTGCGCGCCCGCGTCGGCGCCGCCGGCTCTCCGGCCGCCGCCAACCTCGCGCACTTCGCCCGCAACGGCATGCCGTTCTGGGACGAGATCGCCGCCGCCGTGGCCGTCGATCCCACGCTGGTCACGCGTGACGTGCCGGCGCGCATGGATGTCGATCTCAGCACCGGGCCGGATTATGGGCGCGCCCATGTGTGGTCGGATGCGCTGGCGCCGCATGGCGGTGAGCAGATGGTCCATGTCGTGCAGGAGGTGGACACGAGGCGCTTCCTCGACGGCTTCCTTACGGCGGTGGGGCGGTTGAAGCACTGAACGTCGCCCGGGCAACCGGCCCGCCGTCTCGCCGTTCAGGCCTCCAAAGGGAGCGCATCATGCCCAAGAACCTCGTCAGGACGACCATTCTTCTCGCAGCCAGCCTCGGACTCGCGGCCTGCAACACGCTGAACGGCGTGGGCCAGGACGCCAGCGCCGTCGGTCACGACGTCTCCAAGGGCGCGACCTCCGTCCAGAACCAGACCACCAGCCAGACGGGCGCCGCCCAGCACTAATCTACCTGCCCGCTAGCGCGCCCGCATGAGCGGCAGCTTGCTGCCGGCGGCGTGGCGCGCCTGCAGGATCTCGCGCCGGAACCGGAACAGCTTGGCCGGCCGGCCGCGAGGACTCCCCGTCATCGCACCGGTTTCCTCCACCAAAGCCTGCTGTTCGATCAGACGGCGGAAATTCTGCTTGTGCAGGTGCACCCCCGCCAGGGCCTCCACGGTCTGCTGAAGCTGGAGAAGCGTGAAGCTGTCCGGCATCAGCTCGAAAAAGACCGGCCGGTACTTGATCTTGGCGCGAAGCCGCGCAATCCCCGTCGCCAGGATCCGCCGATGGTCGCGCGGCATCGCCCGACCGGTTCCCGCTTCACCGGCCGAACCCGCCTCCGGCACGAACCCCGCCTCATACAGCAACTCGTAGCGTTGCAGCACGAGATCCTCGTCCCAAGGGAAGCCGCGCCCGAAAGCCACCGCCACGCGCTGCCGCCGCGCGTCGCCCGCCGAGCCCTGGTCCGATCCCGCGCCTGCCCATTCCAGCAGCCGGTCACCCAGACGCTGAGCCATCTGGCGACCGGGACCCATGCGCTGATCTTCCCAGGGGAAGTAGCGGTACCAGCTTTGCCAGCCCGTCTCGTCGGGGATCAGGCGCGTGAGTGCTAGGTAACTGATGGAGATAGCCTGCACGGCGCCGCTCCCGCCCTGCCCCGCAGCCTCCGGAGACTCCCGGCCTCCCGACCCGCGGTCCCGGTCGGCGAAGGTATAAAGCTGCTCGACATGGCCGAGCGGATGCTGCGTCGTGCGCTCCACCCAGGAGCGCATGCCGGCCTGGAGGGAGCGGTGCTCGCGCTCCAGTGGGCCCGACGGAAGAGCTTCCCCCGACACGCCCGCCCCATCCAGCGTGAGGACGTGCGGCATCCCGTCGCGGACCGCCACGAGGACCGCGATCAGTTCAGCCTGGATGCCGAATTCGGGGGCCTGGTCGGACAGCCCACGCTCCGGCGTGCGGTGATCTTCACGCATGCGGCCCGAATCTGTTACGGGTGAGGCTTGAACCGACACTACCGGCTGGCGCACCGCCGGACCAGGGGCGGACCCTCAGGCTTACGGCAGGCGGAGACACGATCATGAGCGACGAAAGCCACGCCCACCAGCACGGTTCCATCATCGCGCTGTTGGAAGGCGTGAAGAAGTTCAACCTGCAGGTCTTCCCCGAAAAGCAGGAACTCTTTGCGGAGCTAGCGCAGGGGCAGTCGCCGCATACCCTGTTCATCACCTGCGCCGACAGCCGCGTCAGCCCCGGCATGCTCACACAGCAGGGACCGGGCGACCTGTTCGTGCTGCGCAACATCGGCAACATCGTCCCCGCCTATGGCGAGATGCTGGGCGGCGTGTCGTCGGCCATCGAGTACGCCGTCATGGCCCTCAACGTCCGCAACATCGTTGTCTGCGGTCATTCCGATTGCGGCGCCATGAAGGCGCTGCTGGAGCCGGAGAAGTACAGGGTCGACACGATGCCTACCGTCGCGGCCTGGCTGCGCAACGCGGAAGCCGCGCGCGCCGTCGCCCAGGCGCTGGGACCGGACGAGGAAGGCACGGGCGCCGTCAACCTGGTGGCGGAGCAGAACGTGCTGCTGCAGCTCGACCATCTCCGCACCCACCCGGCGGTGGCGGCCCGCCTGGCCGAGGGCAGGCTCCTGCTTCAGGGCTGGCTTTACGAGATCGCCGCAGGGACCATCCGCGTGCTGGATGGCCAAACCCGCAGCGCCCTGAGCCTCGACGATGCACTGGCGGCGCTGCAGGCAGCCGGGGAGCGCACCTGACGGTGCCTCGCAGGCGGCACGTCGCAGCCGCCTGCTTCGCCCTCTGGACGGTACTTTCCGCCTCCGGCGCGCAGGCGGAAGGGTTCCGGGTGACGACATGGAACCTGGAATGGTTCACGCAGCGCCCCGCAGGCGACCCGCTCCTGCCGCCGGACGTGTTCCCGAAGCAGGATGGCGACATCGCGGTCCTCGCCCGATACGCCGCCCGGTTGAACCCGGCGGTCGCGGCGCTGGAGGAGGTGGACGATCCTGCCCTGCTGGCCCGCCTGTTCCCGCCGGACCGCTACCGCATCCTCATCACGCATGATCCCGTCGCGCAGCGCGTGGCGCTCGCTGTCCGGCGCGACATCACGGTGCAGCAGAATGCCGATCTGCGAACGCTGGACGTCACGCGACCCGGCAGCAGACGTCACCTCCGCAGCGGCCTCGATGCAACACTGATCGTGGGCGGACGGACCCTTCGCGTGCTGGGGGTCCACCTGAAGAGCGGCTGCTGGGACCGGCCGTACGAGCATGCACGCCAGACGGCCTGCCGGCAGCTCGCCGAGCAGTTGCCCGTGCTCCAGGACTGGGTCGCCGCACGCCGGGCGGAAGGCGTGCCGTTTCTTGTCCTGGGAGATTTCAACAGGCAGCTCAAGGAGCGCGACCCGTTCCTGGCCGCGCTGCGCGGCAACGGCCCGCTGGCCAGCGCCACGGCGGGCCGGGCGAGTCCCTGCTGGGGCGGCGAGGATTTCATCGACCAGATCCTGGCCGGCGGCGTCGCAGCGCGCTGGATGGAGCCAGGCACGCTGCGGGTCATGGTGTTCCATGAAACGGGCGCCGACATGAAGGAGCGCCTGTCGGACCATTGTCCGGTCTCGATCGAGCTCGACCCGGACGCAGGTGCCGGACGCGGCGGTGCCACGTCCGGCTGACCTCGTCAGAAGCTGTTGTCGTCGCCCCAGTCGCCACCGCCACCGAAATCGCCGCCGGGATCGCCCCCGCCACCGTTGAAATCGGGGTCGATGTCGCCGCCGGCATTGCCGAACGGATCGCCTCCGAAGCCGCCCGCGCCGGTCGCCGCGTCGCCGTAATTGTTCTCGATGATGGTTTCGCCACCGCCACCGCCGCCGAAGCCGTCACCGCCGAAGCCGCCGCC
>Ga0157362_1001064_pt1 | contig 10977 bp, 5 predicted proteins | sample AttlaeALBM3_FD_111480 | JGI IMG/M metagenome (GOLD analysis project Ga0157362, IMG submission 111480) | Fungus gardens microbial communities from leaf cutter ant in Ribeirão Preto, State of São Paulo, Brazil - Atta laevigata ALBM3 | ecosystem: Host-associated > Fungi > Mycelium > Unclassified ... | reverse complement strand
TTATTTTATTAATTTTTCAAATGTATATGACAATGTACTTAATTTTTAAATTACTATTTAGTCTTATTTTTTAAAGCTATAATTTGATTTGAAGAGAAACAAAGCACGAAATATAAATAATCGTACGCAGAGTGTCATCTTTTCAAACTTTTTCATATGTATTAGTGTATAAAAAAGTCGTTTAAACATTTTATCGTTTTTTCAACACTCGCTTTTTCATTATTTAGCTCGAGGATAATCGAATAATTCGTCCGAGCTATTCTCGGTATATGTATATACCGATATCATTTCTCGTGCTGTCGGTATTATACTGCCTGCTCTTGTCGACTAACCTGCACATATCGTTCCTTTCGGTCCGAGCTCATAAATTTTGAAACATTTTCCAATTCACGACTACCGCTATGCTGGAGTTCGACAAATGGTATTATATCCCACCGAACTGAAACGAAAGCGTCTATCTACACGATGAGAATCTGGCGAAAATGATTATGATCGACTGTCCAATATCTCGGGATATCATATATTCAGAGAACATCGAGATCATCTATAAAGAAAATTTATCTACTAAACCTCACAAATGTGTATGTATATGTGTGTAGATGTGCGCGCGCAAAGAAATATACGATTCAGAGCATATACGTTTTAAAATAATATCTTTTAAAAGAAGAACGCTTCCTCTTTTCTTTCGCTTTTGTCCTTTTTTTAATGTCCTTTTAAAATGAATCACAATATTCTATAAAATACATAAACGTAATAAATAAAAACTATATATTCCTTGATCTTAATATCGATCCGTTCAAAAGAAGTAAATCTTATCAGCATCTCTCTTCAACTTCAGAAAAAGAAAGAACACTCTAAGCTACCTCATACTTTCTAAATTAATAGTGACAACTTTATAGAAATACGCAATTTATTCTTATCTAAGTTGATAATAAAATTCATACACAACTTTTCAAACAACAAAAGACTAACACAGTGCGGACTCTTTCAAATTCAATTTATCATACAGAATAAATATAGATTATCAAGAATATTTGGAGCCGTTACTATTATTTGTTAATTTTGCCACTTATGCTTTTCACACCGTTTTTCACTCCATCCTCGCTCGCACCGTCAAATCGCAAAGTATTTCTTATGATGCGTTTCGGTCGTGTGAACACGTATAGAAGCCCCGTCCAGAAGGAGATCTTTTCCTGAGAAAACCATATCATCCCCAGGGACGTCGACGTTCTCAGATTTCAAAAGAGCTTTCTTCGAGGCTCTCAGCGCAAGTCGGAGGGGAATAACGTTTTATAAGAAATAAATGTTCTCTGTCTCATCGTAGCAATTCCGTTCTTTCCCTCTTACTATGCGATTGGTGACGTGACGTACGTCGTTGCGGAGTATACATCTAAGAAGTTGCGCTTCCGCCGACGAATCACGCGTCTCCCATCCGCCGAAGAAATTATTTTTGGACACGTTGAATCGATGCCGACATATTTCGCGGTCCGCCGAAAATCCTGATGCCGCTTTCGAAGAAGACGAGTGTGTTTTGAGATGTGTCCGATAACGTCAGCGCGCCTCCCCCGTCTTCTATAATTGTTCGATGATTCCGTCAAATTTGAAATCTCGTTGACGCGCAAATATAAATCTATTATTCGTAGAATGGAGACTATGTATCCTAATTTCTCTCTTTCACTTTATTATAAAAATCATTAAAAAGTCATGAAACGTCGAAAGAAAAAAATTAAATAATTGTTTGTATAAATTATTTATTTTTTTGTTGTGTATATTTTATCCTAATAATCTACTTAAAATTTAAGTATTAAAAAAAATTTCTTTGATATTTATTATATTTATCACAATTAGATACTAAAATTTTTGACAATGTTTATTTTCAAAAATTATAATTCACAATATTGTTACTAAGACTAAACTTAATAATACTATTATTATTATATTAAAGAGATCACAAAATACATTTAAAAATACATTTAAAAAAAAATTAATTAAGATATAACGCATTACTAAAATCTTAAGCAGACTAATAATTTTTTTATTATTTTATTATAAGTATTAAATCTAAAGACCTAAATCTAAAAATTCTTGCACAGTTAAAGGAAATCTTGAGAATTTGAGATTAATACCAACTGCAGCAAATCACAACAAGTTCGTATTACGATAGATAACGCTTTTAATTCAACTTATCAAGCTGTATGTTGACCGGATGATTTATCTACCGCAACTGAATCTCTCGTACGAGTACTTATCTCATTCCGCGTCGTTCGCCATCTCTTTCAGAATAACATTCGGTCGGAGATAGCAAGGGCAAACGAAGGTAGGAAACGTAGCAGGAAGAGAAGGCGACGCGGGTGGCGGAGATGGGGGTGGAGGATGAAGTGCTGCGGCACATTGTTCCCTCATGGAATCCGGAGGTTCGCGCAATTATTTTCGAGCGGCTATCCGACGAACGGAAATCCACTCCGTCGTCGTGAAACAAAGTCCCCCTCTTTCTCCAGAGGGTTTCGAGGGTTGGCAAGAGGATGGAGAAGGGACTGAGGGAGGACACACGCGAGAGAGGACCCTCTCGAGGCACGCAGTTTCCGGCGTTATCGATCCCATCCTCCGCTCACCCGACCTCTGTCCTCTGCACGCACGTCAGCAGGCAGGACAGCCTCCGTTTCTACCCTCTGGGAAACGAAGAGATAGGGTTTCTACTCGCGAAACCTTAAGCCACCGTTATTACGACTTTCTCTTAACGCCGCAATTTTCGGTCTTCTACCTTTTGCCGCTGCATTAGACAATTGGATACTCTCCTTCATTCTTCTTGTGAAGCTGTTTCATTTTTTAAGTTGTTTCTCTTTTTAGACTAACGTGATACTATTAATTATTTTCAGATCTGAGATTTATTTCACAGATTTTTCGAACGGTGATAATATTTCTTAGAAATGTAAATGCTTTATTTTAATTTCATAATTAATATGATACAAAATTTTGAAAAGAATCAAAGCTAAAATTAAATTATCCCTTAAAGGTAACTTGAAATAAACTAAATAACAATAAGATATAAAATGTTGACATTTTCCATTCGTATAATTTAAATTTAACTTGTTAAAATTTAATTTAATTTAATTTATTATTATATTATCATTTCAAGTTACAGATAATTGTCCTAAAAGTGCAATTTACCATTAAATTTAATTAATTATTTACTAATATAGAATATTTTTTATTTTCTGCTTGCATTTCTAAAACTCAGTTTCATTTCAGAGAAAATTGACTCCGAATTGACCAAAGAAAAATCCGTTCGATAAAAGAGACATTCTAATACTCGAAGCGATTGTCCTTTATCCTACCATTTACTTGAGGCAATGAAATATTGATGTTCCTATTCTGAGATACTCGTTCGACTTTTCTATAATGAATTTAGAGTTGTCCCTTGAGCGAAAATCGATATCACAGCGATCCGATTCGAATTGTAATTCGAGATCCGATACCGATGCAGCAATCGGCTAACCAAAGGATCAACGCCATTCGACTTCCCATTTGATCGGGTAAGCTATTGCGGATTCCGGCTGCGCAAATATGCACGGAAATCAAATATCGGTCGCCGTCGTCGTCGTTTGCAATAAGTTGACTCTTTCGGCATTTATTTAAAAAACTCTCAGCTAGCCGACCGGAATCGATCGGATAAATCGTTTCATGTTGACTGCGTGGATTATTATTCATCAACGTTTCTCATCTAGGATAATTCCCGAGCATCGCAAATTTTCAGATTCGATCTATTCAGATCAATCGATTAAAAAATTTTGTACCAAATTTCTACAATACAAATTCACAGATTTTTTTTTACAAAAAAATTTCAACAATATATTCATAACAGTCAGTATTTGTCTTATAACTTTCGTTTATATTATTTCTAAAAAATTCTTAAATATAAATCGTATATTATTATAGCTATCGTGTATATTAATGTTATATTTATTATAATATTATATATATGTCATAAAATATTAATATAATATTATATTATTATCTTTTCAAAACAATTTTTTGTGCAGCAAAATTAATTTTTTTGTATTAATAAAAAATACATTTTTTTATTCACTTAAAACTATACCGTTTATTTAAAAAAAAAAAAACATCATTTTAATTTTATACAGAAGAGTATAACGTTGATTATTCCTAAAATACTATAATTTCTAAAATACGATTTCTTCTTCTGCATGAAGAAAAATATTGTATAAAGAACAAAACTGAAGCATGCTCGCTTACAGTATATGGTAATAGGCATCAGAATAGATTCCTTTCAGACTCTTCTTGCATTTTCAGCTTGTCTGAAAGAACAAAAACAAAGCGACTTTGCAAAAACGACGACAACAAAGGGACACAACCATTCGTGGAGGATCGACGTGCGTCGACTGTTACTAGTTGAAAGAGAAAAAGAAAATGAGAGAGAGAGAGAGAGAGAGAGAAAGAGAGAGAGAGATAAATGCGAGGCAAAAAGATAAAGCGGCAGAAAAAAACAAGGAGATCCGAGAACAAGAGTGATAACACAATACGTTATATAAAAACGAAAATGGAATGATATAGTAGCAATTTATGATAATAATAGGAAGAGATCGTAAAAAGACTAGGAAACAGTGCTATTTTACCGATTCTCTCTCTGTTGTACATAGCATGACTTCGTGTTAGACATTCTTTCTCTTTTTCTATTTTGATCTAAGAATACTATGATATCCAACATCTTTGCAACTCTCTCTCCTCTGAAACGCTGTGTATGTACATTCGTCCGACGAAACATATACACGCCTGCATCGGAAGTTTACACGAGCTACGTAGGTATGTTGTAACGAATATGACATCGCAGACAGCGTGTATAGTAGTGGTATTACGTATACGAGTTGCGACGACACGGCATCAGGGACACCGAGCTACTTATGGGGTCGAATCGCTACTGGAATTTCAAAGAGCGACTAGAGAGAAGAATGAAACAGTGAGATGGAGTCCGAAAATGATGGATGTGCCTAGACGATTACGAGAGCTCTTTCATCGTGAAAAACTGGAAAGGAATAAAAAAAAGTAAATTTCAACTTTATTTCTATTAATTTATTTTTTTTTACGTTTTACGAAATTTATCCTGTAAACAAAAAATTAAAGAAAAATAAATATCCCCTCTCCCTCTCTCTCTCTCTCTCTCTCTCTCCCTCTCTCTCTCTCTCTCTCTCTCTCTCTCTATACAATTTTTTCTGCATTCAAAAGATTAAATTCTTAATTTGTCAGAAATTTAAAATTCTCTTTCAGAAAATAAATAAAATTGTTAAACAATAAAATTTTTTCAAAATAATAGATTTTATAATGAGTATATTTTCTTATGTTTACTACTTTTCAAAAAATTTCGATAATGAGTGTCTCCTTTTTAAATTATTAAATCGATGTTATGTGTAATGAAAAAATAGAATGCAACATTACGATATCATTTCTCTCTCTTCAAAGTATATCGAAAGCAATTTAAATGGATACTTTAGACGCAGAAATCTTTTTGTGTCTGGAAAGAACGCGAGAGAGATTCTTTGCTCATCTCGACAGACGAAATGACAGGTTTACGCTCGTTTTAGAATCCTTTTTATCTTCGGTTTACGAAACGAGCTTGTCGAATAGCCAATCACGAGAATCCTGGGAAAGAAGTGAGCTAACTGGCGCAATCGACGAATTTTCCTCTCCAGCTGAGAATATCGTTTCACATGCATGCACAAAAAATTGTCGTCTTTGTTACACACAAATTTGTGTAAAAAAAATGTTAATATAATATTATATACCTATTTTTTTAGATACAATGGCTTCAATTTATTATTAATGTCAATTTTATATACAATTTTATATACTAACTAAATAAAAGCTTTTAAGTCTCTTCATTATTTCCGTAAAAATTTTAGAAATTAAGAAATAACTGATATACCATTTAAAAAAAATTTAAGATCCTTTGGGCTTCTGAGTTTCTCTCTCTCTGAGAGAAATTTCTCTGATATAATATTTTGTTCGTAAAAATGATTAAAATCAGACTCATTAATTTTATTTTTGTAACAAAATCTTTTGAAGGGATTAAATTAATTTTCTGTCCATTTCTAATTAATATAATTAATATAAATTAACTTTATTCTCGGTTTAATTTGCTCTTTATCTTTTTCTAATTCTTAGAATTAGAAAAGGATAAAAATAAATTAAGCCGAGATTAAAGTTAAAAATAGAGATCTATTTGCGCTAGTCAATTTCATTCTCACTTGTGCCTTTATCTTGTAAAATATACCGAGCCAGATAAATAGAGTTCTAAGCCGTAAATATAAATAAAATCGCGATAATCTTGTCGTTGCTGCTGGCGAATATTCCGACGAAGATCATTCTTCTTAGCATCCGGGTCGACGAAGCGACTCGGTATGCTAATACCGACGAGACGCGGATAAAAATGCGGCTGGCAATCAGCGTTTATATGAAAAATACTCCTCCGCGACACCCCTCCGACACATCCTGACAAACCGTCTCCGACCAATGTCGTCACTTTGCGATGCCGCATTATTACTCGAGTTTTGCCTTCGCGAGCCAACAAGTCGCTCTCTTCTCTTCTTAGCTTTCTTTCATCGACTCGAGAGCGGAAAATAACTGAAATTTTGGACGGATAATGCGACACGCATTATCCGCAACACCCTCTTTCGCCATTCTTCGTCTCGCGACTTCTCTGCGGATTTTCTAGAATTCTTTATTTGTATGCGAGTGTCAGCTTTCTCAAAATGAGCGAGATAAGAAAAGTAATGGCTTATGCTAGCTATCTGATGTAATCCGGCAATTTTATTTTATATCTTGTTAGTTGAATGTTATTTGAACATATCTAATTTAATAACAAAAGCTTCGAAAATTGCTTTTATATTAAATTTCAATAATACAATAATTCCAAAATCTTCGATATTAAATGTAATTAAACAGATATTTGCATGATATATTGTAAAATATGTTAAATATCAGTAAAAATTTTTAAAAACGTAAACTCTATTGTTTCTTGGCAAAAAATTAGTAATAATAAATGTTCAAAAAATAGATTTAAAATTTTATAAAAAATAACGCTCTATATATATATATATATATGTTTGCTTTTAGATAGATTCTAGAATATTATCTTATAAATGAAATTTTCTATATGCTATAATATATACAACAAAACGGTATTGCCGAGATGTTAAATTAAAAGCGTCGAAAGAAGATCAACGACAATGATGCACAATTTCGGCGCTATGACGTTAGCGTTGTTTCACACAAGACACAATGCAACCGGTTGCAGTAAGACTCTTATGAAAAATTGATCTCCGGTACTGAAAAGAGCGTAACACTGTGTTTCCAGCACGATAAGTGGGCCTGAATAAAATATGATTAACGATGAACTGTTACTCTTGTGCCAAGTTACTGCAGCTACTGTGTCGGGAGAGAGGTATGTATTGCGTATGCTTTTCGTCTCTCGCTTTAACATTGTCGTATGAAACAATTTCGGACGGTAAATCATGCCAAGAATTTCATGGAATTCTTACGTCTGTGATTGCACGCTAACAAAATATATTTTAATGACAAATTATTTGAACTCTGAGATAATCTCTTCTGAATACATATTTAATAAATAATTACCAATAACTATAATATATATCTTTTCTTTATTTTCGATGCATAATTATCCTGGCAGTTAAATTTAAATTACCTATTACCGATAAAATTTATATGAACTAATAAATGCGATTTTATTTACAAGTTAATAAATTAAATTCCACATTAAATTTCCGATTAAAAAATTCATTTTAAATTAATTCCTCGATTAATCCATTCTGAAAGAATTTATTGTCGAGATATATCTCTGCGAATTACAGAACATTATAGAGAATTCCGATAAATGATCGCGAGCTAACACGATTAACTCGCCATATGAGCCAAGTCGAGAAATCTTAACTGGCAAATTGGATTCTATTGGATTCGCGATTTTCAGGCACCATTAGCGATGCTCGGCCCTGTGGGAAACTGCACTCGGCCTGTTCAATGGCAAATGGGACTATTTGGGCTCCGTGGCCGCGAACGGGATCCAATCGAGTACAAGGCTAGAATAGCTAAACCGTAACCGCATCGTGAAAATTGCCGTGACGGCTGCGACAATCGTATACGGAATATAAATTTAACAATATATCGACAATTTTATATTGATAAATATAATTATTTAATGTTCTTCGCAAAAATTCGCAATCGTTATCATTGTAAATTTCGCATTTCTCTACTTTAATATTAATGATAATCTTTTAACTAAGCATACTTTGTTTAGAATCGATAATATCTTCAATTAAAGATTGACAAGAGAAAATTTTCAAAGTTTGGGAAAATTTTAGCATTACAGAAGCCAAACTGATCAACTTTACTTTATGTGATTTTTTTTGATTTTTAATAGCAAAGCACACATATAATAAGTTTATTGTCTGTAACTTTTTATTTAATGTGTAGTTTTCCAAAAATCTAAAAATTTAACTATTTGAAAATAATTTTGTTAAAATTATCGAAATAATTATGTAATACTCAAACTGGTTGTTACAATGTCAAAACTTTTTGCAGCATTATTCGTCATGCTTGAATTTTCTACATAATTATTTTAATAGTCCAACAGAAAGTAAAATTTTCAGATTTGTATCTACCTAAATTTTTAAATATTTAAGCAAAATTGTCATTTCTATATAAAATCGATCAGTTTAGCTTTCGAGAAACTTCATTTGTCTCCAAATATATTATTTATATTTATATTTATATTTTGATTCTACCGACATGTCAACAACTCAATGTTATTCAATCTTGAGTATAGTATGAAGGTATCACAGGAATTCCTAAACGCGATTAAATCGGCTGGAGGCGGCGAAGCTTCAAAAAATTCTTACGTTTCCATTTGGACGGTGGCCAAGGACGGGTTGCTCAACTTCGATGCTCGCATCTACATTCTCGATGGTACTCCCCATCTCTCTTCGTACTGACGTACAATGTCACCAGAACAATAATTGCTATGCGCGATTACGCCAGTCGAAAACGATGTTCGCAAGTCGATGCACGTACATTTCAGCACGTATAAAAGTGCGCCACCCCGAGAGCACGAGCATCAATCGATCTTCGATCTTCGAGCTCTTCGAGACTTTCCTGATCTTCAACAACCAACAAACATGAAATACTTCACCGTGAGTAAAACAATTGCATTTCTGTTTAATATTGAAACTGAGCTAATAAATAATAACAGCTATGTAGTAATAATACCAACAATTGTCGAAATTCTTAACCTTAGACTTTTGAACAATAACATTTTACGATATTATTCGCTCAATTCTAACAGAAAGAAATACCAAATCAAGATTAACAAAGTTACTATAATCAAATATCATGTCCTCATTCGATAAGAACAAAATAAGAAATTTTTCTCTTATTTTACGGTATCCTCAGGAACTAATTAAAAAACATTGGAACTTTAACCCTTCATTTGTAATCTGAGTTTTTTTTAGCACAAGTGAAATTTTATTCTCAAATTTCTTTAAAATAAAAACAGGCAGAGTCCAATTCCCTCTCCTAAAATGGGAGAAAGTTAAAAAAACTTGTTGAAAAATTATTTAATAATGTAATATTAAAAAGTAACGTAAAATTTTTTAACATTTTTGAAAACCTAGAATAGTAAAAGAAAACATATTGCAGACGGAGGGTTAATAATCCTAAGTCTCTTTTAATTTCGCGTATTCTTTTAAAGAGTATTAGAAGCTTTTTAATGTAATGACACGCCTTTATACTTCTCTTTGACGTGCACAGGCTATCGCCCTGTTCGCCCTGGTGGCCATTGCAGCCCTCACGGAAGCGAAACCCACCGGGGTGGAGTCCATCGAACCGGCGCGGGCCGAGTCCACCTTGCCGGAAGCAGCCAGGAACAAGCGAGGATTGTTGCTGAGCGCGGCTTATACGGCACCGCTCACTTACAGTGCGGCATACACTGCGCCGGCCGTGGCGTACTCAGCATACAGCTACCCCTATGCGTACACGGCCTATTCGAGCTACCCCTATTACGCTGCCGCTTATAACGCACCCTATTACTTGGCCTAGATAGCCGCGACCACATGAGCCCGAGAGAATACCAAACCACTACCGACCAGCCTCTCTGATTTCCACGACGACCGCCAACTAGACCAGCTGCATGAGGAGAATACTCAAGACACTATCACGTAAGATAGTTCATCGACAAGTCTCTTAAGCAGAATATCCACTACATCAAATGAATTCTACTTTCATCAAGAAAAGTGTTTGGTTCATTCAAAGTGAAATGGGTGATGTTATACTATTTACTTGGATTCGATTCTATTTTACGAGATACTTTACTCGAGTTACGCTGATAATTTTTTGGAAAATTATTCGAGATTCATATAAGCACACGACAAGTTATGGGTATGACATAAATAGTCATTCGTAAGGTAGAGATTCTAAGAGGATCGCAAATCAACAGGAAGTAAACCATACTAAGAACCCTTATTCGAATGAAGTATCTTCACTTGAGTTATCAGTAATACCTCTTGCATTTATCTGGGGACTATGTCATTCTCTCTCTAAAGAAAATACTCGTGCTGTTTATATAATCTAGTTGAAGAAAACTTATTACACTTATCACTTATATGCACACATGTACGTCTCTTATTAAATACTCTACGTATTTACGTGAAAATAAATAAAACGGACCGTCCACCATTTGGATTTGTACAAAGAGAACTATTCGTGCAACGTGATATATATTACTATTGCATTTCATTATGTAAAATGTGAAAAAAGATCATAAAGCGTTGTCAAAAAACATCTCTTTGCACACACACACACACATACACACACGCACACACGCACACACGCACGCGCACACACACACACACACACACACACACACACACACACACAATGCATTTATAAACTATA
>Ga0157362_1001063_pt1 | contig 10980 bp, 7 predicted proteins | sample AttlaeALBM3_FD_111480 | JGI IMG/M metagenome (GOLD analysis project Ga0157362, IMG submission 111480) | Fungus gardens microbial communities from leaf cutter ant in Ribeirão Preto, State of São Paulo, Brazil - Atta laevigata ALBM3 | ecosystem: Host-associated > Fungi > Mycelium > Unclassified ... | reverse complement strand
TTTATGTTATTTACATTATATATATTTTATAATACAATAATAAAAGATATTCTTCGTAGTACAATTTGATTACTATATAACGAATTTAGCAAAGAATTAGTATGTTTCCAATGATATCAGATCTAGTACCATCTAAAAATTTTTCATGAAACTTATTAAAATTCGGTCCAATATCAAATTAGCCAATCCCAAATTTTATTTGCCTTGTCGGATTTATTAATCGGTGCTGAGGCGACCTTATCCCTGTTTTTGTCCTGCCAAATTAATTTAATCAAAGAAGACTGTAATCTATATCTGTAAAAAAACGTGTTTTGGCTGGATCGACACAGGCGAAGATATCACTGGATCATTTGAAAAAAAAACATGTTCATTAACAAGTCTCAATCAGCTGATCACTAAGTTTTGGACTATTGAAGAGATATCGAGTACTTCGAAATCAATTGAGGAACTAGAATGTGAAGAACATTTTATAAAAACTTACTCGCAGTAGTAGTGGACGCTATGCTGCCATTCTGTAGAAATCATAAACAGCTTGGCGAATCGCAAACCGCCACTCTTAAACGTTTGTATTTGCTTGAGCGCAAGCTCAACTCTGAATATGGAATTAAAGACAGCGTATTCACAAATCATTCAAGAGTATTTAAATTTAAAACAAATTTCTCAAATTGATGACGCACGAGGACAGGTTCTATATGCCGCACCACGCAGTCAAATCGAGCAATATGACTAAAGTTCGTAATGTTCGTCGCATCAGCAAAAACTAGTAACGGTTTAGCATAAAATGATGTACTAATGGTAAGAGTCATTATTTGCACATCTATTTCGATTTTGTACATACAAATACGTTCTCTCTGCAGATATAGAGAAAATGTATCGCCGATGTTATTACATGAAAATGATCGAATTTATCAATGTATACTCTAATGTCAAAACAATCAAATCAAAACCTTTCAATTCAATACCCTTACATTTGATGTATCTTTTTCACTATCTCGCCATACGCACAATTCAACAGCTCGCAGAAGATGAACGCGACAAATTTCCTAAAGCTGCTAAAGTTCTTAAAAAATTTATACGTGGACGATTTATTAATCGGGACAAACTTTATCCAGGAAGCTCGCAGATTACGAAATGAAATAATCGCACTACTTTCTCGAAAAGGGTTTAACATAAAACAGTGTGTCTCGAACGAAAAACAAATCATCGATTTAAATTCCGATGCTATAAATACAAATCTCACTCGATAAAAACAATTTTTTGAAAATTTTATAATATGGCGTGCACGTAACAACGCGGCAACATGTTATGTTATTCAATACGTCCGATCAATAAAGCCAAGAAGGTTACAAAACGGTTATCTCTACAATTGCAAAGATTTTCGATTCTTTGGGTATTCTGGGGCCTGTTATATTGTATAGTAAAAAATTGACAGAATTTGTAATAGTACAAATTAGATTGAAACGATTCTCTACAGTATACATAACGCGTGGATCAAATTTATAAAACAATTAGATTCGATCAATGAACTATCGAACGCTCTATATTATTTTTCGATTACTCTATCGTTCATGATTTTTTATGACGCAAACAACGGTGCCTACTTGTACATTCGTTCGAATGATCAAAACAACGTATTGCCGGCTCTTATGCGCGAGTCGCATCATTAAAATACCATAATGATACCCCCATCTCAAATTATGCGTGGCACTTCTATCAGTCAAGTTGTATCGCGAAGTACGCGACGAAGAATTACTTGTTATGTATGGGTAATATTTCGAAGCGATTTAACCATTGTGTTTCATTGGGTGAAAACTTTATCTCATCTTTTAAAAATTTACGTGTCATATCGCGTTGCGCAAATTCAAGAGATAACAGATACTCAAATATGGCGATACGTTAGAATAATCCAGTCGATGTCTAGGAATCAATTACCAAAATTGTTTTTCTAAACAATTAAACGTGGTTCTCGGGATCGTTATGGTTAGCAAGAGAAGAAAAAGGGAGCTGTGCACAAAATTAATCTTACAGAGCAAATAATCAACTAAAAAGAATTATACATTTTTTTTAACTCTGACGAACATAAATCCAAACAAATTGGTTCGCAATCGAATATCATATCAATTGGCATTTTATACCTCTTATCGTCTCCTTTCGAAGGACTGTGAGACTAACACACTAAAATTACTTAAGCATTATTTCAAATGCGTGATCGGTGAACTCCTATTTACATTTGAAGAACTAAATATCTTCGTTATAGAAATCAAAGAAATATTAAATTCTATATCTATCTCTTATCTCGTATCGGCTGAACCTAATGATCAATTAGTTCTAATACTTGCTCATTATTTGATCAGTCGACCATTGATTAATCTACTAGAGCCTGATCTCTCATATACGTGTATCGTGTAAACCGTCTCAAACCGTCTCTCCACTAGCATATCACTGAGGTGCGACAAGATTTTTGAGCATATTGTGTGTCGTAAATTATTATATAAATACAGTGCTGATATAAGCGTTGAGTTGTAAAATCGGGTAACTGCGTTCAGCGCCTTTAGTTCCGTAAAAAATAATAATACGACCAATCCGCGAGTCTAACGCGAATACAACGATTGATTGCGACTAACTATATAAACGATATCTGCCATGTGTCCCTCTCTCAGAATTAATCGAGTTAGCGAAGCGATATAGCGAGCGAAGCTAAATCTTCTGGAAAACGATACGAAATAGAAGCTGAGTCTTTTAGTAGTGCGACAGAAGTCAAGTCTTTTAGCGAACAATGGTACAACTGTACAAATCATCTGCAATAAACGTTGTTGCCTCATTGTTTAGGAGCGCACGACTTTTCACGCGAAGCGAATTTCACTCCACATCCCTCCTTGTCAAGAGGCATTCGACTTTTCACAAGCAAATTTTACCTCTCTCTCCCTGCCAAGGGGCGTCCGACTTTCTACGCGAAGCGAATTTTATCACATCTCCTCCTCTATCAAAAAGATTCGGATTTTCTACGCAAAGCGAGTTTTATCCCCCTTCTGCCAAGGGACATCCAACTTTCCACGCGAAGCGAGTTCACTTCATCTTCCCCTCTCCCAAAGAGCGCACGACTTTCTACGCGAAGTGTCTTTCACCCCACTTTCCTCCTGTTTCAAGGCGCGTGGTTTTCTACACGAAGCAAGGTCTAACTCATTTTTTCCCTCTGCCGAGGGGCGTATGAAGGGATAGATTTTCTTAGAAGTCAAGATCAACCTCAAGGTTATGCAGAAGTGATTTAGAGTGACCTGTATAAAAGTAATTCATTCAAGTGGTATGACTTTAAATATTTTTGGCATTAAACCTTTCTTATTGATAAAAATTCATTTAAAGGCATTCATTTGACGTCATTTGAAGTATTTCTGTGTAACAAATTTAGAAATATACAATATAACATGTAGTACAGGCAATAGAAGTCAATACTGGTTATCAATTAGTGCAATTCTTAATATTAAATATATAAACCTTGATTTTGTATGTTTCTATTCATGGTTTTGAGTCTTCATCAGCCATCTTTTCCTCCTAACACACTATGTAAGCTTAAGTTCTCAATGCCACTCAGCTTTTAAATTGTGAGTATGTGACTTATCTCGCAACAGTTAGCAGTTCAATTTTTTGAGAGGTAAAATGTTGGAGATTTAACTTGTAATGCAATAATCCGACCGTTATGTTAGGGGGAAAAGATTGCTGATGAAGACTCAAACCATAAGTAAAAACGTCCAAAGTCAAAGTTTATATATTTAATATTAAGAATTGCGCTAATTGATAATCAATGTTGACTCCTATCGCCTGTACTATATGTTATGTATTCCTAAATTGTTCAATTAAAGGAGTTTAAGATAAACTTATTAGTTTAGTGTTGTTATTTTGTAATTTCTTATTATTTCTGCTGAAATGCATGGGCGTTGGACATTTTCGAAAGTTTATCCATTGTATCATATCGAAACTGAAACATTAGAACTCTTAAACTTATTCTAATTGCGTAAAGTAGTTGTAACGTAGTTGTAAGTGGTTGTAATTGCAAGAATTGATCAATCACAATATTCTTTATATTCGGCTGTGATTGATTAATTTTTATAATTACAATCACTTACAATTATTTACAATTATTATACTTACAATTATTTACAACTTAAACTACGTTTACGCAATTATAGAATGGGCTTTAGCGACAAATCACATAATAGAGATAAAAAGTAGTACCAGAATAACTCAATTATTAGGAGAAGAAGGAGAAGACATTAGCTATTATTAACAAAAGTATTTAAAGTTATACCATCTGAATGGATTACTTTTACACAGCTTACTTTAAATTACTTTCGAGTGACTTTGATGTTGACCTTGATCTCTAAGAAAATCTATCTCCTTTGTCCCTCGGCAGAGAGAGAAGATGAACTAGATTTCGCTTCGCGTAGAAAGTCATACGCGCCAAAACAGAGAAAAAAATCACTTTGCATAGAAATTTATGCACCCTTTGGAAGAGGGGAAGATGGAGTGAAACTCGCGGGAATGCTCTTTAACAAGGAGAAAAATGAAGTGAATAGAACTCGCTTCGCGTGACAAGAGGAAAGAATAAATCGAAAGGGAATCTTGAAGAGTAGAGACTGTTATGATTGTACAATGTGACTCATTTGAATCGATCATTACAAATATCTCTTGAACAGTGCATTTTAGGAAAAATATTTTAGACAAAAGTTTTAGGACTTTGAGGGAGACATAGAATGGTGCTATTGATTTGATCTTGGTGGCGTCGTCAAGGTCAGGGCAAGCTTTGAATTTTTGAAGCGAAATGGAACTCCCCATTTTTCATTACACGTTCTTGTAGCTCTCTCAAAAGTTTTAAAAAAATAATCAAATATTTTTTCATGAAGTACTTTGAGAGTTGTAAGGCTTGAAAATTATAGTACCGTCGGCATTAGCATTACCCAAAGTATCCAACCGACACGATGGCTAAAACCTTTTGAATGTTGTTCAGGATCACAATCTGGATAATATTTGTCAAGATCGAGGCCATTGGAAATTGTACCTCTTATTTTCATTTTTATATAAAAATGAATTTTTGGTGTAGAAATAAAAATAAGAGAAACGCTCTCTAATTATCCTAATCTTAATAAATGTTATCCAGATCATGACTCTGAACAACATTCAAGAGGTTTTAACCGTCGATCATTTTGAGTAATACTAATGCCAGCGGTGTTGTAACTTTCAAGCGTTATAACTCGGAAAGTATTTAATAAAAATGAACTTAATTATGTGTTTTAGAATGCTCTCAAAGTAAGCTACAAAATATGTAATGAAAAATGGGAGATTCCATTAAAACAAAATATCCTTGCCCTCATCTCGCCATCCAAGGTCAAATCATCTTATGTTCCCTTCAAAGTCCCTTTGTCTGAAACATTTTTCCCGTAAATGCACTGTTAAAGAGATGTTTGAGGTCAATTAAAATGGGACCCGCTGTATAGGACGAAAAATAGACTATTATATCTATTTTTGTATAAAATCTATTTTGTATAAAATTATTATAGTAAAGAATAACTAAGTTAGAATAAATAATAAAATTTTACATACTCTTAACTATGTTAGCTCTTTATTGGCTATTTTTTTCTTTTTTATTAGATTATTTTTAGAGCCATATTTACATCTTTATTTATATTACAGTAAATTTATATATTAAGAAAATTTATGTAAGATCGATATAAAAACTCATTTCGAAGCTGTAAGGCAAGAAATAAATGTTTATTTATTAAGCAATGTAGAAATTGTATTATAAACAATCTTGTGTTACAGCCGGTTAATTGTTATTGCTATTTTTTCCTTGTTTTCCTTTTTTTATCGTATATCGGATCGAATATTCAATTACATTCTTTTCGGATATCTAATATCTGATCTCCTATAATTTTAAAATCTAGTGCATCCCTAATTCAAATATAAAATAATTTTTCTTTTATTTAACAAAGGAGCACATTCTAATCGCAATGAAACCTAAACTAACTTTTAAAAAGCTTTTGTGAGGTCTTAAGAGTATGAAAATAATTCATTTATCTGGGAAAGTTATAAGAGCGCAGTAAGCTATTAAGCTTTAATATTGATTTATACATAGAAACCAATCTTTCGTATACCAATCATCTGTAACTAAAATAAAGTACATATTATAATAAAGTACATTTTGCATTCTTAATAAATTATTTTGTGTTTTTAACTTAATTTTTTTATTGAGTTAAATTTAATATTTATTTAATCCTTTTATAATGTAGGTCGAGAATTAATAAAATTAAGAAATAGCATAATGATTAAATGTAAGTATTTTGTGTGTACTTTTTATTGAGCAACGCAATAGCATCGCGATGCCAAGTGTACAAAAATATTAGAAGTATGATTTAATTTTGAGGATTTTGCAAAAGATTAATATCAATGTTGTTGAAGATATTTCAATCGCAGCTATTATTTCTTAATGCTATACTATTACTCCATGATATTTAGTCATTTATTAACAATAGATGTAGTAAGCATAATGTTATACCATTTAAAAAATGGAGCTTCTTAAGGAGTATTTTCGATATGTATTTTGTTTTTTAGCATTTTGTTTTTTCAAAAGAAAACGAAGGTCATAAAATTCTGATAGAAACTTATGGTAATGTTGCTCCATCAATTAAGACATGTGAATATCGATTCAGATAGTTCAGACAAAAGTGATGATTTCAATGTTAACAACAAAGATCGTTATTGAACGAAAATCCAATCCACTTCATCCAAATACAATCCACTTCAGAATTTGTCAGAGAAATAAATATTGATCGTACAATAGTTACCAAACGTTTACATGATACGAAAAAAATTCACAAAGAAGAAAAATGAATTCCACATCACTTATCGGAAAATGCCATTGCGAATCGATGAACATGTATTTCGTCGATCGCTAGACAAAAGTAGAGTTTTTTTTATATTAAATTATTGATGAAAAATGGATCTATTTTGGATAATCACGAAACGAAAAAAAACATGGGTTGATCCAAATCAATCAATATTCAATTCGCATTCACAGTTCAAAGATATTGTTGTGTATTTAATGTATCAAAAAGATATCAAAAAGGTATTATATACTATGAATTGTTAAATCCGAAAAAAAACTGTGTCATCGCTGATTGTTAACGACAATTATATAAATTGAAGCAAGTATTAGACCAAAAATGATCTTTAATTGCGAGTAAACGATGCAAAATGATCTTTCATGACAATGCTCGATCTCAACTGTTGCATTATCAGTAAAGCAAATTATAGCTGAACGCTATTATAGCTGAAATGGGAAATCTTACTGCACTTCGCTATTCTCCAGACATTGCTCTTGATTTTCATTTGTTCCAGTTAATGCAACATGTTCTAGAGGATATTACTCATTTTCATAATTTCGAAGATGTGTGAAAATTTGTTGAAAATTGGACTCCAAAGAAGAATTTTTTTATTGTCGTGGAATTCATCTTGTACTATCAGAAAAATGGGAAAAAGTTATACAAAACAAAAGAAAATATTTTGATCAAGGTATTCATTCATTATCTTGTTTAAATAAATCAGTTTTTTTGAGAAAAAAAACCCTCAAAATTAAATCACACTCCAAATATAAAACTGCTTGACGTGTAAATATTATTGCATATATGATCGTGCCGCTATCAAATTTACAACACTACTATTAGCTTTATTTGGAATTTTTGATATCAATAAACTTTCGATTAAAATTACTCAGAAACTAAACTCGCAATCAAAAATCTAAAAATATTTTTCTTATATAATATCAATGAAATTTTTCGATTGCGGTTAATCCGAGCAAAATTAGTGCAGTCAATATTAAGATCTAGGCTACGTTCGCTTTGGTGTTCACGATGCTCTAAACGTTGTTTCATTCTTATTGTTTATTAAATATTAAGGGTCTTTCGATTTGAGAATCAATTTTAAACTCTTCGAGAATTTTTTTAATGAATAAAGATGTAAGTGCACTTAAAAAGCAGTACAGGTGAAGTAGAAAGTGCATATAATATACAATGAACATGTAAAAAAATATTTTTTTGTTTATTATTTACAGTAATAAGATAGCGCTGAAATTTGACCTGCATCACGAACACGATCAAATGATGATCAAGGTAAATCGTATTGTTGGTCTGAAAATAAAAAAATAAAGCGGTTTCTTAATGAATGAACTTGTAATCCTCGCCCGAATCAGGATAATTAATATCATATGCATATTTTCAAAATGACGACAGTTTAAAAAAATTTTTCGAATTTTCCTCATTTTTCCTCTTATTTATACTTCCAAAAAAAATTAATCTAAAGAAAAAAATTAACGTAAACTATTAATTGTGGTTCGGATGATAACATATTCTCTGAATATAACCCTTGAAGTAGAAGTCGGTCAGACTAATATAATAGTTCGTTTGAAATCGTGATCCAAACTATGTTCGAAAACATGGTTTCGAAAAAAACGTGATTAAAATTTTGAAACATTTTGGTATCGCTCCTTTTTTCATTAGAATCAAAAATGACGCTTAAAAAAGAACGAAATTCTGCTCCATTGGATAGAAACATTCTAAAATAGCCTCGAAAGTTTGAATATAAATAGCGAACGCCAGTTATAACAATTGGTTGGCGTGCACTATTTGAATTGATCAAACGGTCCCAAACACCATGTCATTTTATCTCGTATAAATTGAATTATAAATAGCGAAGCTACAAAATTAGCAATTACAAAATTAGCAAACAATTATTAGCATCTGTTCTTTGTTGAATTATTACTTTCATGTATTGTGTATATCTGCAAAGATAAATTGTATGTAATAACTTTTTTATTAGTTCGTATTGTAAATAATTTCCATTTTAACTTATTGATTCTAAAATATTGCATTTTAATACGACCTGGGATGAAAGATTTTTTTTTCATTATAATCCGATTAACCATTTTGGTCACTTTTAGTCTATCTTATGTCTTGCGTTATGAAATACGCTTGGATAATTGCATTTATCCGTATCCGTTTTGTATTAAGAAGAATGTAATATTCGATACTTTTTTTATACACTTGTATATTTTCTTTTTTTAAATTTGTACTTAGCGAGAAGAAGAGGAAAGAAACTGCATAAAGAAACTTAATGTACACAGAATAAAGTGCAAGCGTCCTGTCAAAATGTAATCGTATATGTGCCTGTTTTTAAACATCATTCTCATTGTTTTATTCGGATGATATCTTCATCATTCTAATGATATCATGATGAGGAAAAGTAGAGGGCCAAAACGCTTATTTGCTCAGGGCTGAAATCCCATTACTGTTCGCACGTAGAAGCTCAACTCGCCGACGTTAAGAACTATGCATGTAAAAAATACTAAAGCAACTTATAAATAAAACAAAATCAACGCGTATTTGACTTAAGAAAAATACTATTTCCTTTTGCTAAAATTGGTATAAAAAAGACTGTTTCCTAATACGTTGATTTTAACGTTGTAACAACTTCAATTTTGTATGCTCGCCGGAAACTTTGATAATGGTGCGCAAAATAAATCGTTTCGGGAAGCAAGATGCAAATAAATTGGATTCGTGTAATGTTGCAGTAAAGAATCATATATTTTTAGGTATAAACAATATAATACAGTCTTATGCGAAGATATGTATATGCATGCTGTGTATGTAAACGCAACGCGATACGAATCGATATTGCCGTCGGCTTCATGATACAGACGCGGCTCGCGGGTATACGCCAGCAAATCGCAGTCGCGGTCGCAGTCGCGGTACCCATCGCGGTAAAGCGCGCGAGTTTTCTCCGATGCAATGGGGAAAACCAAGAATGCGTTTTAAACACTCAGCGGTCGAGAACATTCGGCGGAGGCGGAAAAAATTCCACTCATTTACTAGTGTCGAGGTGGACCCGATAGTCGAGAAGACGACAGAGACAGAGCACTCTCTATCCCTGGAATTATGTCGGTGCGCAGAAAACGGCAGCAAGCAAACCAGCAGTTGAGAACGACAAAATATAGCAAGACAAAATACACTCTGCCTCAGAAATCTCCGTCGATGCAGCAACCATTTCTAGGATACTAATCGGTTGCGATCGAGAACACATGATAGTGGCAAAATACTTTCTACCACTTTTCTATGCTCACGGTCGGAGGATTCGGAATTGGAAGATAATGGAATAGGAACAAGATCGATACAGAAAAGAAAAGAGAGAAAAATCGCGGCTTTTATACTAATTGTTGTTCTCACTCGTATTGTTCCGGAATCATTCACCGGTTAATAATACGAGCGGGAGAAAACGGAATTCGGTGTAATTCGTATTCAGAAATCTCCAGCGGAGCGGATATCACTTGTGAATTATCTTTAGATCTGTTAAAAAAATATGCGGGCGCCCTCATCGTTGCATTCCACTGGTGGATGTGACGGCATTCAGTCAGAGTTTCTACCGGGGATACAGTTTTTAGGAATGCATCGTTAATTTTATATACGCTTCCTGAATATTTGTAAAATATAAAATGTTTATATATATAAATCAATAAGTTCCGATTTCTAAATTTCCACGTATAAACACAATATTAAAGCCTAATAACTTACTGCGTTAGTCTCACAATTTTCTTATCACTTTTCGAATAAATAATAGTTATTTTCTTACTTCTTGAGATCTAACGAAAGATTTTTAAATTTCATCGCGAGGAAAAATTTGGTCTTATTTTATTCCTTCAATATTTTATATTAAAAATGACTACTTGCACATACAATCAAGTCACATTCGCATATCTCTTTTTTTTCGAGTGTAAGAATTTCATAACCACTTGGACGCACTACTGGCGAGGATATTGTTGTGAAAGTTAACTGTACTTCTAGTTGCTCTGTTGAGTTGATATTTATTCTTGAAGATATTATTTCTGTCGGAATGGTAGTAGTGAATATTTTATCTTCTTCTGTATCATTTGATAAGCCC
>Ga0157362_1001062_pt1 | contig 10981 bp, 13 predicted proteins | sample AttlaeALBM3_FD_111480 | JGI IMG/M metagenome (GOLD analysis project Ga0157362, IMG submission 111480) | Fungus gardens microbial communities from leaf cutter ant in Ribeirão Preto, State of São Paulo, Brazil - Atta laevigata ALBM3 | ecosystem: Host-associated > Fungi > Mycelium > Unclassified ... | reverse complement strand
TGTAACTACTCAGTACTTATAGTAAGTGTGGAATAGGAGGAGAGTAGTCTACTACGCTATCCTACTATTATTAATTCTAGGAGAATTATTAGGAGAAAGAAATTACAGAATTATCATATTTCCAGAATATGACATTGTGCTGGAATTCTGCCATGGGTAATAGGTCATACCAATCGTCTTGCCGTTTGTTCACAAATAGCTAGAGATACTGGTCCAACTCTTGGTTGACATGTTCTGTCTGTCTGTCTGTCTGAGGATACTAGGCCGTGGAGGACACTAACTTTATTCCTAACAGACGGTAAAGTTCTTGGGTAAAACAAGCTACAAACTGAGGTCCACAGTCCAAAATTATGCACTTCAGAAGGCCGTGGAGCTTCCAGAGTTGATGCAGAAAAAGTCTGGCTGCTCCTTCCACTGTCACTGTCGTGTGCATTGGAATGAAGTATACTCGTTTTGACACCAAGTCCACTACTGTCATCACTGCATCGTGTCCAGAGGAGAAGAGGAGTTCCACAACAAAGTCTATACTGAGCATGTCCCATCGTGAGTCTGGGATCCAGAGAGGGTACAATTCGCCTACTGGAGCCTACCTTATCGGTTTTGTCCTAATACAGAGGTCATAGGTGCTGACATACTATCTAATGTACCTAAACATCTGTGGCCACCAGTAGTTCCTAGAGACCAATTCCAGTGTTTTCCAGTGTCTAGGGTGCTCAGTAACCTTCGTGTCATGACACAGGGAGATCACTCATCTTCGTAAGTCTGCGTTCCAGGGAACATAGATCTTGCCTCTGAACCGGAGTAGTTCTCCGTCTTCTGACTATTCCACAAAGCAGACCATCTTACCCAATGCTTGCTAGAGTTTCCTTGCTGCCTTTGCCACTGGCTCTTCCTGGTTGCCTTTCTGGTTCCCTTAATGAATTTCCCTAAGGATGTCTCATTCCAGTCCTTCCAGCTGAACTCCTTTGAGAGCTCGGATTGCAAAGAGCTCCAGTCGTAGGAGGATCACATTTTTATTGTTGAAGACTCCATTGCCATGGTCTGGTCTCCGCAATAACGCGTCTGGCTTCCCCATGGAACGTCCTGGACGGTAGATCAACTTGAAGTTAAAGTGGGCCAAGTACAGGAACCAACGAGCCTGGCGACAGTTGAGTTTCTTAGCTATCATGAAGTACTTCAGGTTCTTGTGGTCCATCTAGATCTCAACCGGGTGTAAGGGGACAGCCTATAGTAGCTTAGATAACCTGGTATGGGTAAGCATTATCTAGCTCGTCCTCGGATCCTTGGAGTCCACTATTAATAGTTCCCTTCCCTCTTGTTCTTATCGCCATAGTATATACTACATAGCTTTATTAGGTAGTGTAGTTATTAGTATCTTGATCTGTGTTCCCATAGCGACTGGCACACAGACCAAGCTAGTCTAGTATAAGTAGCTAGTGATGTACAGTAGAATACCTTATCTCAACATTAGTTTGATCTCCTGGGCTATTCATTGATCTAACTTAAGATACCTCCTCCACTAATGACAAGTGTGTTCTGGGATGCCTCCGAGTGCTCCCTTACACTGGGTGCCAGGCTTCTTCTAGAAAGTGTCTCCACTCTTCCAGCGTGTGGATGATAGCAAGCATCTCTTTGTTATGGATCTCGTAGTTCCATTTCACCAGAGACAGGGATTTGCTGTAAAAGGCCACTAGGTACCATTTCTCCTTTCTGTGCAGTTGCTGAGAGACGACAGCTCTAGAGGCGAAGTCGGAGCTGTCAGCCTCGATGCAGAATGGCTTTGAGCCCTGAGGTGATACCAGGACCAGAGCAGTGGTCACTGCTATCTTGAGACATTCGAAAGCTTTCTGTTCCTTGGCATCCCAGTTTCAGGCCTTGTTGGAACGAGTAAGGTCAAAGAGAGGTCCGGCTATGGTTGAGAAATCCTGGATAAATTGTCAGTAGAAGTTAACGAAGCCTATAAAGGCCTGCATGTCAGTCTGGTTCTCTAGGGTGGGCCACTCATGGACTCTTGTAAGGGGACACCTCCATTTCTACCCCTGAATGGCATGACAACACTCCAGAGCTACCTTAGCCTGTTTAACTAGTAATACTTAAACACACTAGTTTAGCTCCAATCTTGCTAACCCTGACACTAAGGGATGTATATAATGTAAAAGATCTCCAGGAGCCTCATCCTAATCTCTGAGGATTCTCCTGGAGGTGAGTTGTACCCTAACTACAATCTGTAATATAACTGAGGATTCTCCTGGAGTCTTGTGCCCAGTTGCCCTTACAGCAGATTAGGATCTTTAAAAACAGAGCCTTGGACTATCCCAGTGGACAGCCACCTAATAGGTAGCTCTCCCCTGTCATATCTAGCTCTCTGAAAATTCCACTTCCCAGATGTCATTGCTTTCAGACACCTCTCAAGGCATAGCCGATGCCTTAGGGTACCTACAGCATCATCTTCAGGAGCTCATGGAGAGCATGTCTCTGAAAATAACATCAATACCACCCTGGCAGCCCTGACCACACAGCTACAACAGCTTACGCAGTTAGCAGCTAACCCTACTCTTCCAGCAGTACCGAACACATCTCCTCCGTCTGTACCATCTCCTCTGATATCTCTGTCCCCTGCTCCAATGGCACGACGAACACGTCCTAAACTCTCCTCTCCTTCAGACTTCAGCAGAGAACGTTACAACGGCCATGCGTTCTTAAACTCCTGCTTCCTTTACATATGCCTAGCCCCGGAACAGTTCTGTGACGAACAGGAAAAAATTCTCTGGGCTCTCACGTTTTTTAAGAGTGGTCATGCCGCCAAGTGGTCTGAGAACATCTTCCGTCAGGAAACAGACACTGGCGTTTTCCCTATGCAAACCTGGGGGGACTTTGAACAGCAATTCCGAATTCACTTCTTTGTAAAGGGACAACCCTAAGATCGCTTAGATAACCTGGTAGGGTTCGCATCAGCTAGCGTTCCTACGGATCCTTAGAGTCCGCGGTTTATAGTTCCTTTCCCTCTAGTTCGGGTCTCCATCATAGTACTACATAGCCATATCTGGTAGTGTAGTTATTATTGTCCTGATGTAGGTGTCCATAGCGACTGGTGCACAGACCAGGCTAGTCTAGTATAAGTAGCTAGTGATGTATGGTAAAATACCTTACTTCAACAATAGTTTAAGCTCCTGGGCTATCCATCGCTTTAACTTAAGACGCCTGCCTTACTATACTGCAGTGGGCCTGGGTGCCTCACCAAGTGTGCCCCTTACATTCTTCTCTGTGAACGTGGAAGCAGACGCGATCAACACCCTGGAAGGAACCTTCTACTACCAAGGAGGTCAGACAGTAGACGACTATCTGGACAGTTTCCAGACCCTGGTCTCCAACGTAGGTTATACAGATCTCCGGACACTAGTAGTGAAGTTTTGATAAGGGCTCAAGTTGGGCATCCAGAACCAAATTGCCACCATGCCATATAGAAGATCCGCCGACACCAACCCCAATGCATGGTATAGAGCAGCATGAAGGATCGACCAAGCGCGCCTCGCCAATGAGGTGTCATAACTTGGCAAAAACGGCTAAGTCATTATTTTATATTTCTTTTCTTTTTCTTTTCTTTTTAGTTTTAAATATTGTTTTCTTTTCTTTTTCTTTTCTTTTAGTTTGTAATAACAGACGCGCGAGAGCGAGTTAACTCATAAGGAAGCATGGGATAAAAGGACAGGGTTAGGGTTACTCTGCTTGTATAAATAATGTACAGAATCTAATGGGAACTCTATTGAGTTCTCTTTATCTAACGCTGAACAAAGAGCAGTTGGCTTAATTCCGGCACAGAGTTTGGCTCTCTGACATAAGGCCTTTCAGTCCATGTCACGCTCCGCACCCTCTGCACTGCTCAAAACTGCCTCTGCTTGACCACCACCCTTGTCTGTAGTAAGACTATCCCCCGCTCTACCCCTTCTGGTTACTCCAAAACCTCCACCACCCACTCTGTTGGTGGGAATCCCTATGGACATTGACGCAAGTAGGAAGATAAAGTCCTTGCCTCCACGGGGATGCTACCGATGCGGAGACGCAAACCATCTAGTCCAAGACTGTCCCCACTGCATGGACATCTGTCAATTTACCTCGGAGCAACAGGAGGAGCTGATGGAAGATCTGTTGGCATTGAAAGATGTAGCCCTGGTAGAAGAAACCTGCCCTTCGGAAGAAGAGGATTTTGCATAGGATGGCCGGCGATAAGTGCACCCTGGTCGCCAGTAAATAAGTTCACTGTATTGACTATAGAGGATCCTAATACAATTGACAATGAACTAATAGACGCACCATCCTTCACCCCCCTAGTTCCAGCTCCACTTTGTAGACCCAAGTGGGAGAAAAGGCTGTCTAAGTTCCTCTTGATTAGCGCATTGGACGCGTGCAGAACTTCTTTACTCCTGCCAGTGGAAATCGGAACTACAGACACAAGCAAACTCCACTCCGTCAAAGCCCTCTTGGACTATGGAGCCACTAGAAGCCTCATCGACAGAGATTTTGTCCGTTCACAAGAGATGAACACTCGGACCCTCTCATGCAATATCCTAGTCTTCAATGTTGACAGTTCCCCTAACAAGGCAGGACAGATTTCTGAGGTTGTGGACGTAGTTCTCTGCTACAAGATTCACTCCAAAAGAATGCTCTTGGCTGTCTCCGGACTTGGGAAACAGAGTCTAATACTAGGCTACGACTGGCTCAAGGACCACAACCCCAAGATCAACTAGGAAAAAGGAGAAGTCGAGATGACCCGTTGTTCACTCCAGTGTGAAGGAGAACGCGCTCTGTGGAAGGAACAGACCTGCCAGAAGAGAGTTGAACTTCAAGCTCTCTGATTGTGTCACGACAGACCCACATCCTTGTTCCAAGAAGAGCTAGAGCTTGAGGAATCGCCCTCGCAAACATACCACCCTGGTTGGGAGCCTGGAAACTGGTTGTTCTTTACACGTCTGCTCCCAGAGCTTACCCAAGTCGACTTCTGAGCAATGGCTACAACCTCTCAGCGCCTTGTGGAAGGAGCCAGATGCAGTGCAAAAACACAGGCTATCACTGCTCAACTACCTGCCTACGTCATGGAGTTTCGATCCGTATTTGCTAAAGAGGACTTTGACATGCTGCCAGAGTACCGTAAATAGGATCACGCAATCGAACTAACCTCTGGAGCGGAGCCTAAGTCATCAAAGGTCTATCCTCTGTTCCCATTGGAGCAAGAGGAGTTGGACGCTTTCCTGGAGGAAAACCTCCATACCAGACGAATACGACCCTCCAAATCCCCCATTGTAGCTCCTGTGTTCTTTATTAAGAAGAAAGATGGTTCACTCCAGCTAGTCTAAGACTATCGCATGCTAAATACCATGACCGTCAAGAACAGATATCTTCTCCTCCTCATCTCTGAACTTGTCTCTCAACTTCGCGGAGCTAAATACTTTACAAAACTTGACGTCCGCTAGGGCTTTAATAATATACGTATCAAGCCTGGAGATGAATGGAAAGCAGCCTTTTGCACCAATCGTGGCCTCTTTGAACCCCTTGTGATGTTCTTCGGAATGATCAACAGCCCTGCTACTTTCTAAACCATGATGAACGAGGTCTTCTGAACCATCATAGCTGAAGGAATCGTTGTAGTATACTTAGACAACATTTTAATCTTTATGAAGACAGAAGAGGAGCATGAACGAGCAGTCTGGAGGGTTCTGGAGATACTAGCGGAGCACAAGCTATTCTTCTGCCCAGAGAAATATGAGTTCCACCGGAGGCAGATCGAGTACCTCGGATTGGTCATTTTGGAGAACAAAGTTGCGATGGACCCTGTGAAAGTCGCCAGAGTCCACGATTGGCCCACCCCAGAGAACTGGACTGACATATAGGCCTTTATAGACTTTGTTAATTTCTATCATCGCTTTATCCAGGACTTCTCGACCATAGCTAGACCCCTCTTCGATCTCACTCATTCCAACAGAACCTGGAGCTGGGATACCAGAGAGCAGAAAGCTTTTGAACGTCTCAAGATAGCGGTGACCACTGCTCTAGTCTTGGCATCGCCCCAGGAATCGGAACCCTTCCGCATCGAGGCCGACAGTTCAGACTTCACCTCTGGAGCCGTCCTCTCCCAGCAACTATCCAGAGAAGAGAAGTAACAGCTGGTGGCTTTCTATAGCAAATTCCTGTCTCTGGTGGAACGGAACTACGAGATCCATGACAAAAAGATGCTCGCTATCATTTATGCATTGGAGGAGTGAAGACACTTTTTGGAGAGAGTCTGACATCTGGTGGAAATCTGGACGGACCACAAGAACTTGGAGTACTTCATGACAGCTAAGAAACTCAACCGTCGCCAGGCTCGCTGGTCTCTGTACCTAGCCCACTGCCCAGGACGCTCCATGGGAAAGCTAGATGCGCTATCGTGGAGACCAGACCATAGCAAAGGAACCTCCGACAACGAAGACGTAGTCCTCTTATGACCAGAGCTTTTAGCAGTCCAAGCTCTTGAAGGCGTTCAACTAGAAGGACTGGAGCGAGACATCCTTAGAGAAATTCGTCAAGGAAACCAGAAAGAAGACCAGGAAGAACTGGTGGCAAAGGCAGCAAAGGAACTCCGGCAAGCATTAAGTAAGACAGTCTGCTCCGCGGAGTAGTCGGAGGACAAAAGAGTACTCCGGTTTAGAGGCAAGATCTATGTTCCCCGGAACATGGACTTACGGAGATGAGTGGTTTCCCTGTGTCATGACACGAAAGTTGTAGGGCACCCTGGATGCTGGAAAATGCTAGAGTTAGTATCCAGGAACTACTGGTGGCCTCAAATGTCTAGGTATATCAGACAGTACATCAGCACCTGTGACCTCTGTCTTAGAACAAAGCCGATAAGGTAGGCTCCAATAGGCAAACTACACCCTCTCCAGATCCCGGACTCGCGATGGGACACTCTCAGTGTGGACTTTGTTGTGGAACTCCCCTTCTCTTCTGGACACAATGCAGTGATGACAGTGGTGGACTCAGTGTTGAAACGAGCACACTTTATTCCGACATACACAACAGTGACAGCGAAAGGTGCAGCCAGGCTTTTCCTACACTAAGTCTGGAAGCTCCATGGTCTTCCAAAGTGTATAATCTCGGACCACGGACCTCAGTTCATAGCTCGTTTCACTAGAGAACTTTACCGTCTGTTAGAAATAAAGTTGGCATCTTCTACAGCCTGGCACCCTCAAACCGACAGACAGACAGAGCGTGTCAACCAGGAGTTGGACCAGTACCTTTGGCTCTTTGTGAACGAGAGGCAAGACGATTAGTACAACCTATTACCCATGGCAGAGTTCCAGCACAGCAATTACGTCCACTCCACCACCCAACAGCCTCCATTCCTGCTTGATACTGGATGACTTTCTCACATGGGCTTCAAACCCTGGCAGAACCCTTTCAGTCTAGAGATAGTCAACAAGTTCACGGAAAGAATAAGGACAGCAATCGACGAAGCCAAATCCGCAATCTATAAGGCACAGGATGACATGAAGAGGTATTATGACCGACACAGAACTCCGGCCCCAGTGTTCAACCCTGGTGACAAAGTTTTCCTCGACGCATTGGATATCCAGACTATGCGCCCTTTGCAGAAACTCTCACACCAACGGCTTGGCCCCTTTATAGTGGAACGGAGGATCGGACCTATGGCCTATCGTCTAAAGCTGCCACACTGGATGAAGCAACTCTACCTAGTGTTCAACGTAATAAAGCTTACTCTGGCTCTGGATAACCCGATCACAGGACAGAAAATGGAAAATCACCCACTGCCCATAATCATCAACAGAGAAGCAGAGTGGGAAGTAGAGGAGATACTCGACAGTCGTTGGCACCGGAGAAGATTCCAGTATCTCATTAAGTGGAAAGGATACGGCCGTGAACACAATTCCTGGGAGTCTGCCTCCGAAGTCTCCACACCAGAACTCACAACGAAGTTCCATTGCAAACACTCCAGAGCTCCAAGACACATCCGACGTGTGGAGTTTAATAACATCTTTTATCCAGATGTTATCACAGAGTCTTGACAACTTAAGGACCACTCGAGGTGAGTGTTTAGGAAGAACTTAATGGAGTTCTCCATTGAATTTGACTACCTACTTATACTACTTTACAAGTAGCTGTACGCTTATTATTACACGATCACATGTCCTTCCAGAACATTCTATGATCACATGACCTTGTCACATGATATGTTTATCTAATCTCCTTTGCTATTTATATCCTTACTCCATTGTACAACTTGATGTTGGAGATTAAATGTGTAAATGCATGGGAAACTCCTTCCTTTCTAGGGCTCTTATAACACTGGAGTCCATTGCTCCAAGATATAGCAATCTTGAAGGGAGGGTGAATGTAAGAGGACACCTCCATTTCTACCCCTGAACGGTATGACAACACTCCAAAGCTATCTTAGCCTGTTTAACTAGTAATACTTAAATACACTAGTTTAGCTCTAATCTTGCTAACCCTGACACTAAGGGATGTATATAATGTAAAAGATCTCTCCAGGAGCCTCATTCTAATCTCTGAGAATTCCCCTGGAGGTGAGTTGTACCCTAACTACAATCTGTAATACAACTGAGGATTCTCCTGGAGTCTTGTGCCCAGTCGCCCTTACAACTCTGGCAACCTTAACCGGGTCCATCTCGACCTTGTTCTCCAAAATGACCAGTCTGAGGTACTTGATCTGGCTCCGATGGAACTTGCACTTCTCCAGGCGGAGGAATAACTTATGCTCTGCCAGTATCTCCAAGACCCTCTGGACCGCTCATTCGTGTTTCTCTTTCATCTTCATAAAGATCAGAATGTCGTTCAAGTACACTACTACAATCTGTAAGAGGACATCTAGGGTTGTGCTTAGTGAGTTCTGAGGGTCTGTTCTATTAATGGCCCAGTGACAGATCATGTATTACACTCCCATCGTTCCTGACTTCTCCTGTCTATGTCATGCGGTGTGATGCCTATTATTAGTTGTTCTAGGACATTCTGTGATTATAGGTTGGTTGCTATAGTATTGTGTGCCTGACTATCTAGTGTAGTATATATACTAGCAAGTGTGTGTAGATATATCCCTACTTGAATCTCAAACTAGCTTCCGGGACTATCTATTAGCTTAAGAGTGATCGCCTCTGAGTGGTTCCCTAACATAATCCCTTCAGCTATGAGGGTTCTAAAGATGTTGTTCATCATAGTTTGAAAAGTGGTGGGACTGTTGGTCATTCCGAAGAACATTACAAGAGGTTCAAAGAGGTTGCAGTTAGTACGGAAGGCCGTTTTCTATTCATCTTCAGGCTTGATGCATACATTATTGAAACCCCAGCGGACGTCAAGTTTTGTGAAGTACCTGGCTCCGCGGAGTTGAGAGACGAGTTCGGAGATGAAAGGGAGGGGGTATCTGTTCTTGACGATTACAGCGTTCAGCGTGCAATAGTCTTGGACCAGCCAGAGTGAACCATCTTTCTTCTTAATGAAGAACACAAGGGCTGCTATGGGGGACTTGGATGGCTGGATGCATCTGGTATGCAGGTTTTCCTCCAGGAAGGCATACATCTACCAATTCACATATACTTAACACTTCACATACAACCAGTTCATCATTACCAACATGACCACTTCAGGACTTGGTATTGTACCTCTCTTCTCCAAAAATGCTAAATTTGATGAAATAAGTTGGCTCATCTAGAAAAAGGCTATTATGATGGTGATTGACTCAAAAGGAGCTGAAGGTTACTTAGATAGCTCAATTGTTTGTCCAGTACCTGTAAGTAAAATACTAACAATAACAGTGACAAAAGCCCCAGGAGCAATGAGCACCACAGCTAGTCCTACTCCATTGCCAATAATCACAACTATATCTGAGACTTATTGGGATTCACTTACCCTATCAATCAGAGAATGGAAAACTTGCAACGCATGGACCAAAATGCTCCTGTTATTCAACACTACTGAGCTGACATGTAAAGGGACATCTAGGGTGGTGCTTAGTCGCTATTGAGGGTCTGTTCTATTAGTGGCCCTGTGACAGTACGTGTACGCATTCCCATCGTTCCTATCTTCTTTCTGTTTGTGTCGTGTGGTGTGAGCCTTCTTATCTAATATTAGGACATTATGATTACTGATCCACATGCCCATGTGATAGTGTGTGAGATCGTCTAGTGTAGGCTATATATACTAGCAGGAGTTGTAGATATACTTCACTTGAATCTCAACTAAGCTTCCAGGACTCTTACCTAGCTTAAGGAGTAATCACCTTTGAGTAGTTCCCTAACATGACAGGTCTTGGGATTGATACTAGTAGAACAGCAGCAGATGCTTGGAAAACATATATGGATCTGTACAACAAGAAAACTTTAGTGAGACGGTTAAATGCAGAAACAAAGTTAAGAAACATCTTTTTGACAGCAAATGGAGACTTTCCAGCCCACATAACCCTATTAAGGAAGAAATTAATACATGCAAGATCAGTAGGAGCTGAAATATCAGATGGGAACTTTGCAGCTATTGTTCTGAATTCACTTTCCTCCACTTGGGATTCCATAGTTGCCATAGTTTTCAAACATGATTCCTCAAGTGAAATTATTGCCAAACTTCATGTCTGGTGGTTGAGGGTCTACAAAAATCGAAATGTCAACACATCTAAAGGAATAACTGCTTTTTATGTATCAACTTCTCAACACCACAATCAAAACCAATTAATCTGTACAAACCCAAAATGCAATCAACGAGGGCATATGATAGATATATGCTATTGGCAAGGGAAAAGAAAAAAAGGGCAATTTCCACCTGGTTTTGGAAAGAAAGAAGGTGAGAAAGGCTCAGTGTAAGGGCACACTCAGAGAGGCGCCAGTCTCGTAGCAATATAGTAGAGCTAGAGTCTTAAGTAGAAGCCATGGGTAGCCTAGGAGCTTCGACTAATATTGAGGTGAAGTATTCTACTACACCGTCACTA
>Ga0157362_1001060_pt1 | contig 10986 bp, 8 predicted proteins | sample AttlaeALBM3_FD_111480 | JGI IMG/M metagenome (GOLD analysis project Ga0157362, IMG submission 111480) | Fungus gardens microbial communities from leaf cutter ant in Ribeirão Preto, State of São Paulo, Brazil - Atta laevigata ALBM3 | ecosystem: Host-associated > Fungi > Mycelium > Unclassified ... | reverse complement strand
CCTCGCTTGGCTGGACTGTCGCGGATTGGACCTGGCCCCCTCGCCGCAGGCGGTTTTCCTCGATCGCGGTCGGGTCGCCGTGAACGACGGCGCCCCGTTCGGCCGCACCGGCCCCGGCTTTGTCAGGTTGAACTTCGGGACGTCGCGCGCGATCGTCACCGAGATCGTGACCCGCATGGCCGGCGCACTGAACCGCTGAGGTCGATCAGTCGGCCGCAAGCCTGTCAGCCGAACCTGAAACCGGGGCCGGTGTAGGTGTAACCGTCGCTGAACTTGATGAACAGATATGCCGTACAGCTCTGGCAGCCGTAGGTGGTGGCCGCGTCGGTGGTGACTGTGAAGCTGGTGTCCGAGCCGGCGGCGAAACTCGGCTGGTCGACCACGTAACCCTTCTCGCTGTGGAAATCGACAACCGAGATGCCGCCGTGCCGGCTGAACCCGAAACCGTGCACCGTGATCGTCGTGCCGCCGTGTGCGGACGCCGAACTCGGCGAGTACGACGTGATGCCGACATCTCCTCCGGACCCGCCATCCGACGTCTTGGGCGGCCCGCCGTTCGACCCCGGCTGCCCCGCGTTCGGGCCGGTTTGGCCGCCGTTCGACCCCGGCTGCCCCGCGTTCGAACCCGATGGCCCGCCGTTCGACCCGCCCGGCGGCGAGCCGCCCGACGGCCCCGGCGGTGACCCGCCGGCGGGCGGACCACCCTGCGAGGCCGAGGAGGCGAAGAAGCTGAAGGCCGGGCCGGTATAGACGTAACCGTCGTTGAAGCGCAGGAACAGGTAGGCGGTGCAGGCACGGCAGCCGTAGGTCGTGGCCGGATCAGTGGTGACGGTGAATCGAGTGTCCGAGCCGGGCGCGAAACTCGGCTGGTCGGCCACATAACCGCCCGCCGTGTGGAAATCGACCCCCGCGATGCCGCCGTGGCGGCTGAACCCGAACCCGTTCACCGTGATCGTCGTGCCGCCGCTGGACGGCGCCGAGGAGGGCGAGTACGACGTGACGCCGACGTCCCCCTGCGGTGCACCGTTGCCGGCGCCAGGCGCTCCACCAGTCCCCGCACCCGGCGCCCCACCGGTCCCCCCACCCGGCGCCCCACCGGTCCCCGCGCCCGGTACCCCAGCAGTGCCCGCCCCGGGTGGTGGCGCGGCCCCGGGCGGGCCGCCCTGCGAGGTCCCGGAGACCAAGCCGGCAATGAAGCTGAAGGCGGGGCCGGTGTAGACGTAACCGTCGTTGAAGCGCAGGAAGAGGTAGGCCGTGCAGGTCTGACAGCCGTAGGTCGTGGCGGGGTCGGTGGTGATGGTGAACTCGGTGTCCGTGCCCGGCGCGAAAGTCGGCTGGTCGTTCACATAGCCGCCGGCCGTGTGGAAGCTGAGCCCGGCAATCCCGCCGTGGCGGGTGAACCCGAACCCGTGCACCGTGATCGTCGTGCCGCCACTGGAGGGGGCCGTGTCAGGCGAATACGACGTGATCCCCACGTCACCGGCGGGCGAACCTGACGGAGGCGCCGACGACCCCGGCGCACCACTGGGGGCAACCGGGGGACTCGACGGGAATCCCGGCGCGTTGGTGTCAGGGCCGGGGGTGAACGTGCGGCTGAAGGGCTGGCCGGTGTGGACGTCGATGATGACGACGACGGGAATGGGCTGGGGAGCCGGCTGCACCACGATGACTGTGGCGGGCTCGAAGCCGGGCCACCGCGGGCCCGTGTAGGTCGGACTGGAAAGCGCCGTCGGGGCCGAAAGCGGGTTTCCGCAGAAGCACCGGGCCCGAGGCACCCCGAAGGCGTCGACCAACACCGCGGAACCGGCCTGCAGGATCGACTGGCGGGGGGTGGCCCGCCCGTCCACGAAGCCGTAGTTCGTGACCCGGGTGTCGTGCAGCAGCAGCACCGACGTCAACGAGTGCACGAAGTCGCGGATCTGTCCCACCGCGATCTGCTGCACCCCGGCCCAGGCCGCGGCCTTGTCCGGGTTCGTCTCCAGATAGCTGATGAGGAGGTCGGCGTTGCAGCTGGCGTTGTCCCGGGTACCACCGTAAAGGCCCGGCGCACCACCCGAAGCGGTGCGCAACTGGCCGGCCGGTGCGGGCGGCACCGGCTCGGGGGAAACCGTCCACGCGGCCGCGGCCGGCGGCGTCGCGATCGTCGGCGTGAACGTGGGCCCGGCGTTGGCCTCGGTGCCCTCCAAAAACACTTCGTGTGCCGACGCCGTGCCGCCCCCGCGGGCGATTAACAGCCCCACCGCGGCCGCGACCGCGGCGATGATGCCGGCCAGCGCGATCCAGGGCCGCCGCGATCCCGAGGCGCCGCCCGGGCCCGTCACGGGCCCGCCGGCGGGCGGTCCTGATCCGCCCACCATCTCACTCATGGGACCGCGGTTGTCCGTGCCCGCGCCGTCGGCGACCCGCTCCGCACCCGCCCGTCGGCCGCCTGCACGCGACCCAAGGTATCCGTACGGCCGCCCGCGTCAAGGCGTTGACCGCGAAAAGCCGCATCCCGTGGGTGGGGCGCGAGACGTCGGCCCGCGGGGCCCACGCGGACCCCTCAGCTGCTGCGGTCGACGACCACGTCGCAGAGAAACTCGAGCAGGGCCCGCGCCGGGATGTTCGGCAACGGCGCGAGCACATCCCGCGCGTCATCGGCCCAGGTCCGCACGTCGGCCCGGGCGAGCTCCATGGCCGGATGCGCGCGCAGCAAATTCAGCGCCTCGGCGAGGCGGGCGTCGTCGCTCAGGTCCGAGCGCAGCAACTGCTTCAAGCGGTCATCTGATGGGTCGTCAGACGCGAGCGCGTGCAGCACCGGCAGCGTCGGCACCCCCTCGCGCAAATCGGTGCCCGGCACCTTGCCCGACTCCTCCGACGTGCTCGCCACGTCCAGCAAGTCGTCGGAGAGCTGGAACGCGTTGCCGATCCGCTCGCCGAAGCGGGCCAACTGCTCGACGACCCCCTCGTCGGCTCCCGCGAGCATCGAGCCGAATCGCGCGCAGGTGGCGATCAACGAACCGGTCTTGTCCGCCACGACCGACAGATAGTGCTGGAGGGGGTCGTCGTGCTCACCGGGCCCGATCGTCTCGCGAATCTGACCGGTGCACAGACGTTCGAAGGTGCGCGCCTGAATGCGCACGCACTCCGGGCCAAGGTCGGCGAGCAGATCGGAGGCGCGGGCGAACAGGAAGTCGCCGGTGAGGATCGCGATCGTGTTGCCCCAGCGCGAGTTTGCGCTCACCGCGCCGCGGCGCAGGGTCGCCTCGTCCATCACGTCGTCGTGATAGAGCGTGCCGAGGTGCGTCATCTCGCAGACCACGGCGGCGGGCACGATGCCCGGCGCCTGGGGGTCGCCGAATTGCGCGGCCAACAGGACCAGCAGGGGACGGAAGCGCTTGCCGCCGGCGTCCACGAGGTGCCGGGAGGTTTCGGTTACGAACGGATACTCCGACTTCAGCGAGTCGCGCAACAGCACCTCGACGGCGTCCAGCCCGGCCCGGAGGTCGTCGGTGAGCTGCGGGTCCAGCAGCCCGGCACCGGGGTCGAAACCCAAGCTGCTCATCCAGTCCGCCTCCCCGCCGGCCTCAGTGGACGAGGTACGCCGCGTTGTTCGCCAGGTCCAGGACCGGTTGCGGCGCCACACCCAACACCACGGTAACCCCCAGACCCAGCGCCACGGCCACCGTGGTCATCGGACTGGGTATCACCGCACGCGGCCCCTCGGTCGCCGGCCCGGAGAAGAACATCAGCACGATCACCCGGGCGTAGAAGAACGCCGCGATCGCGCTGGACAGCACGCCAACCACGACCAATGGCGTGGCGCCGGCCGAGATCGCCGCGGAGAACACCGCGAACTTCCCGGCAAAGCCGCTGGTCAGCGGGATCCCCGCGAAGGCCAGCAGCAGCAGCGCGAACGAGGCGGCGACCACCGGGGAGCGACGGCCCAGCCCGGCCCATTGGGACAGGTGGGTCGCCTCCTGCCCGCCGTCGCGAACCAGGGCGACTATCGCGAACGCCGCCAACGTCGAGAACCCGTAGGTGAGCAGGTAGAACAGGGTCGCCGAGAGGCCCTTGGCGTTCGTGGCGGCCACGCCCACGAGGATGAACCCGGCGTGGGCGATGGACGAGTAGGCGAGCATCCGCTTGATGTCGGTCTGCACAATCGCGACCAGGGACCCGAAGAGCATCGTGACGATCGCGACGGCCCAGATCATGGGGTGCCAGTCCCACTTCTCGCCGCCCAATGCCACGTAGTAGACGCGCAACAGCGCTCCGAACGCGGCCACCTTGGTGGCCGCGGACATGAACGCGGTGACCGGAGTCGGGGCACCCTGATAGACGTCCGGGGTCCAGGCATGGAAGGGCACGGCGCCGACCTTGAACAGCAGGCCGACGCCGATCAGCGCCATACCGATCAGCAGCAGCGCATCGTTGTGGGCGGAGCCCGAAACGGCGTCGGCGATCCGGGAGAGCTGCACGCTGCCGGAGTAGCCGTAGAGCATCGCGACGCCGTAGAGGAAGAACGCCGACGAGAAGGCGCCCAACAGGAAGTACTTCATGGAGGCTTCCTGCGACAGCAGGCGCCGTCGGCGGGCCAGGCCACACATCAGGTACAGCGGCAGCGAGAGCAGCTCGAGGCCGATGAACATCAGCAGCAGGTCGTTGGCGGCCGGGAACACCAGCATGCCCGAGATGGAAAACAGCAGCAGGGGGAAGACCTCGGTCTGCACCCAGCCGGTCGCGTCCGCGGCGCGTTCCGCCGCCGATCCCGGCACCGTGGCGGCCTGCGTGGCGAACGCGCCGCCGGGTTCGGCGCGCCGCTCGGCCACCAGCAGCACCGCCAGGACGCCCAACAGCAGGATCGTGCCCTGCAGGAACAGCGTCGTGCCGTCGATCGCCAGCGCGCCCTCGGCGGCGACCCGGGCCCGGTCGTGCAGCAGGCAGACGAGGATGAACGCGGCGACCAGTCCGCCGAGCGAGAGTGCCACCTGTGCCGCGAGCCGCAGCGCACGCGGCACCAGCGCCTCGACGAGAATGCCCACCGTCGCGACCCCGAACACGACCAGGATCGGCGACAGCTCGAAGTACTCGATGTGCGGCGCCGGGATCCGGGGGCCCACGGCGACGGGCAGCAACGCGGGGGCGGCGAGCATGTTCACTTCGACTCCTGCACAGCTGCCGCGCTCGGGTGGGTCGGCACGGGATCGGTCGACGAGACGCTGGTCAGAGTCCGGTTGACACTGGGGTTGATGTAGTCGAGCAGCGGTTTGGGGAAGAAGCCGAGCGCAAGGATCACGACCATGATCGGGGCGACCACAACGAGCTCGCGCGGCACCAGATCCGGGGTGTGCTCGGTGTCCGCGGTCAGCTCACCGGTCATGGTGCGCTGATAGAAGATCAGCACGTACAGCGCGGCCAGGATCGCCCCCAGCACCGCGATGATGCCCGCGACCTGGTATCGGGTGAACGTCCCGACCAGGACCAGGAACTCGCTGATGAACGTCGACATGCCCGGCAGCGACAAATTGGCCAGGCCGGCGAACATCAGCGAGCCGGCCAACAGCGGCGCGACCTTCTGCACCCCGCCGTACGAGGAGATCAGACGCGAACCGCGCCGGGACATCATGAAGCCGGCCGCGAAGAACAACCCCGCTGTCGCGAACGCGTGGTTGACCATGTACAGCGTGGACCCGCTCTGACCCTGACTGGTCAGCACGAAAATGCCGAGCACGATGAACCCGAAATGCGAGACCGAGACGTAGGCGATCAGCCGCTTCATGTCGGCCTGCCCAATGGCCAGCAGCGCCCCGTAGATGATGCTGATCACCGCGAGCACGACGATCGTCGGCGCGAACCACCGGGACGCCTCCGGGAACATCGGCAGGCACAGGTGCAGCATCGCGAAGACCCCGACCTTGTCGAGAATCCCGGACAGCAGCACGGCATTGCTCGGGCTCGCCTCCGCGGCGGCATCGGGCAACCAGGTGTGGAACGGCCACAGCGGCGCCTTGACCGCAAACGCGATGAAGAAGGCGAGGAACATCCACCGTGCCGTCTGCAACCCGAAGGGATACCCGATCAGATTCGGCAGCAGATAACCCTTCTCGCCACCGGGCCCGGCGAAGTAAACCCAGATCACCCCGACCAGCATCAGCAGGCCGCCGAGCAGGTTGTAGAGCAGGAACTTCACCGCCGCGTACTGCCGCATCGGACCGCCGTAGCGCCCGATCAGGTAGTACATCGGGATCAGCATCGCCTCGAACAGGACGTAGAACAAAAACACGTCCAGTGCGGCGAACTGCCCGATCGCCATCCCCTCGAGCAGCAGCATCATCGACACGTACACCCCGGTCCGGCCGCCACCGACCCGAGTGGTCTGCGCGTTCTCCCCCACTTCCAGTTCGGACCACGCGCCCAGCAACAGGATCGGCATCAGCGCGGCGGTCAGCAGCACCATCACCATGCCGATGCCGTCGACCCCGAGGGCATAACTGACGCCGAACTGCCTTATCCACGCGTGGTTCTCGACCAGCTGGTAGCGCGGCCCACCCTTTTCGAACTCGATCGCCGCGCCGATCGCGAACCCCAGCGTCACCAGCGAGGTGAGCAGCCCGATCTGCTTGGCTCTGGTCGACTGACGCTTCGGCATGACCCCGGCCAGTACCGCGCCACCCACCGGGATGGCGGCGGTCACGGTCAACCAGGGAAAGCTCGACATTGCCCGACCCCCTATAGCCTGACCAGCAGAACGGCGACCACCAGGGCGGCGGCACCGCCGAACATCGTCAGCGCGTAGGACCGCACGAATCCGGCCTGCACCCGACGCACGCGGCCGGCCGAGCCGCCCATGACTGCCGCCAGCCCGTTGACCAGTCCGTCCAGGCCCCGGTTCTCCGCCCAGACGAGGAATCGGGTGGCCCATTGCCCGGGCCGCATCAGCAACGCCTCGTTGACCGCGTCCTGGTACAGATCCGAGCGCACCGCCGTCACCAGCGCGCCACCGTCGGGAGCCATGCGCGCCACCGGTCGCTCCAGGTACAGCGCCCCGGCGATCGCCAGCCCGACCAGCACCGCCGCCAGCGTAATTACCAGCGAGAGCCACACCGGCATGAACTCGGCCTTTTCGGCGTGCCCCACCACCGGCTCGAGCCATTTCACGATGCCGTTGTTCACCAGCAGCAGGCCGCCGACCGCCGCGCCGGCGGCCAACACCGTGAGTGGGGCGGTCATCACCAGCGGGGACTCGTGCGGGTGGGCCTCATCGTCCCAGCGCTTGTCACCGAAGAAGGTCATGAACATGACCCGGCTCATGTAGAACGCGGTGATCCCGGCGCCGACCAGCGCGCAAATGCCCAGACCCACGTTGTCGTTGAACGCGGCCTCGATGATCTTGTCCTTGGACCAGAACCCGGCGAACGGCGGGATGCCGATGATCGCCAGATAGGCGATGCCGAAAGTGGCATAGGTGATCGGCAGGTATCCGCGCAGATGACCGTAGCGGCGCATGTCGGTCTCATCCTTCATGCCGTGCATCACCGAGCCGGCCGACAGGAACAGCCCGGCCTTGAAGAAGCCGTGGGTCAGCAGGTGGAAGATTGCGAACGCGTACCCGGCGGGGCCGAGTCCGGCCGCCAGCACCATGTAGCCGATCTGAGACATCGTCGAGGCGGCCAGCGCCTTTTTGATGTCGTCCTTGGCGGTACCGATCAGGGCACCGAACAGCAGCGTGATGGCGCCCACCAGCGCGACGGCCAAACGCGCGGAGTCGGACAGGTTGTAGATCGGGGCGGACCGGACGACGAGGTAGACGCCGGCGGTGACCATCGTCGCGGCGTGGATCAGCGCGGAGACCGGGGTGGGACCGGCCATGGCATCCAGCAGCCAGGCCTGCAGTGGGAACTGCGCGGACTTGCCGACCGCACCCAACAGCAGCAGCAATCCCATCGCGGCGAGTACGCCCTCGCCGGAGCCGGGTACGGCCGAGAAGACCTCCGAGAAGCCGAACGAGCCGTAGTTGTCGAACATCAGGAGCATCGCGAGCAGCAATCCGACGTCCCCGACCCGGTTCATCACGAACGCCTTCTTCGCCGCGGTCGCGTATTCCGGGACGTGCTGCCAGAAGCCGATGAGCAGGTAGGAGGCCAGCCCCACGCCCTCCCAGCCGACGAACAGCAACAGGTAGGAGTTGGCCAGCACCAGCAGCAGCATCGCGGCCACGAACAGGTTCATGTAACCGAAGAACCGGCGCCTGCGGGCGTCGTGGGCCATGTAGCCGACCGAGTACAGGTGGATCAGGAAGCCGACGAAGGTGATCAGCAGCACGAAGGTGATCGACAACTGGTCGACCCGGAAACCCACGTCGAGGTGTATCCGCCCGGTCGACATCCAGTTGTAGAAGTGCTGGTTGATCGTGCGGTCCTCCCGGTCGCGGCCGAGCAGCGTGAAGAACTGCGCGACGCCGATCACGCACGAGCCCGCGACGCTGCCACAGCCCAGCAGGTGGGCCCAGCGATCGCCGCGGCGCCCGACGCACAGCAGGATCGCGGCGCTGAACAGCGGCAGCGCGATCATCAGCCACGTGGCCGAGAAGATGCCGCTCGCGTCGTAGACCCGCTGCGCGCCCTCGGCCGCGAGCGCCGTCGGTGTCCTAATCATCCCGTCCTCAGTACTTCAGCAGGTTGGCGTCGTCGACGGAGGCCGAGCGTCTGGTGCGGAAGATCGTCACGATGATTGCCAGGCCGACGACCACCTCGGCGGCGGCCACCACCATCACGAAGAACGCGATGATCTGGCCGTCCAGGTTGCCGTAACGACGGGCGAAGGTGACGAACGCCAGGTTGGTGGCGTTGAGCATCAGCTCCACGCACATGAACACGATGATCGCGTTGCGGCGGATCAGCACCCCGGCCGCGCCGATGGTGAACAGCAGCGCGGACAGGTACAGGTAGTTGGCGGGGTTCACGGCTGCACTCCGTTCCCCGCTTCGGGCTCCGGCGCCGTCTCGGCCAGTTCCGCCACCCCCGCGCGCACACCGAGCTGCGCGGGCTCGGGGCTGCGCACGTCGCCGCGGGCGCGCAGCACGCGCGAGACCGACAGTTCCGACGGTGTTCCGTCGGGCAGCAGCGCCGGGGTGTCCACCGCGTTGTGTCGGGCGTAGACGCCGGGCGGCGGCATCGGCGTGACGATCCCCCCGGCCTTGAATCGTTCGACCGAGAGCTCCTGCTGGGTGCGGCGGGGCCCAATGCGTTCGCGGTGGGTGAGCACCATCGCGCCGAGCGCGGCCGTGATCAGCAGCCCGCCGGTGGCCTCAAACGCGAAGACGTAGCGGGTGAACAGCAGTGCCGCGATGCCCTCCACGTTGCCCTGGGAGTTGGCCACGGCGAGACCGGAGAACCCATTCACGGCCGCGTTCGCGAACCCGGCGATCAGCAGGATCCCGAAGCCGAGCCCCGCCAACACCGCCGCGACCCGTTGCCCGCGCAGCGTCTCCAGCAACGAGTCGGCCGAGTCGACGCCGACCACCATCAACACGAACAGGAACAGCATCATCACCGCGCCGGTGTAGACCACCACCTGGACGACGGCCAGGAACGGCGCGGACTGCACCGCAAAGAAGATCGCCAGGCAGACCATCACCCCGGCGAGCATCAGCGCCGAGTGAACCGCCTTGCGCACGCCCACCATGCCGAGCGCGGCCAGCACCGAGACCGGGGCCAGCAACCAGAACAGCACGGCCTCACCGGTGGAGGTCTGGTTCACGGAGCATCACCTGCCCGCAGGGAGGAGTGGGCGGAGCTCACCTTGCCCCGGTAGTAGTCGGCCTCGGTGGTGCCCGGGTACATCGGGTGAGGGGCGTCGACCATGCCGGGCAGCAGCGGGGCGAGCAGCTCCTCCTTGGTGTAGATCAGCTTCGCGCGGCTCGCGTCGGCCAGCTCGAACTCGTTGGTCATCGTCAGCGCACGGGTGGGGCAGGCCTCTATGCACAGGCCGCAGAAGATGCAGCGCAGGTAGTTGATCTGGTAGACGCGGCCGTACCGCTCGCCCGGGGAGAACCGCTGGCCGGCGGCGTCGTCGTTGTCCGCGCCCTCCACGTAGATCGCGTCGGCCGGGCACGCCCACGCGCACAGTTCGCAGCCGATGCACTTCTCCAGCCCATCCGAGTGCCGGTTGAGCTGATGCCGCCCGTGGAACCGCGGCGCCATCGGCGGCCCGCCGGGCTCGCCCTTCTTCTGCTCCGGGTAGTACTCGGTGTTGGCCTTCTTGAACATCGTCGAGAAGGTCACCCAGAACCCGATCAGCGCATCGCTGAACTTAGCCACCGCCCACCTCCGAAGTGACGGTGATCGCGGCGGCCGGTCGATCGGAGGCGACCGCCTGCCCCGGCAGCGGCGGCACCGGGAAACCACCCGCGAACGGGTCGAACGAGGCCTGCGCCGGCTCGGGCGCCGGTTGACGGCGCGTCAGTTCCCAGATCCAGGTCGCGAACAGGACCACCAAGATCACGCCCGCCGCGACGAACACGACGTTGCGAATCTCGTAGCCCTCGTTGCGCACCGCCTGAATGGTGGCGACCACGAGGATCCACACCACCGAGCCCGGGATCAGCACCTTCCAGCCGAAGTGCATGAACTGGTCGTACCGCAACCGCGGCAGCGTGCCGCGCAGCCAGATGAAGAAGAAGATCAGACACAGCAGCTTGGCGAGGAACCACAGCAACGGCCACCAATCGCTGTTGGCCCCCGCCCAGATCGGGCCACCCAGCGGCCAGGGCGCCATCCAGCCGCCCAGGAACATCGTGACCGCCAGCGCCGAGACCGTGGTCAGCGAGATGTACTCGCCGAGGAAGAACAGCGCGAACTTGATCGAGGAGTATTCGGTGTGGAATCCGCCGACGAGCTCGCCCTCGGCCTCCGGCAGGTCGAAGGGCGGCCGGTTGGTCTCGCCGACCATCGCGATCACGTAAACGAGGAACGACGGCAGCAGCGCAACCCCGAACCAGAGGTT
>Ga0157362_1001059_pt1 | contig 10991 bp, 10 predicted proteins | sample AttlaeALBM3_FD_111480 | JGI IMG/M metagenome (GOLD analysis project Ga0157362, IMG submission 111480) | Fungus gardens microbial communities from leaf cutter ant in Ribeirão Preto, State of São Paulo, Brazil - Atta laevigata ALBM3 | ecosystem: Host-associated > Fungi > Mycelium > Unclassified ... | reverse complement strand
GCTGACGACGTTGCCGAACACCTGCTGCTCGGTCGCGATCAGGTTGGCGCGCTCGGCCATCACGCGGTTCACCGCCTGATGCGTCCGGCTGACGGTGCGGCCGCCGGAGTAGATCGGCTGCGTCGCCTGGACCGTGGTGGTGTAGCCGCGCGTGCCATGCAGCTGCTGCACGGAGCTGGTTACGGATTCACCTGTTTCCGCCGCCAGGGCGCCGGCGCTGAAGCTGGTGATAGAGCCACCGGAGTAAATCGTGCCGCTGGCGGTCACCGCGACGGTCGGCCGCCATCCGGCCAGCGCCGTCGGCACGTTCTCGTCGACGGCACGCAGATTGGCGCGCTCGGCCTGGAGGGTCGGGTTTGTCAAATAGGCGGAGGCCAGCGCCTCCTGCAGCGTATGCGGGATGAACGTCGGCGACCCGCTGCCGTCATATTTCTGGGCGAGCGCGGTGGTGCTGCACAGCAGCGCCGCCAAACCTACGCCCCAGCCTCGGCTGATCGACATACCCCACCCTCTCCACATCGTCTGCCGGCGTCCGACCCCGGCGCTTCTTCCTCTGCCACAGAACTTGGCAGAGCTTCTAGCCTCCCCGCCTTGCTCCGGAGTTAACGGCCGGAGGCGAGTGACCGACCGGTCACAGCGGCGAGCGGCGCCCAGGGTGGGCACCACAACATTCGTCAGAAATCGAAATGGGGCGGTGGTGCCAGCTCCGGCAGCAGGGGCGTTGCCGCATCGAACTGCAGCCGCGCCCGCAGGCCGCCTGTCGAGGCTTCCGCAACAAAGGCCGCACCAAGGTTGGCGCCGCGGACAAGAACGCCGGCCACACGTCCGCCCGTGGCGAGCTGGCCACCCAGGGCGGCGGGAATTTCCACGACACCGCCATCGATCAGAATGACGTCGTACGGAGCCGCCTGCGACCAGCCTTTCGCGAGCGGGCCGGCCGCCCAGGACACGGACGGCTCCAGCTCCGTCAGCAATTCGCGACCCATCGCGGCGAGTCGCTCGTTCTGCTCGAGCGCGACCACCGACAGGCCGAGGGAGGCGAGCAGGCAGGCGGAGTAGCCGGTGGCGGCGCCGACCACGAGCGCGCGCTCGCCGCGACGCGGTGCCAGGGATTGCACCAGGCGTGCGACGACGCGCGGCTCCGTCAGCACCCGTTCGTCGCCCAACGGGACGTTGCGGTCGCTGTAGGCGATCGTCCGCGAGGAGTCGGGCACGAAGCGTTCCCGCGGCATGTGCCGCATCGCTTCGAGGATGCGCGGATCACTGACGCTTACGGGCCTGAGCTGGGTGTCCACCATCTGCAGGCGGGCGGCCGCCACATCTGCGGCAGCCGCCGCGGGAAGAGGAGCGGCCTGAAGGGCGGACTGACTCATGATGCTCCACGGAAGCTGCGGCGGGACAGCTGTTATAGAAGTGCCGCTGCCACGTGCAAAGCGGCCGGCGCTTGACCTGCGACGCGGGCCGGGAGATACAGCGGGCGCTCCCGGCGGTCCGGTGGCAGAGTGGTGATGCAGCGGACTGCAAATCCGCGAATGCCGGTTCAATTCCGGCCCGGACCTCCAGGCGCCCCACCCCCCTTAAAAAGACGGACGGAACAGCCTGGCGCAGGCCAGCAGCGCTGCAGCCGCGAGTCCGGCCAATGCGGCATGCAGAAGCCAGAAGCGGACGGAGCCCAGCCTGGACAGGCTTGCCGCGAGGCGACCGACCAGCAGGTTGCTGAGGAAAAGCTGCAGGGCGAAGGCGCTGACCAGCGTGCCGCGCAGTCCGGCGGGCGCCATGCGAGCGTAGAGCGCCAGTCCCACGGCATAGAAGTTCGAGAATCCGGCATCGTTGAGCAGGTGAAAGACAACCGCCCAACCGAGGCCGATCCGCCGCGTGCCCGCCAACGCCGAAGCGGCCGCGAGCACGAGCGGCGCGACAGCCATCAGGCCGGCACCCAGCGTCATCTTTCCGATCTCCCCCGGCTCCGGATGGTTGCGGCGCCACCAGCGCCAGCCGGCCAGCGAGCCGAGCAGGGTCAGGACGCCGAAGCCTGCGTCGAGGGAGATCAGCCAGCTGACGGGCATGGCAACGCCCGCAACGTCGAGCGCATAGTGCGCCTGCGCCCAGAACAGATAGCCGTTGTAGATTTCCATGTTGCCTACGCTTGCCAGGGCCATCACCGGCAGCAGAAGCAGCAGCAGGGCGACCCTGCCGGCTTCGGCAACATCCGTGCGTGCGGCGCTAGCGCCCATCCTCGCCCTTCGGGAAGCCGTCTTCGGCATATCTGGGGGAAGCAGGTCGCGTCCGGCGAGGTAGGTCAGCAGCCCGGCTCCCTGCCCGGCCGCGGCGGCCAGGAACCCCCAGCGCCACCCGACCCGCTCTCCCAGTCCGCCGCAGACGAGCGGCGCCAGGATCACCGCCGCGGACACGGCCAGCATGAAGATCTGGTACCCCTCGGCGCGCCGTGGATCGTCCGCTTGGTAGAGGGCTCCCGTCTGCGCCTTCAGGTTCCCGAGACAGCCGAGGCCGATCAACAGGCACGGCAGCGCCAACAGCCCGGTGGCGTCCGCGGCCAGCAGCACGTCGCCCAGCATGGCGATGACACCGCCGAGCAGGATGGTGCGCGAGCGACCGAGCAGACAATCGGCAAGAAGGCCGCCAAGGATGGGCGTGGCGAAGACGCAAGCGAAGTACATGCCGAGCAGCGCGGAGGCGAAGGCCTGCCCGACCAGCGGGCCATAGAGCGCTTCGACGGCCGCCCGGGCCGCGCCGAGCCCGAGCACATGCGCGGCCACAGGCGGTTGAAGCAGGTGGTGCGCCAGATAAAGCCCGAGCAGCGACTGCGTGCCGTAGAGCGAGAAGGACACGCAGGCTTCCATCGCGCTGACGATGGCGAGCCCGGCCGGCTGGCGGTGTTTCCGCCGGCCGGCCGCGGCATTCGGGATCTCGCTCATCCCGGGCTGATAAGGCGGCGGCCGGTTGCAGGGCAACCAGCCGCACGATGCGGCCCGACCGAATTCCTCAGCCGGGCGTCACCATGTCAGAGCCGGAAGCCGTACTGCAGGCCGGCCAGCCCGACCAGGAGGCGCGTGGCGTCGAGCGTGCCCACGCCGGTCGCGTTCTCGTAGCCCTTGGTGGCCTGGTAGCCCCAATTGTCGCCGGTCGTGATGTCGTGGCTCGTCAGGCTGCGCAGCTGGTAGAGCGCCGGGTTCAGCTGGCCGACGCGCTTGCCGAGCGCCTGGACGAACAGCGCGGTGACGCCGTTCAGCTGCGGCGCCACGAAGCTCGTGCCGCCATAGTAATCCTGCACCAGCCCTTCGGAGATGTACTGGTAGCCGGATTCAGGATCGGCATTCGCGGACAGGTCGGGCAGATTGCGGCCGGCGAAGTTGGCGGGCAGCGTGTTGTTCAGCACCGGACCGGAACCGGAATCCACCGTCAGGGTCTGGCCCGGCTTCGTCTTCGTGATTCCCGAGACGCCGTACTGGTACCAGGGAAGCGCCCAATAGGAACTCACGCCGCCGCCATCGCCGGTGCTGAAGACGGAGGAGACGGGGTAACGCGAGGCGAGACCCTGCTGCGCGGCCTCCGTCGAGATGTAGCTCCAGCTCCACGCGCGCTCCTGGTCGACCGTGAGCTTGAGGCCGCTGCTCAGCGTGTCGGAGAAGGGCAAGGTCGTGCCGCCGGCCGCCGTCACCAGCGGATCGCTCGCCGGATGGTCGACGCTGTAGGGCGCGTTGCAGACGGGGCTGTCGGCGGAAGGCGTGCCGCTGTTCGCGCAGCTGCGAACGGTGTCGAAAGCGCCCGAATCGCCGGACGCGATGAACACGGTCTGGCCCTGCAGCGCCATCTCCAGGAACGCGCCATGGAACGCGTCCAGCATGTCGGTTTCCGCCGCCTCGCCTTCGGCCGGGTCGGCAAAGAAATCGAGTTCAGGCTGACCCCAGCTGGAGGACACGGTGTCTGCCGTGTTCTCGGATGCCGCGGCTTCGAAGCCGTTGATGAAGTTGGCGTTCGTGTTGTTGGGCGCGACGTAGACGCGCAAGCTGGCGGACGGTGCCAGCGCGCCGGACTCCTCGACGTCGAGATCCGTCTCGCCCTCGCCCGCATCCTCGCTCGCTGCCACGGAGGTCCCGCCGTCCACGCTGACCGTCGTGATGCGCGACTGGGACACGGTGAGGCCGATCTGCTTCCAGAACGAGTAGGCGTCCGCCGGATCGTAGTTCGCCAGCGTGACGATGCCGATGGTCGAGCCGCGGCCGTTGATGCCGGCGGCGTAGAGCGGGTTGACGCCGTAGAACTTCGCGAAGTCGGACGGCAGGTAGTCGCCGGGCGTGCCGCCCGTCAGGGTGCCGCTGCTCGCGTGCGGCGCCGCGTTCTGCAGTGCCGCCACAGCGTGGTGGGGACGCGCGTGGGCGACGGTGTTCAGGCCGCCGAAGCTCTGCACCAGGCCCTTCAGCGCGGCCGGGATGGTGACGGGCTGCGACGGCGCCATGCCCGTGCGGCCGTGAACAGACAGGCGCTTCAGCGTCATGCCGAGCACGTTGTCGGCTGTTCCGGCCGAGCTCGTCACCTCGATGGCGAGGTGGTTCGGAAAGACATAGCTGATGCTGTAGCCGAGCTGCTTCAGGATGTTCTCGACCTGGGCGATCTGCCCGTCAGTCGCCGCGTAGTCGCGGACGAAGTCGGAGACAGAGAGGAACTTGTGGTAGAGCGGGTTGCCCGGCGTCTGGATGGCCTGCGCCCGGGCTTCCGCCGCCTGCTGGTTCTTGAGCGGAAGGTAGACCGTCTGCGCGACGATGCTGCCATAGGACACGTTGCTGGCGCTGTCGGCGGCGCTGGCTGCGCACGCAGCGCCATTCATCGAGACCGAAAGCGTGAGACCCGTCAGCACCGAGGCGACGGAGCCGAGAAGATGTCGCTTGCGCACGCAATTCATTGCGCTTCCCTTTTTGTTCGACGACGAGTTGAGCGTCCGGCCACGCGGGCTGCGCAGGGATCGTCACGTCGGGCGTCGGGAAGAGGCTAGGAATCCGCCGTGAGCAGCGTCAAGGCAGCGCGCCATGATTGGGTAATAGTTTGATACGGACTGTTCATGTTTGCTCGCTGAGTGTGCATTGAAGCAACAATGCCCTGCCCGTGAGACTCTTCTCGGACGGTGTTGATCACGGAAGCGTCAACTGCTCATAAAAGAGACGTGCGCAGCGACGATCCGCCACCCTTCCGTGAACCGGATCCAGCTTTGGCTCTGCCGCCCCCGCCGCGTCGTCCCCAGCGGCTCGAACTCGAGGTCGGCAGTCGCGAAGCACGTCCCGTAGGTGGTGACGACCTGACGGAGGACGCGCCGCTGAGGCGCCCCGCCCGGCCGGGCGAGCCGGTAGGCGGCGATCGCCTCGAACCCGTACAGATTCTCCCCGGCCCCATAACGGATCGTGTGCGGCGCGTTCCGGAACAGCAGGTCGAGGACCGCCACATCGTTCGCCATCAGCGCAGCCTCGTAGCGCGCGACGCAGGCTGTCACGTCCGCCAGCGTTGCCGGGTCGTTCACCACCGGCTCCTGCTCGACGTCAGACATAAGGCAGCGTCCGCACGGAGGTGATCCCGGCCTGCTCCAGGCTGGCCGCCGCCGAAAGCAGTTCGGCCTCTGCCCAGGGTGCCGCGATCAGCTGCACACCGAGGGGCAGGCCCCCTTCCCCTTCGGCCACCGGATCCTGCACGGGGACGGTCACCACTGGCAGGCCGATGAAGCTGAGGGGCTGCGTATACAGTCCCATGTTGGCGCGGGCCGGGACGGCCTGCCCGTCCAGCATGATCGTCGCGTGCCCCCGCGCCACGGCCGGAAAAGGCGTCGCCGGCGCCAGAAGCAGGTCGAACCGCTCGAACAGCCGTCGCGTCTCCTCGCGGAACAGGCTGCGCACCCGCTGCGCCTGCCAAACGACGGCCGACGGAAGCAGCGCGCCCGCCAGCAGGCGGTCACGCACGGCGGGATCGTAGAACTGTGCCGCTTCGGCCAGACGCGGCAGGTGGAGCGCTCCGCCTTCCGATCCGGTCAGGCAGAAGGCGGCCGATCGGGCGGCCTCCGCCAGGGTCAGCTCGGTCGTGTCCGTGGCGCCCAGCGCCCCGGCCACCCGGTCGAGCGCGGCGAGTGCCGCTGGGGAGGCGCCGCGCCGGAACCAGCCATCCAGCACCGCGACCCGACGCGGCGGCGCGGGACGCCCGAGCGCCGGCAGGCTGGGCTCCGGCATCCGGTCCGCCTGCGCCGGGTCATGCGGATCGGAGCCCTGCATCAGGTCGTAGGCCAGCGCCAGGTCCCGCACGCTGCGGGCAAACGGGCCGACATGATCGAGGCTTTGCACGAAGGGATAGGTGCCGGCCCGGGACAGCCGTCCGAAGGTCGGCTTCAGACCGTAGATGCCGCACAAGGAGGCCGGCACCCGGATGGAACCGTTGGTGTCGGACCCCAGGCTGAGGGGCACGAAGCCGGCGGCCACGGCGGCGGCGGAACCGCCGGAAGAACCGCCCGCGATCAGCGACGGATCGTGCGGATTCGCCGTGTCGCCATAGTGGCTGTTTTCCGTCGAGAAGCCGTAGGCGAACTCGTCCATGTTGAGCGCACCGAGCAGGATCGCTCCGGCGGCCCGCAGCCGTGCCAGCACCGTCGCGTCGCGCCCGGCCGGAGGGGCATCCCGGAGTACGACCGAGCCCGCCAGTGTGGTGACGCCTCCGATGTCGAACAGGTTCTTCACCGCAACGGGTACGCCGGCAAGCGCCCCGACCGGCTCCCCGCGTGCCCGGGCGGCATCGACCGCCTGCGCCTCCTCGAGCGCCGCGTCCGGACGAAGATAGGTGAAGCAGTTCAGCGTCCCGTCATGCCGGGCGATGCGGTCGAGCGCACCCCGAACCAGCTCGGTCGCAGACCAGTCCCCGTCCCGCACGCCACGCGCCAGCGTGACGGCATCCGCGAACGGGGCCGTCACGAGCGCTCGGCTCCGGCACGGAAGACCGGCGCCGGCTCCGTCTCGGGGGTCAGCGGGATCGCCAGGATGCGCGCCGCATGGCTCTGCAGCAGGCGGAGATTGGCGGCGACGCCGTCCAGATGGGCAGGATCGAGCGTGAGGCCCAGCGCGTGTGCGGCATGGAGCGCATGATCCCGCTCCCGATCTTCTTCCGAACCGGTCATGGCTGCTGCCTCATGGGATCTCCCGTTCAGAAGTGACTCCAGCCCGCCCGCTCCAGCGGGAGCACGGCGCCTGAGCGCTCCCGCAGGGTGACGGAGGGCGCGCCGGATTGGAACCGTCCAATGCGCGTCACCGCGACGCCTGCTCGCCTGGCCGTCTCGCCCAGCGCCTGCTCGGCGCTTTCCGGCACGGCGAGCAGCAGCTCGTAATCGTCGCCTCCGGCCAGCACGCGCTCCCGCCAGCCTGCCCCGGCAGCGGCCCGCGCCGCCTGCGCCGCTTCCGAAACCGGCACGTCCGCAACGAACACCTCCGCCGCCAGCCCGCTTTCGCGTGCCAAATGTCCCAGATCCTGGACCAGCCCATCCGACACATCCATCGCGGCATGTGCCACGCCCGCAAGCCCCAGCCCCAGCCGCGGACGCGGCAGATGGTACCGGTCGGCCAGCACCCCGTCGGGATCCGGCACCCGGCCCTGCAGCGCGTCGAGACCAAGCGCCCCGTCGCCGATCGTGCCGGTGACCCAGATGCCGTCGCCGGGCTGGGCGCCGCACCGTCGCAGCGCCGCCCCCGGCGCGACATGGCCGAGGATGGTCAGCGACAGGACGAGCGGTCCTGTCGTCGACGTCGTGTCGCCGCCCAGGAGCGACAGGCCGAACTGCTGCTGATCGGCGGCGAGGCCGGCCCCGAAGGCGGCGAACCAGTCATCCGGAAGGCCGGGCGGCACGGACAGGGTGAGGAGGTAGCCAAGCGGCGTCGCGCCCATGGCCGCCAGATCCGAAAGGTTCACGCGGAGCAGCTTGCGCCCGACGAGGTCGCCGGGGTCGTCCGGCAGGAAGTGCACCCCCTGCACCATCGCGTCGGCCGCCACCACCAGCGAGCGTCCGGGCGGCGGGTCGAAGACGGCGGTGTCGTCGGCCAACCCCAGCGCGCCCGGTCCCGCCAGGGGGCGGAAATGCCGGGCGATGAAGGCGAACTCCGGCGGCAGGCTCATGGCCGCGTCAGGGCGCGGAGCGGTCCGGGAAGTCCTGCGGCCGCAGCCGCCGGCCCAGCACGTCGAGCAGCCCGTTCACCATGCGCGGCTCCTCTCCGGAGAAGAAGCCGTGTGCCACGTCCAGATATTCGTTCACCACGACACGGCCCGGAGGCCCGTCCGCCATGGCGAGCTCGGCGCCGGCGGCGCGCAGCAACGCACGCAGCACGGGATCCAGCCGCGTCAGGGGCCACTCCTCCGGAAGGCACTCGGCCAGGAGCCCGTCGAGCCGGTCCTGCTCGCGCACCGCGCTGCGCACGATGCGGGCGAAGAGCGACACGTCGGCATCCGGCACGCGGCCTTCCTCGTAGCCGCCCATCTCAGGGAGCGCGCCCAACCGGTGGCGGATGAACTGGTCGATCACGGTCTCGGGGCTGTCGCCCGCCTGCTCGCTCTGGAACAAGGCCTGCACCGCGCCAACACGCGCAGCCGTGCGTGGGCGGGGACGACGCGCTTGCGGTTCCGTCATCGGGGGGATCTCCCGAGGCGGCGGTCGGACATTCTCTTGTCGGTCATGGCGCGCTTCATCGCCTCTTCGCGCCGCCGGGTCCAGCCTCGGCCGTCGCAACGCTTCCCTTCGCCAGGCTCTTGTCGCCCAGTTCTGCTGCGGGCAGGAGCGGCGCCTCCGCCGGCGCCTCGGCAAAACCCGGCGGGAGTTGCAGCGAGCCGAGGATGGCCTCGAAGTCCCGCGCCTCGCGGAAATCGCGGTAAACGCTGGCGAAGCGGACATAGGCCACGGCATCCACCTCGCGCAGCGTGTCCATGACGAGCCCGCCGAGCTGCGCGCTCGGGATCTCCGTTTCGCCGGAGGCTTCCAGCTGGCGGACCAGCCCGTTGACGATGCGCTCCACCTTCTCTTCCGTCACCGGCCGCTTGCGGATGGCGATAAGGATGGAGCGGGCGAGCTTGTCGCGGTCGAACGGCACGCGGCGCCCATCCTGCTTGATGATCACGAGCTCGCGCAGCTGGACACGCTCCACCGTCGTGAAGCGCTGGCCACAGCCGGAGCAGAAGCGGCGCCTGCGTATGGCGGCACCATCCTCGTTCGGGCGGCTGTCCTTCACCTGCGTGTCGTCATGACCGCAGAAGGGGCAACGCATTGCGGGCATCCTGCTGAAATTCCGCCCGAACAGGTGCGCCCGCACGACCCTGAAGGCAAGAGCGGCGTTACATGGGGCGACCACAGATCTGGATGCCCCATGCCGCCTGTCCGACGAACACCGATCTCCAGCCGTATGACCGCCTTCGCCGGGGCGCTCGTCCTTCCCGCGCTCGCCCTTGCCCTGGGCATCGCTCCCGGGGCGCGCGCGGCGCGATCGCAAGGTGCCGGCGCGGCGGCGACGCCCCCTGGTCTGAAGGTCAGCGACGCCTGGTTCGGCCGCCCGGAGAAGGGGCCGTCACTTGGCTTCTTCACCATCGCGAATGCGGGCCCGCAGCCGGTCCTGATGACCGGCTGGTCCTCCCCCGCCTGCAAGGCCATCGAATTCCACGAAGCGAGCGACATTCGCGAAGGGCCGGGCGCCCCTGTCCTGACGCGGGTGACGGTGCCGCCCAAGCAGACGCTCGCCTTCGTCCATGGCGGCTACCACCTCACGTGCCGGTCGCCGACGGATGCGGTCGCGGTCGGCAAGCGGATCCCTGTGACGATCAGCTTCCGGGGTGGCGGCAAGCTGACCACGCCCTTCGAGGTCCGGGCCGTGGCGTCGTCACCGGCCAGCCCGAACCCCACCCGGGACACGGATGGGGCAAAGGCGCAATGATCCTCAGGATGCCGGCGTCAGCGCACGCCGCAGCGCGTCCTTCCAGCCCTCGATCATCTTGACGCGCTGCGCGCCGTCCATCTTCGGCTCGAACAGCGCGCCCCGTGTCCAGGTCTTCGACACCGCCTCCAGGCTCGGCCAGACCCCCGTGGCGAGGCCGGCCAGGAAGGCGGCGCCAAGCGCCGTCGTTTCCAGGTGTCGCGGCCGCTCGACCGGAACCTGCAGCATGTCCGCAAGGAACTGGCAGAACCAGTCATTGGCGGACATGCCGCCATCGACCCGGATCGCCTGCGCCTTGCCGCCGCCGTCGCTGCGCATCGCATCCGCCAAATCCAGCGTCTGGTAGGCAACGGACTCCAATGCCGCCCGCGCGATGTGCGCGGCCGACGAGTCCAACGTCAGCCCACAGATCAGGCCACGCGCCATCGGGTCCCAGTGCGGGGCGCCAAGGCCGACAAAGCCCGGCACCATGTAGACGCCATGGCTGTGCGGCACGCGCGTGGCCATGTCGTCCGTCTGCGACGCGTGAGTGATCAGCCCGATCCCGTCGCGCAGCCACTTGATGGCGGCACCCGCGACAAAGATCGCGCCTTCGAGCGCGTAGTGCGTTTCGCCACCGATCCGGTAGGCGATCGTGGTCAGCATCCGGTTCTTGGAAGTGACCGCCTCCTTCCCCGTATTGAGCAGCATGAAGCAGCCCGTGCCGTAGGTGGACTTGGCCATGCCGGACTCGAAGCAGGCCTGCCCCACGACAGCCGACTGCTGGTCGCCCGCCATGCCCGCGATCGGGATCGCACGGCCGAACAGCGAGGGATCGGTCTCGCCGAAGATGGTGCTGTTGTCCCGAACCTCGGGAAGAATGGCTTCAGGAACGTTGAAAAGCCGGAGCAGCTCGGGATCCCAGCACTGGCGATGGATGTCGAACAGGAGCGTGCGCGATGCGTTCGTGATGTCCGTCGCATGCACCTTGCCCCCGGTCAGGCGCCACAACAGGAAGCTGTCGATGGTGCCGAACGCCAGCTTGCCGGCTTCCGCCCGCGC
>Ga0157362_1001058_pt1 | contig 10993 bp, 12 predicted proteins | sample AttlaeALBM3_FD_111480 | JGI IMG/M metagenome (GOLD analysis project Ga0157362, IMG submission 111480) | Fungus gardens microbial communities from leaf cutter ant in Ribeirão Preto, State of São Paulo, Brazil - Atta laevigata ALBM3 | ecosystem: Host-associated > Fungi > Mycelium > Unclassified ... | reverse complement strand
TATATATATATATATATATATATATATATATATATATAAAATTTATATAATTTATACAATTGTTTTATTAAATAAAAATTAAATTAAAGATACTTATACGTATATACTTATACGTATATCAAAATAAAGAAGACAAGTTTTTTTTATAAAATGAGAATAATGAAGCAAAAGATTTTCTTGCATTCATAAATATGAAGCTTGCTATCATAAATGTGAAGATTAATAAATGATTATAAGACATGTTTAGTATATACAAAAAAAACACTTACTTATAATCTGTTATTCCATCAATATCACGGCCTTTGATATCCTTTTTCTCTGTTTCCTTAGTTTTCTTAACAGTAGTTTTCTTTTTGCCCGTCACCTAAATAATTAATAAAAATGTATTTAAGATTTCTATATATTGTTATTAAGAAAAGTATCCAAATTATATTTTTCGATTTTGATGATTTAAATATATGCATAATCATACATATGTGTATATATTATTTCTTCTAAATATTTTTCTTATCTCATATGTCTCAGAAATACGCCTTATGTTTAGATTATGTTTATATGTGTATGTCTATATGCGTATTTCGAATTAATTGTTATTTCATTAGTTTATAAACTTTACTCAACATATAAACATTATCGATTTAAGCAATTGTCCAATAAATAATAGTTGTTCCAAATTCATTCTAAGTTTCCATCACCTCCGATATTTTTTTTCATTCGTATACCTACAAGATATTTTTACCTTCATTTGAGTCTTCTTGCCACGTCCAGCGATCGGAGCACGAGTAGCTCCGCGTGTTTGAAATGTCGGTCGGTTTATTGGATTAAATCCACGTGGAAGACCGTATTTAATTCCACCAATAGAAGTTACCTACAAAAACACAATTTATCTAAATTGTGATACAAAATTCTTGTTATCTAAATAAAATATTGTTGTGACGTATTCCAAATATAATTTATTATGTTTCTTAATAATTTTCTAATAATTCTTTATTAGATTATTTAAATCAATGCTTCAGAAGATGAGTCTAGAATTTATATAAAAAGAAAGCTCAAAATGTTCGTTTTCCTTGTGTTTTTAAGCACGACGTATTTCGATATGATGTGACGCAGACACAATGTGATAATATATTTAAAACTATAATATATATGATTTTAAGATGTTGCACGTGTAATATCATTTCTCATTTTAAATTACATTTTAAAAGATATATTTATGTAAATTTATCGTTTCTTCAATTAAATAAAATTTGAGCATAACATGTGTTTTTTCCATCACAAAATCATTATAAAATTATTTCTTAGAAGGATATATTTCAATAAAAGATAACGCCGATTCCAAAATTGAATGCAAAAAGGATAAACTGAATTACAGTAAAATTGAAAATTCAAATTCAAATTTCAAAAGGTAAGTTCTTAGAAAGATATGCTCTACAGAAGATAAAAACTTTTCTCATTAATAATGATAATAAAAATTTATTTTTTTTTTTATTAAATCTCTTTTTTTATCCAAATAATATTTATCTACACAATTGTGTAATCACATTTATGGTCTTAAGAAATTCTTTGTTTGTTGTTAACTATTGTTAATATTTATCTCTCTGTTAAGAGTTTCCAAAAAATGAAGCACATGTGCAGGCGTGCTTTTACCATATTTTATATATGTATATATACCATATTTTTTTAAAATTATGTCATAGTGTTTCATAAACCTTACTTTTAATTTTTAATAATAGCAAATACAAATTAATTATCATATATCAATAAAAGTTACATATATAATGTTGAATAATTAAATTAACAAAGACACATACTTGTGATTTGAATTATTATAAAAATGTAAGTAAACAAAAAAGAATGATATTATAATAAATATTTCTCGAATAGAAAATTTATTTTTAAAAATAGATATGTCGTTTTTATTTATAATGTTTTACAATTATGTGTAACTTTACGAATATTATATTTCATTAGATATTGCTCAGCTATTTAAATACATGCTTTAGAAATAATGCTTTGATTACTTCGTAAAGAGGAAAATATATATATATATACATATATATATACATATATGTTACCTAAAAAGAATACATATAAAAGGAACACCAGTTAAAATACTCTGAATTAAAATATATAGAAACCTTTATTTTAACAGTGTCCATATTACATATAAAAAAAACATGCGATAATACAAAACCGCAATGCTACAAAAAAAACATCATGTAAATATAATGTCAAAATAATTTCTTTTTCATCCTAATGACGTAATAAAGCAACACACATAACGAGGATACATTAACTATCCTCCGCTTAATATACATTCTCAAGTACATGATTCCAGATTTATTTCCATGATGTATCGAACGTCTACATATAAAAACTATATAAAAAACTGTATAAGCAAATAATTCTGCATTAAATTAATTTACGTGATGTCCCTCCTAAATGCACGTATTATCCGATCACACCAGCGACGTTAAATAGTGAAAGCGGACTACTCAATATCTCGAACGTTCCCCTAAAATCTGTCCAGAATATCGTCATCGTGTGCTTCTTACTCCATATACACGCAACGATATCGAGCCATCGTTATAAAATTACTTGCAATCACATACCCTATTGAAATCTATTATACCTTACCTGCGGTGGAATCCGTCCGCGAGGGTGTCCTTGCAAGGGTTGCGGCAATCGACCGGGTTGTCCATAATTTGGGCCCCATTGACCTACTACAACACCAGCGATTTCCAGTTGACCACCACGCGAAGGGATTGGGCGACGCATTAAACCACGTTGCGGTAATGTGCCGCTGCCACGACCGCGCATCAATCCGTCGTTAATAGTACAATTAGCAGGCAAAATATTGGAGGGAACTGATACACGAATACCTGTAATAATATTAAATAAGATTATTATACAGATATATAACAAATAAAAATAGATAAAAATTATGTATTATTAAATTATGTATTATGTAAAAAAATTAAAATGCCATATAGAAATAATTTTTGTTATATAGAAGAATATTAGCATTTCATAAATAAGATTAATTTTTATTATTTAACAATTTGCTTATAACAAATATGTTTCTTTAGAATGTTAATTAATTTTCTATGTAATATCTGTATTTGAATTGTTCTTAAAAATATGTATAATCTTTTTGTGATATGTAATCGATATATCATAATAATTTCTTAACGACTTCAATATTGTCGCAGCAATTTTCAGTTTTATATAAAAAGTATATGAATTGAGTTTCTTTATCAGGATATTTTATCGCAGTTTTGAGATTCGTAGGGTTATATTGATAAACTCCACGAAGCAATATTAGCTGCTTTTGCTTTACTTCCATTCGAAAACATCCTACTATGAAAGATCATAGGATGCTAAGGAAACTGGAAGAATTATTAATAAAAAAAAACATAAAATAGAACAATTATCAAAATTCACGCATCCATTAATCAAATAAATTATACCAATTAAACTAAACTATAAAAGTTATTAAATTAACTTTGTTCCTTTTTCTTTCAGTTTACAATTGCTAATGTTATTAACAACTTATGTGATTATAACATTAAATTATTAAATGTGTCATATTAAATATATTATACTAATTAAATTATATTAAGTAAATGTATTAAATGGGATAATGTATAATTAATGCAGTATTTTTCATAATTAAATTTTGAAAGCTATTATTTTAATTAGAAATTTATTAATTAGGAATTATTAGAAATTTATTAAGAAATTGAAAACATTTCGAAAGTTTCGAAAAACCACATCCTAATTAAAGACAGATAAATAAAAGAGAAAACATTAATGCTAAAATGAATGTAATATACCTGGCGTGACAGGTAAAGGCGGTCGCGCAAACACAACGGTAATTCCCTCGAGTATAGCTTTTCTCATTCTTTCGACCTTTACAACGCGGTCAATATGACCGCTGCATAATTCCAATAAGTTCTTAGCAATAGTAGCACGAGCCAACGTATGATGAAACAATTTTCCATCAAAGTAAAGCCAAGGGCAACACATTAACCATGGAATCGGCGCGCCACATGCATCGTTCGCTAACAATGCAGTCTCAACACCAGCCATGAACAAAGTAGCCAATTGTACACCGCGTGACGTCACTAATGGAAGCTGTATACAAATAATATATTAAATGTTGACTTATTCAAGTATTTAATCATTGCCTAAAATAACAGCTGTATTGTAAGAATTATACATGTTCATTTTACTTACCTGTAAATCCTGCAAATATTGAGCATTCATAAGCTCCGGCGAAAAAGCTTGGGCGATGAAAGCGTCTAATTCCTGACGGCGCAAGATCTTTATTTTATCAGAAAAAGACATAATGTATCTGCGAAAGAAACAATTAGAGAAACACTCATTGATCGAATCATGTTCAATTAATTAAAAAAAGAAATCTGTTAAAAGCTTAAAATAATCCTAATCAATATTCACCTTAAAACACAGGCCATAACCAGCAGATGTTGCGGTACATATGAGGTATTTAACATTAGAGGTGTGTCTGATCTCATACAAGTCAGAAAACCCCTAAGCCTTCGCCTCTTATCATCTATAACTGTGCTGAAGAACAGGAAATTTTGTCAGTTTATAAAAATTATATGAGTCTACAGAAAGTTTTAATTCAATAATCAATTCACAATGTTATTATATATATATACGCAATTTAATTGAGATAAAACCACTTACCCAAACCACAAACGTTGAATCGTAGGCACGCCCCAGCCAATCTGCTCTGCTTTCACTAATTCAGGAGTCTGATATGGATTGGACTTGGACCATACCCACTCTTTTATTGTTACATCCGGTATCTCGATCTTTTCACTATCTGTCAAATAAATTTGCAAAATTTAATGAAGAAAACATGAATCTTTTATTATTTGTAAAACATTATACTTACCACCTTTTTCTTTACTCTTTGTAGCTAGATACATCCGATGATGGAGATTAAACAAAATCGCATATACCATTTGTCGAATTGGTCTATAAATGACATGAATAGAAGGAAATTCACGATGATTTTCGTCTTCCAGGAGGACCGGCAATTTGATTTCACCAGCGATGAGAATTTGATAAATGTATGGTGACATGAGGCCCTTCTGATGACGTTCCGAGGCGGTGCGCATAACTTCTGGTGATGTTGTAGGAATATGAGTTTTCTCCAGCTGTCTCGCAGAATCGGCTGTTGCATGGGATGGCGATGTCGCTGAGGAGCTACTACTCGAACTTGACGAGCTTATCAAGAGATTATGAGTACCGTTGATAGCATGTCCATCGCCTGTTTCAAAAATTCCAGACGTTTAAGATAGAATAGCAATAAATCGTCAAAAGCCATCGATTTTTAGCCGGCATACTTTGCTCTTCCTCTGTGCGTATGGCATCGGCATCTCCATGGCCCTGAATACCAGGTGGATCGATCACAATTTGCGGCGCCGTCTTTGCGTTGGCTGTTGCCTGTTTGTACGCGTTCAAACTTTCACGTTCGCTCTCTAAAGTTTCAGAGGCAAATCTCGACGTTTCTAAATTAGAGTCACCTTCCGAGGCTGATGGTGTGTCGGACAAACTCGACTGAGTCTGTGTGCTCGGTTTGGAATCTAGTTTATGGACTGAAAAAGATTGGCACGGATATATTTTATTTTCAATTTATTAATTAAACTATGTGAAAACTAAAATTAACAACACAGATATATATAATAAAATTATATATGCGATTACCATCTCCTTCTATTCAGTTTCTAGAATTTTATCTTGAAAATGCTAAAATATTTACTTTTCTTATATTAAAGATTAATATTTTTTAATAAAAAATTCTTTGATAGTACATCCCAATTTTTAAATATATTGAAATTGTTTGATAATAAAATATTTAAAAATATTTTTAATATCAAAAAATCTCACCTTTTGTTGGTTTCACAGGTTTATAATGTAAAAACCCTTCTTTTGTTCCGTTTAAATAATATTGAACAGATTGTCTTAATTTCGAACATCTTGGATCAGAGACAGAACCGAACACCTTTTGTGAAACTACATCCAATTCTGCAGATGGAAGTTCCTTGACAAAATTTGCAATTATTTTAATCATTTGTTCAACGCTTGTCTTATTTAGCACATTGGTGCTAATATTATTATTTTTATAGAAGTCGGCCAAGTCGTTTTCGGTCAATATGTAATTTCCAAGTAAAGCTGCCAATATACAGAGCCTGTCAGATGGTATGTTAAGAGCTCTAGTGAGTTCAGAAAGCATATATTCTTTTGTATCAAGAGAACCCTGTTATGGGAAAAAATGTAATATGTTACATTAAAAAATGTAATATATACGGTAAATTATCATTACATAAAATACTGATTTCTATTACTAAAAAATACATACCTTGTATGTAAGTTTTAATTGTTCGGATGAGAAGTAGCGTGGAGGATCAAATGCAGCATATTCTGCATCATCAGCTATGAGTCCGTTGTAATTATTCTCACGACAATAAGCAATAACTTCTTGGTGATGATCATCCATACTACATAACTGTTAAAATATTAGTAACATTATGTAATATTTTATGAATTTTTTAAATTATTGTACACATTATAATTAAAATATTACTGTCTCTTTTCTTGTGCATTTTAATTAAATTTGAATCAAAAATTTAATTATAATTACAAAGATTAAAAACGGAAAATAATGTTTATTAACTTACAACTGTGACATTCAGATGCCTAAGAGCCATACGTAAACTGGTCCTTAAACATACAGGAGGAGTCCACCAGATTTTCGGTGGCGGCGTACCTTTCGTTGTTATATGTTTCAAGACCTAAACATTTCAGAAAGATATCTTCAAAAATTTTAATTAACACTCACAATTAATCTGAAAGTATATTTGTATGAACTTACATTGTTAACTTTAGCGCGTACTTGCAACTGATGTTGCACCCAATCTGGTCTTCGAAGAGGTTCGAAACATCCATTAAAGAACACAGCTATCTCTAAGCCCGACATTTCCATTGCTTGTATAAGAACAGCAAGGAATTGGAGCATACGGTTCCATTGTCCACCACAAGCCCAATCTGTATCAAAGCAACAATAATATTAATAATCAAATTATTTCTGTTCGAGAAAAAAGTAATGAATTTTAAAATTATACAGTAACACATAAAATTCGCCTTGTCAAAATTAAATTTATTTATGTTTATTTATGTTTATATTATAATATATTTTTTTATTATTTACCTGAGAAGAATCCTCCATACAATCGATCCAAGCAGCATTCTCCATCGAGAACTAGTCTTAATTTACCGAAATTGTGTATCTGCTGTCCTTTAATCACACGATTACGTTGAGATTTTTGAGCGACCATTCGCGCTATTTTCAACAAGTCCACAGGTATAGATCCCCCTTGTACACAATTGCCGTCCAAGAAAGTTTGCAAGTCTTGAATGCCCATGTTTCTAATATTCCCGAAATATAGTTCGGTCACGAGTCACTTTAAGTTTGCTTCAATTTTTTCTTTATGTACACAATAGTTTTACTATCTTTATAAGTTGCTTATTTTTGTCTTAAGACCAGCAATGTATTTGCTCTTTTTATAGTCGATATTTTTTTGAAATATTTTAAGACATGAAGAAACCTAATTCCAATTTCAAAAGTTTCAATCTGCAAAAGAGAAAAGCTGGCAATGTACTGTCAATATCAATATAGAGTTGTAAATATTACAATCATTTTGATTAAGCAAAATATTAGCTATCTGCTAATGATTTGTCAGCAGATTTCACATTCGCAAACCAAGCAGAATTTGTTTCATAATCATCAAAATAAAATTACTTATGCCTATTTTCATTAACGATAATTTAATCTTGGTTCAACTAACTCTTCATTTTTTTCTAGTTCTAAGTAGTAAAAAATTAAGAATAAACTGAATCGAGATTAAATTTAATGTACATTGATGGAAACGGATATTATACTGATATCCTTTTAAACATCATTTTTACTCTTCTTGACATTCAATAGCAAAGATAGAACAATACTTATGCCGATACTGCGTCTTTTAAAAGGAAAGTAGTCATATCTTAGTATATCTTATATATCTTATATACTATAATTTTTTGAGCTTTTGTTACACATGATAAGTCATTCACCCTTTTCTAACATCATCAGAAAGTATTTATTTTTTATAAGATTGCGTATTTAAAAAATGTACAAAATGTTACAACTAATTACTTGGTACTCCAAGTATTTAAAAAAGCGATAAGATATAAATGACCCAATTGTATATTAGAATTTACAAAACAACAGATTCTGCTCGATTTATACAATCGATCAATTACACTAACAGATTTTATTATATTTTTGCTAATATTCTGTCTACAAAAATTTGTAACAGATACATTATTTTTCAGATTTTATGGGATACATGTAGTCTCGTGTCAACTATGACCAAGTTAGTTTTATCACAGTCAGCTATTAAACAATGACTCCATTTGCTTAACACTTCCGCTTTACAAGTATTTACAAATGAAAAAAGGGAGAACTAAAGCGACATAATTCATTTTGTACGTTGCTTCAAAGTTGCGTCCCTCTACCCCTCTCCACGTCCCCGCCCCTCCCTTTCCCACTCCTTTCCTTCTGAACGAGATGACAAGCCCGAAGAAGAATTTCCGTTTTGACGTGTCCTGTGGACCGTTGCGTTGCGGAGCGTTGCGTAGAACGCTGGAGAACGCATAGTGTCGAAATTACGAGGGACCATTCGGCGCCATTTACTTTGTTTACGCGCACATCGGGACGGTCGGTGTTAGCCGCGTTCATGCCGGCTGGCCTCTCGCGAGGACCGGTCCCATGATGGTGGGATGGGCCCAGCCCCGTGGATGGGGACCGTTATCGTTAATATCGGATACGAATCCCGAGTTGGAAGCGAGAAATATCGGACAGTATGAGTCGGACCGGTTAACGGACGAATCGGAGCAGTTGTCTTGGCATTGGTTGGTCGGCGGAGTATCGCGGTCACGCTTGATCGCAAAAAGCGGCTCCTTCGCGTTACGGAGTATGCAGGATGTGCGCTGATACCGGGTTCTCGCGGTCGCGCGAACACATCCGGATGATCCGCGCGTGCCGCCGCGACGTATCGCGTACTTACGTTAAATTAGCGATAATCATCGTGGCCCCAAAGAAACACAAAACACACGGGCTTTCGGAGTTGGATGACGTCGGAATCGAAAACGGAAATGACCACCCTGGTACCGGTGGCGCGCGCGGCGACTGCCCGGCACGTCGCGTTATCCGGCGCGCCGATTGGCCAGCCCGTGGCGTTCCCTTACGTCACAGCTCGGTTCCGACCAGCCGGCGACTATGTCGGCCGGAACTGCGCGACGCGCCATTGTTTCGAAAACACAAAGCGTTCTCGTAACTCGTTTCTCATTCTGCATTCTCCGAGAAAATTATTCAAGTTTATCACATACTTTTTTTCAAAACAATTATTGTTTTTTTTGTACTAACTGATTCATTTTGTTATCAAACATACACGATAAAATATTATATTTTTGTATATAATTTATGAATTTATATATCTAAATATTAAATTTTTTTTTTCAAATATTTAATAACTTTTACTTTTAATATCTTTTTTTAACTTTTATAAGATAATTAAAAAAAATACAATTTAATTACTGAGACATCAAATTTTTATAACTTTTAAATTATTATTAAAATTTAAGAAACAACCGTATACGAATACGACAAATACGAATTTTAAATTATTATATTAATATCTTTTTTTAAATATTTAATAAAACAACTTGGAAAAATTTAACTGTTGAATTTATGACTAAGCCAATGTTGTACAAGAGACAGTGATTTTTTTTTTTTTTATAAATACATATATTTTATAAATGTATATCTGATGCTAACAAAATATCGTTTTAATTTAATAATAAATAACTTCGAAAAATACAATTTAATTATTGAATTTATATATGACTCAACTAATGTTGTACAAGAGACATTTAATTTTCCAAAATTTTTAAGTTGTTATACATATATTAATATTTTTTTAAACATTTAATAACTTTCAAAAATATAATTGTTAAATTTATAACTCAATATTATATAAGAGATAGTAAGTCTTTCTTTTTTGTACTTTTGTATACACATATATTTTATAAATATATGTCTGACATTTATTTATTTTTTAACATTTAATAAAATATCTTTGAAAGCTTATTATTTAATTGATGAATTTATAACTCATTCGATATTGTACAAAAGAGCTTTAATTTCTATTAAAAAATCTTATCTATATTATTTATATTAATATATTGTAATTTTATTTTTATTTATACTCCTTTGAAATTTTAAATAATTATATTTTTACATAAAGAATATTTTAATAAATTTTCCCTTTTATTCTCTCTAAACTAAATAATCTAAACTTAAAGTTACGCAATTACTTTGACTGTAAATATTAATGACATACAAATGATATCAATAGTAGATATACTTCATTTTAATATAATTTTTGTAAGTTTCATGTACAAATACATTCACACATATCACAAACATACCATACGTTAGTAACGTTCAGTCAGTGCTCTTTTCACGTTACTAAAAAAATATGGAAGATCAAAATGAAACAATTGTAATAAATTATTTAAATCGCTTCAAAATCCACAATTTAACTGGTATAAATAAGACATGAACAAAAAGATGACAATATTATGCAGTTTCGTATAGAAAAAGTGAGAAACATTTTGCCTTCTGTTTAATCACATTACGAAAATGACTACGATATTAGAAGAATTAACAAACTTATTAAGTTGTACAATCTAAATTGTTTACAAACTTGATAATGAAGGTCACCTCCTTCGGGAGAATTCGAGATAACTATACATTGTATAGCTACGCTTCTAGAACAAGTCTTTTGAATATCGTTTTATATTCTCCTCTATTATTACAATTCATCGTGTTTCTCGTCTTCTTCTTCTTCTTCTT
>Ga0157362_1001057_pt1 | contig 11002 bp, 5 predicted proteins | sample AttlaeALBM3_FD_111480 | JGI IMG/M metagenome (GOLD analysis project Ga0157362, IMG submission 111480) | Fungus gardens microbial communities from leaf cutter ant in Ribeirão Preto, State of São Paulo, Brazil - Atta laevigata ALBM3 | ecosystem: Host-associated > Fungi > Mycelium > Unclassified ... | reverse complement strand
GTGCCGCCGACCGCGATGGCCTGACTACCGCGATAGGACCAGTCCGGCCCGATATCGAAGCCCAGTCCTGGTGTCAGTGCCTGCCGCCATTCGGCCTGACCGTTGAGTGTCAGCTTGGGCTGCCCATTATCTACGCCCGCGAAATTGCTGTTCACGGCCCGCCAGACGCCTGTCTTGGCATAGGCGGCATTGGTCGCGGCACGATTGACGTTCAGGAAGTCCTGATAATTGCCGCGCTGCCAGCCGATATTCTGCGTGACGAACACATGCCGCACCGGGTGCAGTTCGATCGTGCCTTCGAAGCCCCAGCTTTCGGATTTGGGGACGTTTGTGATTTCGCTCAGTGGACCGTAATTCGGGATCAGCACCGTGCCCACGACCTGCTGGTTGTGGAAGTCGTTGTAGAAAGCGGCTCCGTTCAAGCGCAGGACGTTCGGGATTGGGTCGCTCTTGAAGCCGAGTTCATAGGTCAGCACCGTTTCGGGACCGAACGGGTCGAGCTGGGCCTGGATCTGGGTGTTGTTGGCGCTGAAGCCGCCGGGTTTGAAGCCCTTGCTCATTTTGTAATAGACGAGCGTGTTTTTCGTGGCCTGCCATGACACGCCAACCTGTCCCGCAAACTGGGCTGCGGCCGTGCTTTCCCCGTGGAAGGATCTGGTTCTGCCGCCGAAGATTTCTGACGTCAGGCCGGGGAGGCTGCGGTCGTCGATTTCGTGCAGCAGGCCTGCGAACAGCGTCACGTTATGCGGCAGGCGATAGCTGATATGGCCGAATTCGGACGTGCTCTCCTGATTCATGGTGAAGGAGGTGGCCATCATGTAACCGCGGGCTGCATAGTCCGTGTAATCGAAAAAGAAGCGCTGTTTCATGCGGCTGCGCTGATAGAACGCCCCGACCACCCATTGCAGGCGGCTGTCGGGATTGCTGGAACCCAGACGCAGTTCCTGCGTGAAGGCATTGGCGCTGATGGTACGGTAGGTGTCGGCTTCGGAGCGGGACGTACCGTCCTGATCGGTATATTCGCCCTGCCGCTCGGTCTCGAAAGCCGTGACGGACGTGACTTTCGCGAAGCCGAAATCATGGTCCATATGCAGGTCCCAGCCCCAGAACTGGTTGTGCTCGCTGGGTTTGAGGCCTTCGGGGCGTCCGATCAGTTTGTCGAATTGCGAACGGGAGGACCATTCGGCCTGTGTCTGTCCAAGATGCGGGAGAGCGGCTGTGCCGATCAGGCGGTGGACGGCCTGACTGGTGACGACCTGACTGTTATCCTGCACGAAATGGCCGGAAAGCAGGATCGTGGTGCGGTTGTCGTCCGAGTGCCAGCGTAGTTTGCCGCGCAGGGCATAGGAATCCGCGTCTCCAAGATGGGCGCCGTTCTGCGGGTCGGTCTGCCAGCCGCCGCCCTGTCGGATCTGCCCGGCCAGACGGAAATCCAGCCCCTTGGCGATCGGGCCGGAAATATAGGCCTCGCTCCGGCTGCGGGCGTAGGAGGCGATGTCCTGACTGACGCCGTAATGCAGGGTGCTGGTCGGGTCGGCTGTGCGGAGGCGGACTTCGCCGCCTGTGTCGGACTGCCCGTGCGTGGTGCCAACGGGGCCGGGAGTGACGGTCGCATCCGCCAGATCGAACATCAGACCGCTCGACATGGTCGAGAGTGCGAAAGGCACGTCATCGAAATAGGTCATGACGGTCGGGATGTTGTTCATAGTGAAGTCGTTGAAGCCGACGCCACGCAGGTAGAAATTGGTCGAGGCCGTGCCGTTGATGGACTGGATCGTCAGGTTTGGAGCCACGCGCTCCAGATCGCGCAGGGTCACGACACCGCGCTGGGTCAGGCGGTCGGCGGTCAGGCGCGTGTCGGCGTCCGGGCTATGCTGTGCTGCGGCAAAGGCGAAGTCCGTCCGCCGGGCCGTGACGGCGATCGTTTCGGTATTACGGCCCTGAATGGACTGGGGAGTAGCTTTGCGGGGTACGGGTTTTGCGGCCGGATGATGGGCATTGGCGTGTGAAGGCGCTTCGCTCCTGCCTGCCAGAGGCTTCGTCTTTTCCGGAGAGGCCGCCAGGGCGAGGGACGGGCCAAGGAGGCTGGCGCTCAGGAGAAGGACCTTGCGAAGTGTCATGGAAAGGGCGGTTCTCCGGAAGAGGGGGCGTTCCAAGCGGGCAGCCTGCCTGAAAAAGAACAGCAAAGCCCGAAAAATCACCGTGCTTATATTGTACTCATGCAACAGAGCAAACGCTCGATGCACAATGGCGCACAGAGGCGCAGATTTCGCTTGAATTGTTATGATATAACATAATAAGCATTCCGCTCTGACAATCTTTCGTCTTTGCCGTATCCCCCCTGTCCGGAGGTTTCATGCCGTCTATCGTGTCTGCCCGTTCCTTCCTGCTGCTTTTGGGCTGCACTACCGCCCTTGCTGATTCCGCGTTCGCCCAGTCGGTAACTCCGTCCGTAACGTCTTCCCAGGCGGCTGCGGCCACCACTGAAACCCAGACGGATGATGTGTCCACGGCTGCCCGTGCCAGCTTCGGTCATGCCGACGACCAGCATGGTACGACAACGACGGAGAGCAGTCGCACGGGCGAAGATGACGTTACCGTCAATGCCCACCTCGAGCGCGCCCGTGCGGCCCTTCAGTCTTCGACCGGGGCGACGACCTATAATTTTTCGCGGCAGGCCATCGAGACGAATCCTGGCGGTGACAATGCGGGTCTGAACACCCTGCTGCTCCAGGCCCCGGGTGTGGCGCAGGATAGCTACGGGCAGATCCATATCCGTGGTGACCACAATGAAGTGCAGTTTCGTCTCGACGGCGTAGAACTGCCTGAAGGTATGAGCGTGTTTGGACAGGCGCTCATGACGCGCTTTGCCCATTCCATGTCACTGACGACCGGTGCGCTGCCGAGTGAGTACGGGTTCCTTCAGGCCGGTGTGATCGATATCAACACCAAGAACGGCTATTCCGATGCTGGTGGTGATGTTTCGATCTATGGTGGCGCGCGCGACTATTTCTTCCCGTCTGCGCAGTTTGGCGGTCATCATGGCAAGTGGGACTGGTTTGCGACGGGTGATTTCGTTCACAACCGTGTCGGCATTGAAAACACCACGCCGAGCTTCAATGCGATCCACGATCTGACGAACCAGTATCACTTTCTGGGCCATGCCCGTTACACGGTGGACGAGAACACGCGGATCAGCCTGACCGCGGGTGTGTCCAATGCCGAATACCAGCTTCCCAACAATCCGGGGCAGCAGCGCCAGTTTGCCAATCCGTCCTTTGCGAGTAGTGACCTGTCGCAGAAGCTGTACGGCAATGGGGACAGTTCGAGCCTGACCGAGCATCAGAAGGAAATCACGGATTTCGGCATTCTGTCCCTGCAGAAAGACATGGGCAAGCTGAGCTTCCAGACCTCTGCCGTGCTGCGTTACAGCTCGCTGCGCTACTCGCCCGATCCGCTGGGGGATCTGGTTTATAACGGCATTGCCCAGCGTGCGGCGCGTTCGGTCTTCTCGACGGGAACGCAGTCCGATGCCACCTGGCAGGCGGCGAAGGATCATACGGTCCGTTTCGGCTATCAGATTTATGTGGAACGGAACGTTTCCAAATCGGATTCGACCGTTTATCCGCAGAGCGGCGAGGATGCTGATGGTAACGCGGTCTATTCCGATAATCCGCTGACCATCCATGACGGCACGGGTCGGACGGGGTGGATGTACGGCCTTTATGCGCAGGACGAGTGGCGTCCGCTGAAGAACCTGACCATCAATTACGGTCTGCGGTTTGACGGGGTGGATGAATATACCCATGCCAAGCAGGTCAGTCCGCGCCTGAACATTGTTTACAAGCCCTGGAGCGGCGGCACGTTCCATGCGGGATATTCGCGTTACTTTACGCCGCCGCCGTTTGAGCTCGTGGGTGGGACGTCGCTCAACAAGTTCGTCAATACGTCAGCGGCTCCTGGGACGTTCCTGAACAGCAACGTGAAGGCCGAGCGCGATCATTACTTTGACGCGGGCTTCTCACAGACGATCCTGCCGGGCTGGCATGCGTCCTTCGATGCGTATGTGAAGCTCGCCAAGAACATGATCGACGAAGGGCAGTTCGGCTCTCCGGTCATTCTGTCGGCGTTTAACTACCGTCGCGGTCAGGTTAATGGTTATGAATTCGCCACGGACTACACCCGCGGTGCCTTCAGTGTGTATGGCAATTTTTCGTGGTCGCGCGCTATCGGCAAGGATATCACGACGGCGCAGTGGAATTTTGATCCCGACGATCTGGCTTATACCAGCAAGCACTGGATCCATCTGGATCATGACCAGCGCTGGACTGCGTCTGCCGGCGCAAGTTATTCGCTCTTCCACCGAACCGGCCATCCGCTACGCCTGTCCGCCTCAATGGTCTATGGTAGCGGTCTGCGGGCCGATGGTGCGACGCCGAACGGGGCTTCAGTGCCTCAGTATGCCACGTTTAACCTGTCGCTGGTCCAGTCTTTCAAGGATCTGTTTCAGGTGCCGTTCCTCAAGCGCACGCAGCTGCGTCTGGACGTGACCAATCTGTTCGACCGGACTTATCTGCTGCGTGACGGTAGTGGCATCGGTGTGGGTGCGCCGCAGTATGGTCTGCGTCGGACGATCCTCACCGGTATTGACCAGCGTTTCTGATGCTGGTGCCTGACGGGTCGGACGATCCGTCAGGCTGGTTCGGCTGCCGGGGGCAGAAGCGACCGGTAGCGGATCTTTTCAAGGGCGGCGGGGATGTCCATGACCGGCACAGCCTCGCACAGAAAATCGCCCTGCACGAAATCGCACTCCATCTCCAGAAGCGTGCGGACCTGTGTCGCGTTTCCGATCCCCTCGGCCACGACCTTGCGCCCGAGACTGTGGACGATGTCGATCACGCCCCGGATGATCGCGGCGTCTGTTCCATGACGTTCCAGACCGGCCACGAAAGCCCGGTTGATCTTTACTGCATCGAACGTGAAGGTCTTGAGATGCGTTAGGGACGCAAACCCTGTTCCAAAATCATCGAGGGCAATCTGGATACCTTTCTGGTGAAGGATGTCGAGTTCCTGTTCGATCTGGCCGTGGTGTGGGCGCGAGAAGATGTTCTCGGTGATTTCGAGGGCCAGGGAGGTGAGCGGGATGTTCATTTCCTCGCCTAGGAGAACGACTTTCCGGAAGAAATCGCTACCTTCGAAATCGCAGGATGTGATGTTGATGGCGATGCGTTCGAAGCGGACGTTCTGTTCGCGAAGTCTGCGCATGTCCTGCATGACCTGCCGTGTAACGAAGGTATTCAGGGTCAGGGTCAGTCTTGGGTCTTCAAAGACTTCGGGAAAATGCTGAGGCGAGAGGATGGGGTGCTGCGGATGGTCCCAGTGCAGCAGGGCCTCGAAGGAAATATTGCCGGGCGTACTCAGGGAAAAGATGGGCTGGTAAAAGACCGCGATGCTCTGGTCGTGTAGTCCGGTCTGGACCCGTCTGCGCAGGCGGGCGGCATGGTCCAGTTTCTCTTCCATGACAGGATGATATTCCCGGATACGGTTCCGGCCGCTGGTCTTGGCGGCATAGAGCGCAAGATCGGCGCATTTCAGAAGGGCTTTTTCCCGTGCATCGACCAAGGGGACGCGGACATAGCCGATGCTGGCGGTGCAGGCATGGGTCATGGTGCGGTTGCGGAAGCTGAAGCGCATCTGCTCGAGGATTTCGAGAAGGATATTCTCGAACAGCGCCGGGCAGTCACCTGTCATGAGGATGGCGAATTCGTCGCCACCGATGCGAGCGATGAAGCAGTTTTCACTCTGGAAGGACTGGAGCTTCTCGGCGACCTTGCGCAGCAGCCGGTCTCCGGAATCGTGTCCTGACGTGTCGTTGACCGTCTTGAATGTGTCGATGTCGAGCAGAGCTAGACAGATATGGCCTGCGGCACTCTGGCGCAGGGTTTTGCGAAGGGTGTGAGAGAAGTGCAGGCGGTTGGAAATCTTGGTCAGGAAGTCCGTATTGACGGCGTGCTGGAGCTTCTGACGGCTGGATTTCAGGTGGTTTTCCGCCTGTTTCCGTGGCGTGATATCAAAGCGGATGGCCACATAGCTGGTGACTTTTCCGCTTTCCGAAATATGGGGAACGATCGTGGTGTCGACCCAGTAAAGGGAGCCGTCGCGCCGGCGGTTGCAGATCTCGCCGTGCCAGACATTGCCTGAGGCAATCGTCCGGTACATCTGCCGGAAGAACTTCCGGTCGTGTTGGCCGGAGCGCAGCATCCGGTGATCGTTGCCAATGAGTTCGTTCCGCGTATATCCGCTGATTTCCTCGAACCGGCTGTTGACGGAAAGAATGCAGCCGCGGGTGTCGGTCATGGCGACAATGGCGGAGCAGTCTAGGGCATGAAGAACGAAATCGTCGCGGGGGGGATGAGGCCAGTTCTTCATATAATCTAGGCTTCTCCGGAAATCATCCTCTTGCTTTTTTATCACTCAGGTCTGGCTCTATCGAGAGGAGATCTGAGTAATATCGTAGAATAATTAAGCGTTCGTTAAAAGGAGATCCAGCTGTTTTTGGGTATATTTTTGGAGGTCTGTTTCGGGATTTTTCTTTCTTGTTATGCGCGGTGTCAATTTTATTTTAACTATTTCTGGAAACTTAACATAAATGGCGCGCCCGCCTATTTTGAACCCTGAATGCAGCCCTGTTCTTACAGTTCGGCCCACTGGCGCAGCAGGTTGTGATAGGTCGAGGTCAGCCCGAGAACAGCGGGATGGCTGTCCGGCAGCGCCTTGCGGGTTTCGATGATGGAGCAGTCAAATTCGTAAAGCAGACGGCGCTTCGTATCGTCGCGGACCATGGATTGGGACCAGAAGAACGAGGCCCAGCGGCTGCCGCGTGTGATGCGGCTGACGCTGTGCAGGCTGGTCGAGGGATAGAGCACCATGTCGCCGGCGGGGAGCTTGATACTCTGGGTGCCGTAAGTGTCCTGGATGACGAGTTCGCCGCCGTCATACTCGTCCGGTCCGGTGAGGAAGAGCGTGGAGGAGACGTCCGTGCGGATGCGCATCCCAGCACCGGGGATCGGGCGGATGGCGTTGTCTACATGGGCGTCGAAATGCATGCCGGTGTCGTAGCGGTTGAAGAGCGGCGGGTAGACGCGCAGGGGTAGGGCCGCGCTGTTGAAGGTCGGGTTACGGCCTAGCGCGCGCAGGACGAATTCCCCGAGTTCGCGGCATTCGGGGGAATCCTGCGGGATCTGGAGGTTCAGCTTGGCCTTGGCGGACTGTTCCCCCGCAGTGACGCGTCCGTCCGCCCATTCCGCGCCTTCCAGTCTGTCACGGAAGTAGCGGACTTCTTCGGGAGTGAGGACGTTCGGGATATGGATCAGCATGGACGTCGGGCCTTGAAGGGGGAGATGGGAAGAGTGGGCTCAAAATGAGAATGACTCTTATCTTTGAGTCATAAAGCCGTTTGGAGGGAGGGGCAATTGGTGCAGGCCTCTGGCGTCCTGTAGGGGAGTGGAAGCAAAGGTTGCATTTCCTTTCGTTGACAGGACTGGCGGGGCAGGGGATGACACGGACATGGCATTTCATTCCCTCCTCGTTACGCGCCGGACGGGGGTGTCGCGTGGGTGGATGACCGGCGTGGCGCTCATGCTGGTCTGTATCGTCGGAGCGGGACAGAGCCGTGCACAAGGGGGGCTCGTGGCGCCGCTGTCCATTCATGATGCGATTGCGGCGGCCTGGAGGGCGGACCCTGTACGGGCTGAACTTGAGGTCAATCAGGATTCTGCCGATGCGCGGGCGAAAGCGGCGCAGTCCTGGTTTGCAGGCGGTCCGACGCTGACGGGTGATTATTATGATGACCGAATCAGCGGTTCCAACCATGGGTACATCACCTGGCAGGGTGGGGTTTCGGTACCGCTGTGGTTGCCGGGGCAGGGTACGGCGACTGAGAACGTGGCGAAGGCCGAAGCGAAGACGGCGACCGTTCGCCTTGACGTAGAGCGGATGTCGGTTGCGGTGCGGGTCGTGGATGCGACCGGGGCTGCGATCATGGCTATGCGGCGGCAGACGGCGGCGCTGGCGACCGTAGCTGCGCTAAAGCGGATTGAAGCCGGTGTACAGCGGGCCGGGCATGCCGGGGAAATCGCGATGTCGGACCAGCAGGCCGTGGAGGCGCAGTTGGCGCAGGCCCGCAGCGAAGCGGATATGGCGGCCGAGGAAATCGAAACTACGGCGAGCCAGTTACGGACGCTAACGGGGCTGCCGGGCGTTCCGGATATCACGCAGGCGGACGAGCACTGGCTGGGGCTGACGCGGGCCAATGATGCGCGCTGGGTCGAGGATGTTGATCCGCGGGTGCGGGCGACGCATCAGGCGGTGATTGCGGCGCAGAACCAGATGAAGCTGGTCCGCAAAAGTTTTATGCCCAATCCGGAAGTGGGGGTTGATGCGATCGATCAGGGGCAGTTTGGCAGCCCGTGGGATACGCAGGTGGGTGTCAATCTGCGGGTGCCGCTGCCGAGCGCTGTGACGAATACGCCGCAGGAATCCGCTGCCCGCGACCGGATGGCGGCGGCGACACGGGAGGAAGTCGAGGCGCGGCGGGCTGTGCGTAATGAGATGGCACAGGTCCGGGCGCATCTGGTGGCGGCGACGGGATCGCTGTCGAATTCACGGGTTGAGGCCAGTTCCATGTTGCGCCGGGCGGACGGGATGGAGCAGTCCTGGCGAGTTGGTGAGACGCCACTGATCGAGGCTCTGCGGGCGCGGATGGATGCGTATCGGGCGCTGCTGGATCTGAATCGTGCTGAGATTGCCTGGCATGCGGCGATTATCCGGATGGGTATCGCGACGGGGACCATTCCATGAGTCGGTTTGTGCGTTTTCTGGTCTGTGGGGTGGTGCTGTGTGCGCTTGGACGTACGGGTGCGGCAGATGCGCCGGGCTGGATGCAGCCGCTGACGCTCGGGGCGGAGGCGCGGGATGGGGAGCATCTCCAGACAGCGCTGGTGCGGCAGGGGACGCTTCATGACACGGTCTCAGCGCTGGCGCGCGTGAGCGCGGATCTGTCGCGGACGGTGGTGATCCGCGCGAGCGGGGACGGGAAGGTCACGGCTGTGCGGGTGACGCCGGGGCAGACTGTGGTGCCCGGGCAGGCGCTTATTGATTACACGGATCATTCCCTTCACGTGCTGCACCTTCAGCTTGAGCAGGACGAGGCCGCTCTGGCGTCAGCAAAGGCGACGTTGGGGGAGGCTGAACTGGCGTATCGGCGCGGGCAGTCGCTTGTGGGTAGCACGGTGTCCGCCGGAGAAGTGCGGCGGCGTCAGGCAGCGGTGCAGCAGGCGCGTAGCACTGTCGTAGCGCGGGAAGCGGATATCGGGCTGATTCAGCATCGGCTGACGGAAGAGTTCACCTCCGTGACGGAAAAGATCGTGCAGGATGAGGCGTCTACGCTGATTTCGCCGGTGCGTGGCGTGGTGCAGTCCATTCAGACCTCCGTGGCGTCGGATGTGACGCCGGGGCAGGCGGTGGCGACGGTTGTGGATCTGTCGGGGGTGTGGATTGTCGCGGATCTGCGGCCGGATGAAGTGTCGCGGCTGGTGCCCGGTGGCACTGTGACGGTCCGTCCGTCCGGCAATGCACGGGCGGAGCCGTTCCGGGCGGCCATCACGACAATCGACGGCGTTGCCGATCCGGTGACGGGGCTTGTGAAGGTCGTCTGTGTCGTCGATCGGCCCGTGGCGTTCCTGCGGCCGGGGATCATGCTGGATGCGGCTCTTGAAACCAGCGAGGCCGTGGACGGTATGATTGTGCCGTCGAATGCGGTGCAGACGATCGAGGGGCATGACCTCGTTTATGTTCAGACCGCTGAAGGACAGTATGCGCCGCGTGAGGCGCGGGTGCGGCTGGCGACGGATGAGAGTGTCGTCGTGCAGGGAAATCTGAAGGTGGGGGATCGTGTGGTGACGGAGGGCAGTTTTGCCCTGAAGTCCATGTCGCTCGTTAGTGGGCTGGATACGGACTGACTGGGTTTCATGCTGCATTTTCTCCAGTCCAACCGTTTTGTCCTGCTGGGTCTGCTTGTCGCGCTGATGATCGGCGGGATCATGACCGTTCCGGGACTGCCGGTCGAGCCGGTACCGGATATTTCGCCCAAACAGGTTATGGTGTCGGTCACAGCCCCCGGACTGGCGACGGAAGAAGTTGAGAAGCTGATTACCTTTCCGGTTGAGGCGAGCCTGACGGGCATTCCGGGTGTGACAGATCTGCGTTCCGTGTCGCGGACAGGAGTGTCAGCGGTCTATCTCCAGTTCGATGACGCGACGGATATCGATCTGGACCGGACGCGGGTTGCCGAGCGGTTGCAGGCGGCACGGGACAGTATCACGATGCCGGGTGTGAGTGTCTCGATGGGGCCGCTGGCGACGGGCATGGGCGAGATCATGCAGTTGCAGATTCGGGGCGCCGGGCTTTCCCTGATGGAGCTGAACCGGCTCATGACCTGGACGGTCGTGCCGCAGCTTCGGCTGGTGCCGGGCGTGGTGGATGTGAATGTCAATGGCGGGTCGGTTGAGACCTACCAGGTGGCGGTTGACCCGGCGCGGATGCGGGCATTCGGGGTCTCGGTCAGCGAGATCGTGCAGGCTGTCGATACGAACAATGCATCTTCCGGCGGGGGCTGGATTGCGCATCATGCCGAGCAGAATGTGGTGGTCGGTCGTGCGCTGGTGGGCAGTCTGGCGGATTTTGGCGCTATTCCGGTGAAGCTGGGCACGGACGGGCATGTCATCCGGCTTCGGGATATGGGTGTTGTGTCGGCCGGGCCGAGGACGCGGCTTGGAGCGGTGACGCGGGACGGGCAGGGCGAGGCGGTCATTGGCGTCGTGATGATGCAGACAGGGGCGAGTTCAAACGCAACGCTGGCTGCGATCGGGCGCGCCTTGCCGACAATCCGGCAGGCCCTGCCGCCGGGTGTGACGCTGGAGCCGTTTTACAGCCGGGCGAGTCT
>Ga0157362_1001056_pt1 | contig 11003 bp, 3 predicted proteins | sample AttlaeALBM3_FD_111480 | JGI IMG/M metagenome (GOLD analysis project Ga0157362, IMG submission 111480) | Fungus gardens microbial communities from leaf cutter ant in Ribeirão Preto, State of São Paulo, Brazil - Atta laevigata ALBM3 | ecosystem: Host-associated > Fungi > Mycelium > Unclassified ... | reverse complement strand
AACTTATTAAGCTCTTAATGCCAGAAACGTGTCGTATAAATGAGTGTTTTTGGATATAAATCATTACGTAATCATCGTTACGTGGAGGTTTACTACTATTCGATATAACTACCGCCGTAGAAAGGTTTATAACTGAAGATTTATGTCATCTTAATGTCGCCAGCTCTTACATTACAAACGAGAGAATTATTGTGATTGTAAAAGTTGACTATCGCCGCACACTATGTATTAAAGAAATATTTATTTCTGTCATGGACAATTACTGCGATGATACAAAATGATAAATGGAAAGGGGTCACGTGAAATTCCGAAGAATAGACTTTTCAAAATCTATTTTTTAAACGCGTTCACGGTACAAGCATTTTCTAACATCGTTTCTCAGCGGGGTCATCTTTTATTCCTATCTCGTATCAAAGAAGTTTATGAAGCATCGCGTATCCGACACCGGAAGGAAGCGACTGTCTTCGAGAATGATGAATCACCGAAAACCTACAAGAGGATAATTCAGGTTGCATCAACCTTTGCCGTCCTTGCGAATTCCGCAGCTTCCCTTCAAGCTGCGCGATAACGACGTGTCAGGGAAGTTGTTTATTAGTGACTGACATTCTCTTGGTTATCTTATTACATAAATAGTTACTTTAATATCATGAAATATTAATGCGTTGATTACAAAAATCCGATGATCTCAATACATTAATAACAAATACTAATAACAATAATCAATATTCAATAAAATGATGTTTTATGATCTAATTCTTTATAAATCTCTGTTTCATATATATTTTACATGTAATTGAGACATTTACAAACAATTATATAATTTTTAAGTTTTCAATTGATTTGAGAGAAAGCAATATTCATATTTTATGATAAAAATTTATTAATATCATTATTTCTTTTTACATTTAATAGATAAAGAATTTAATGAAATTGCATAAAAATTTAAATTCATATTATTAAAGAACTTCCATTCTTTAATTATTATTTACTTTCATTGAATAATCGTAGAATTATCGATTCTTCAATAATTTATTTATTGCGATAACTTATTGTACACATATGTACTTGCATCTTTTGCTCAGTTAATTAGGCGGTAATAAAGTCATTTGAAGCAGAAAGAGGGTGACATTGGCTAATGTTGACTCCGCTGCGAACGAGCCTATAAAACGCGTTGATACCGAGGGGGTTGGCAGAAAACGGTAAGGACCATCCTGGGAGCGCTTCGTCATCTCTGATAACTCTTGTGGACCACCAGCCTCGCGAATCCCTTGGCTTCTCCAGCTACCCTCATTGCGCAGTTATCTCGGGCCCTTTTATTATGATCAGACGTTTTGCCTGCTGCCATCCGACATTTCGCCAGCAAGGAAAAAGAAGGACAAAATGCCAGAAAAGAGATCAAAGATTAAAAATTTTCTACCTTGACGAGACTGATATATTTTCGGTTTTTTTCTTTCAATTCTAAATGAAAAATGTTGTAGCGCATGATAATATACTTTCTTTTAAGTTCGATCATTTATTTTACTTGAATAATAATCTCATATTTCCAATTATGCAATCTTATAATATGTCAAAACTTAGATGGCATATTTTAATCATCGTATCGTCTTTCAATTATGTATTTGCAAACCATGTTTAAGAGTAGGCTCCTTTGAAACTTCGCAAATCATATTGAGGTCATCTACATTAAAATAGATAATGTTCACCTACTTTAATATTTTATTAAAGTTTAATTAAATCGCTTTCAAAATTAGCATTTTGAATATTCATAGTAGATATGATGAATTCTTTTAATTGTGACTTGTAAGTTCAAAATTGAATTTATAAAAAATTATACAAAAATTAGTGTCAAAAAATTCTATAAAAACTTGTTACAGGTTGGAATAATTACAGCTGTTAATTATCCAAATTTTGAAAATAACTTTTACAAAATGAATGTTGAATATGTGAAATAGTACTATAATATATATTTGGAGAAAGAAAATATATCATACATAAATTAGACATAGGAGAAAAAGTAAAACAGTATGTATCTTTTGATACGAGAAAACTATCATCGGATCGGTTTTCTAGTTTCAGAACGTAACGACTGTACGCGGCGGATGCGTTTACGACCAAGAGTAAAAAAGATCGATTACATTTCCGGCGTACCATAGACAACTTCGACTGCCGTATACCGCTTTTTCTTTTGCCGATTTACCGAGCAAAGGGTCCAATGAAAAATCACTGAGCGGACCTGAAGCTCGCGGCAAGATATAAATTTTAAAGCGGTAGCGATACAGAGTTCATGCTGTTTATCAAGGCTCTTTCACCTTCCGGAAGCAGGAGACCGGAGATCTATTAATTTCGGCGCAACGGTTCACTAACTCGCGCTAACATCTCGTAAGGTCGAAAACGGAAAAAACCTTAGCCTATAATTTTTCGGGAACCAGCAGCTCTCGCTATCAACTTGCACGAAAGTTTAAAACTGCGAAATGTAAATATACAAAAAGATATTTACTTTAAAGAGTATATTAATATCGAAAAAGCGAAACACATTTGTTTTCGTGATATTATTCCGTTTCATGAAAACATACGTCATTATTTTTTAAATAGAATACCAAACTAATTGTCGATAGTATCAATAACCAATTAATGCCGAAGCGAGTTACGAACGCTAGCAGTAAAGGCAAATATCCTAGTAAAGATTATTTTTCATTAATATTGCAGCGATTGTAATTGGTCATCTCGTTGAATAAAATACAAAAGTTATTACGTTCACGAAATTTGTTACATTTCGTTTTTTTGTACCAATTAAATAACATGTGCTTGATCAAAGGTTCGGTAGCTTTTGCTCCATTTATAATTTACAAATTCGAGTAATGAATGTCGAAATTTTACTCAGTCTCGCGAGAAATCAGTCGACGTAGAAGCAGTCAAATATCGAATATCGATTGCAATCAGGAAAACATACATAGAGACGGTATGTCTCTTGAAAAATGTGGTTAAATTCCGTTTTGATCACGTTCCAATCGATTGCTTCGCATTATATCGAACAATTTTTTTTCGTTTTGTCTCGCTTAATTATTTACAAATCACAACGGTAGCTTATTTCATTTATTTACTAGGCGAATTTATTTATTGGCGATGAACAGAGTAAAAATTGATAAAGAACAAGTTTATAAGTAGTGAGAAAATTGTGGACAAATGCATAGAGATTATATATAGTTTTAAAAAAGAAATCTCGCTGTATATAACTCACGTTAATCTTTCTGCAGGTCTTATGCGGTAATATGTAAGCATTATGCTAACGTTCGCGTCTCTTATCTTACGTTGTGAAATTTACACGCATAGTGCTTCTACTATGATGTACACGTATTTGGCTTTTTAATGAACATGTAAATAAAAAATGTGAATCACTATACGTAGGTAGAAGGAAAAAATTAGATTGGAATCAATATTGAAACGGGGTTAATTTTTCTCGTTAATTTTTCAAAGCTATTCGCGAATCTCATTCGCGATGAGGTTTCGTAATCGTAAAACGATAGGTCGACGTACATGTACCAGGAACATATACTGGAAAACACACGGGATTTAACGAGCTTCCGCTGCGCTTATCACTACATATTTATGCATGTAGACGATATCCAATGTAATATTTGCAAGGTTAGAACATCGAATATTTTGCAAGAAATTTCACATTTCAGACATCGATTTGATACGGATTAAATAAATGTTCAGTTAATGATTCTCGACAAATGACCAGGATTAACTATTTCCAGCAATTATGTTTATTATTTCTACTAATTTAATTTTGTCGAAATAAATCATTATTTATTATCAACATACAAATGAATTATATTGTACATATTATTTTTATAATTTATTAATATTCAGTAAATACAAAAAGGAAAAAAAATATTTTATATTTTATATTTTTCTTTTTATTTATCAACATTTGTTCAGATTTTGTTCTCATTTATTTAAAAAAAAACTATACAATAGCACTGTAAATTAACAGAGAAATTTATTTTGTCAGCTGTTAATTTAGCATGAATATTCCATTTGCAATTGCTCTGTGGAAACTAATTAGGTATATAATTTTAAAAATTATTGCTCATAAATATTATATTGAAATTATACTTCAAAAATCTCATTTTTTACAATATAAATTTTCCATGGAAGAAATGGCGTAACGTGTCTGCTTGCTAAATTGCACTCTCATAAATTGTTAATCTACTATAGTTATTTAATTAATTGCACAGATGATGGCTAATTATTTAAATAAAGATCACATTGATATTTCAAGAACTAATATCGAAGTATCCTGAATAACGATTATTATATTATTTATATCTGAGAGAGTTAGAATTAGTGATGCTTTTTATATTTGTAATAAGATCTTTGTTAAGTACTTTTTAATATAAATACTTTTTAATTCTATTGAAAGCCTTTCTTTATATAATTTATAAAGTAGAATATTATTGCTTTTCACATTATTTCACACTATAGATATGTACAAACAATATACGTGTCATAATAAGAAAGTATGCATTGCGTATAAATACAAGTCAGACATGAAACGTAAAAGATTCGTTTTTGTCGCATGTCTCTACGTCAACTTTTCGTCAAGTTGTAAAGTTTCCAAAGTCGGACGCGCATTATTCATGAAAGAAAGCCGCGCATATTTTTTGTTTGTAATTTGACAGATGTGCTTACATACTACCAAAAAACTAATGTGAAAACACGTGTCGTGCAAGTGCTTTGAAACATGATACGCCGTCAAAGGAACACACACGCGCGCTGGATAACTCCGTCATTGAGAGATTCGAGATAATGGGACATTATAATTGCCAATATCTTTACGCAAAAAAATCGTAATGAATTAATTTTGATCTCGTTTGAAAGCTAAAACTTGACCGCTTTCAATGAGAACAAAGCCGCTTGTTTCGAATAGTTAGTTTGCGAAATATTATGGATTAATTATGATATAATATCGATTTTGTTTCAAAAATCAATCTCCACTCCTTAAATAATCGTCAAATTAATAAGTTATTATTATTTTGTATTCATTATATTATTTCTGTGATTTTAATAATTTATGACTGTTAAAACTGTCAATTACAATCATGTGCATATTAATCATCGTAATATAATTATTTCGGATTTCGTTGGACACTCCCTGCATTTAATCGTATGTTAAATACTTCATTTCTTAAAAATGCACAAATTTCATTAACTAAATGTCAGTACATCACATTGTTTTTCGTTATTTGTATTGTTTAATCCGTTTGTTTATTATTTTATGCTTTTAATTTAAAGAATAGTAATGAAAATATACTTTTAAATTAATAAAAGTTCACAAAGTGTGAAGTATGTTTGAACTATAGGTATTATCAGTCATCGGTTCATCGCAAAAATTAAAAAAAGCAGTTTGTTTTTTATATTTCGCTCTGTTAAAAATTAAATTCAAGATTTTAGAGAGAGTCAGTGCGATTTTTTTAAAACATCTGGATATTTTTAAAAAGACGCACAATTAACAATTTTACTCATTCACATAATTAGTCATTTATTTTCATCATCGACCACAATATAGAATTCTAGTTAGAGTAAATCATTTCCACAGTATTAGGCACAAGGGATCGAAGTTGCATGACAGTAATAATAACAGATGTTGCGCCAAAGTACGTACATTATAATTAGGTGTGCACCTAGTAACGGAACTAGATGGAACGCGCTATCCAGCATTTCCTCGTCGAAGTTTCAGTACAACCGGAATTTCCGCCAAAATTACCAAATTTGCGAAACGTGCCGGCTTAAAATATCTTGTCGGCATTTCGCGTGATGTCGTCCGCAAGACTCGAAGGAAGAGAGAGAGAAGGAGAAGTAGAGCCGCGGATAAGTTTATACACGTCTTCGAAGTTTAGGAAACTCGAGATGTTCGTTCATCCAATTTGATTAGACTGTTAGAAACTTACTTTTGACAGAAAGCGTTGTATATGCCGGATATACGTGCCGACATGTTACGTGATAATATGTGCGATATGTAGAGAAATCCGGCGTACGAATCGCACTGAAAATTGCAATCAAATAATGTACGTATAGCGATATATCTAAGATAGATAGAACAGAAACTGTGGAGTGCCCGTAGAATGCAAACCATGCTAAAATACTAAGAAATTGTTTATGCGAAAGAATTTCAATTTAAGCAAAGTTTGATAACACAATGGCCACACTATGACCGAGCGTTTGAACGCCAATAGAACTTTTCGACCGAGGAAAAATTTATCTCTCCTTAAACGTATGTTAATGATCCAGTTTATACGGGTATCGATTAGCCCTTAGTCCTCATGTTGATATGCATATAAGGCCATAAAAACGCCTCCGGCCAAGAATATATAATGACAATAATCTAAGTATGTTTGGACACTCAAGATAAATTTTCGTTCCTGGACCTCGACAAGGATCAAACTTGCTTTTATGGGATATTCGTCTCTTGCTTGAGTGATTTTGCGTCCCTTCGGTACCTCCCTTGAAAGCGCTCAGCGAATCCCATTTTGTCCCTAGCTGCACCGAGTCCAAGGTGCTCCTAGTAGCCGAGGTGGTAAATTAACAATTAAACTCTAACAAGATTTTCAGACGTCTACCTACAGGAAATTCAACACCGGCCACCGCTACGTCCTTCTGAGAGCTCGCTGAGTCCGTGGATAATTAAACGCAACCGGTATGACCGACGTATGTTTCTCTCTGCCATCGCTACAGCTTCCCTTAACCACGTCTACCCGCGCTAGGCACAACAATTCGGCTTCTGGAAATTGGAAACCTGTAATTTATGGCGGTAACTGAGAAGAGAAGACAATTGAATGTCCGATTTCCAAACACTACGAGCGAGATCTGGCCATTGTGTGTTTGTTCGAGCAAATATGATTTAATGAAAATAAGCAACATACGTTAACTTCACGTTTTGAATATTTTCACGTTTAAGTATTTTAGCACAATTAAATAAAATAAAATGATATTCGAAGATTAGAAAAATGTATAACTTTTACAAGTTACAATTATTATATAAACATTTTTAAAAATTCCATATTGTTTTCATATAACTATTGTCAATTTTCTCTTGGTTAGGTAGTTAGCCGCTGACATATTTGTATTAAAAAATATATATATAACAAATTCTGGTGTTCGTTTTTGTGCTTGTTCAATGGAAGTTACAGGCCGCAAAAATGATGACTTCACAAAATTTTAATTTAGCATTTTTATACGCTTTTATTTATTCTGTCGTACAATACTATCGTTATTTCCAATATTATTTTCGCAAATCTGTGTTTTATACGCGGTTCATCAAAAAATTTTCCACCATTTTATACAATCGTAATAGCGCGTTGTATATATAGTGCGCACAGTTTACGACCTATTCTGGTACATTAGGATTCTTTGTATTTTATTGATTTTCTTTTGACCGTTAGCCAAAGCTTTCTCGCACTATATTTCTTATACTCTAAGAGATCACACTCGTCATCACGTACGCAAGGGTTAATGGACCCAAAGATGAATCTAATGGCCCACGTTAGAATCCGAGAACGTGTCTTGCTTTATTTACGATGTAAAATACATAAGACTCACATATACACGTCTTTCGCATTATTCGTTTTCTTTTTACCTCATCTAAAGAAAAAGTCGTTTCTCTTTTATGACGAAAGTAAACTGCCGTAAAGGATGCTAATGATCTATTTCGTGGATTGTTGTTACGATGTCTTTTTATTACGATTCTATCTATGATAGAATTGTAGGTTGCTTAAAAGAATCTACTAACTGTGTAACTCCTGAATTTTGCGATACAATGTTTATAATATTTCATATGGCGTTAACCGCAAATTTTTTTAATATCATTTACGGCATTAAACACTTGCACGTTTCTGTGCCGTAATTGTGGCTGCTCGTTACGCAACTGTAACGACGCTCATAAGCTCTGCTCCGTAAAAAAAAATGCATCACATATAACTTTGTAGATGTATGTTCATAATAATAACAATTAGCTTTGCCTGATTAAATTAACATTCCGAGCTTTGTCTTACTCATGTAATTAGTTTAAAGCCAAATCCACACAAATCTGTTGTTTGACTCTTTTTTACAAAAATTTATGACGCTTTACATTCTTTAAAGCACAGGTTTATGATGATTATAGTCAAGTTGAACAAATTATGAAAAAAAATATGAAAAACTGTAGTCTAGAGATATACGAACGCAATTTGTCACACGATTCGAGATAGGTGTAAATAATAGGATAAATAAATGAGAGGAAATAGCAATGATTTTCGGCCTCCTGACCAATATAACGATCTCAATTTATTTGCGTGCAAGTTGTACGGATCTTCGATCGAACGAATTCTAAGGCAAACCAACTGGGGGCTGCGGGCTCCCTCAGGGGTTAAGCCCCCGGACCTAAATCAATTCCCCGTTTGACAAATCTTCGGGCGATGCCGGACGACGGCAGATATTTCATTGGCCGTACAATTTCGCTATCTACCGCGTACTACAGCATTGGCCACGCGAGTTTTAGATTCCGACTGATTGGAACATCGTGGTAAATTAATTAACCTTGCGAAAGAGACAATTCTAGGATTCTATTTAAGTCGTAATATTCTTTGCTGAAAAATTACATCTGTATTATGAAATCGTTAAAAATTACATCTGTATTATGAAATCGATTAAAAATCTGTGAAGGATAACGAGAAATATAAGTAAAAGTATAAGAAAATGTAAAGCAAATTTAAAGAAATTTAAAAGATAAATGGTCGTGTATTGACTTCTAGCCTTCTTCTTTAGAAAATTAAAAAATAATACGAGAATATATATAAAATTTCGAAATTGTTTTCTAGAAAAAATATAAAAAAATAATAATAAAATCAGAAGGTGAAAGTATTGGGGATCAAAAAATAATGTTGTAATAACAAATAAAAAGAGCAGCATGAGATATGAGAGGAACATTAAACAAACATTGCGAAACGTATTAGTTCAGCAAACTGATGGAAAGGTGTTAACAAAATTTTCAGTCCTGTCGCTGAAAACGTTGGGTTGGTCAGCTCTTCTACTCTTGACATTAAACTTTTTATCTTATTGTTAACGTATAAAAATATGCAAAAAATTCAAAATATGCAAAAAAGAGAATAATAATTTTTCTTTTGAAGCTATAATTAACAGATTATCGAGCATCACGCTCTCTCTGATCTTAACATTTACCGCAATGGATTAGTCAACAAATGAATTTTGTTCAGGGTTACTTTATTGAGAGTTATAAGTGAATTGGCCGCCAACTCATTTTACAGAGCACGTTTACAATATCACGAAGTGTACCTTGTTCGAAAACGACGATCTTCTCGAGTGCGCTGATCGATTGCAGGAAGTCCGGTACGCGAAGTTATTCTTTAATAACCTTCTATTCCATTAGTCAAGATAACTGTTAGAACTGGATATATACATTATCCTCGACTTCATTTATCCCAACTAAAACAAAAGCTGCGAATTATATCAGTTTGTGGAATCGTGACGCGAAATTGTTTAGTTTTTCGTGATCCAGAAAAAGTAGATGAAAGATTTCACGATTCGTGTCTCGGTCGTCGAAAGATTGTTAAAAATGGAATCATTCTAATGTCACACTTTCAAGAGCGGAATTCCCTGTCGAGTAGTCACGTAATCGTCGTAATCCGGACATAAGCGCCCAGAGTGACCAAGTGTACTAAATAATGTAAGTTTTATTGGCAATACTGTATCCCTAATCGATATCTACAACGTTGACATAATTCCTTCGAGGTCTACTAAATAGAGATATATATATATATATATATATATATATAACACGACAAATATGAATCTTCTGTTTTCTTTCTGCGAAATGTAAAGTCATACATGTTATATATTTTTAGTATCGATACATGTTAGAAATAATATGCAAGAGTCGGAAGCAGTAAAACTAAGGATCTTGTTTATTGAAAAATGATAATTCTAGCTTAAGGAAACGCTTAAGATGTTTATAAATTAGATATTTCAAATTTTTGTGATACTTGAGAACTATTTCGAATATTCAAACAACTGTATATTTTTGCAAAGGAAGCCCAAAAAGAAATAAATAATTTTAGAAAACTTATTTAGAACTTATGTAAAATATCAAAAGAGATTTTTGCGCAAAATTTATAATTAATTATGTTTGAAAAAAGATAATATCTAGAGAAACGTTTATACATTTGATTGTTGCGATGATGAATAGTTTGAATAATTTCGTTTGCGTACATGCTATTCGATTTCTTGAAACAGTACTGCTTAAGGATGAGTTTCCAACCATGTCATTGGATTCGCTGTAATGAGATTGGTCAGCGGAATCGAGGTAAGCTTAGTATCCAGATCATGCTCTCGAAGCTTCATTGAACCGAATTGGTCACACAGAACCTGTTCTCGATCGTGAGCCTGAAATAACAGCGTATCTGACGAAGCAGTGTATTTGGCGGACTACATTTCAGAAATGCGTTATTGCTACAGAATATTCTTGGAATTGATCAACAAATTTATTTATCTTTACTGCATTGTGAATTCCGATCAACATTATTTTATGTTAACAAAATTGAAACTTCTTGCATGACATTATTCCAAATTTGTGTTTCATGTATTCAAGTTTCTCTTGAATTTGCTATTAAAGTTATGTGTATATATGTAGCTATTAAGTTGATGTGCTATTAAAACTTCTGTACACGTATTCTATTCTCAAAGCAATGATTAGAAACTACAATAATTGTATCACAATTTGATTTTTAGATTTCAAATAATTTCAGTTTCTTGATGTCACATTATTATTTGTATTAATGATATGGATAAAAAATTGAGCAAATACGAACTACTTACTTGAAATTATTGTAATTCTAACAATCAAATTATAATATATTTATTGTACTTTTTAATTATTGTCTTGAGAATAAAATGTGTATATAGAAATTTTAATAAATTCGAGCAATCGTGATAAATATAATTTATTT
>Ga0157362_1001055_pt1 | contig 11004 bp, 9 predicted proteins | sample AttlaeALBM3_FD_111480 | JGI IMG/M metagenome (GOLD analysis project Ga0157362, IMG submission 111480) | Fungus gardens microbial communities from leaf cutter ant in Ribeirão Preto, State of São Paulo, Brazil - Atta laevigata ALBM3 | ecosystem: Host-associated > Fungi > Mycelium > Unclassified ... | reverse complement strand
TGCAGATTTTTATAAATATTAATTTAACAAAATGTTATCATATGTGATAAGGCTTATATAATATAGAAATATAGATAATGTATAAAATGTGTCCTCTTACCTATAACTTCTGTAAAAGATAATCATATGCTGAAATACGCATTGGAAGTATGTACCATCTATGATGAATGCTTTTTACGTTAAAGAAATGGCAATATTTCGTAAGCACAATAGGTAGTCTAAGGACTAATATGCATATATATATATATATATATATATTGTAATTAATAATATATATTCCCCAAATGAATACTGTTTTTCAAATAGTTTATTACGAATATCGCATCTTATCACCAACAACGTTATAAATATATATTTACATTAATCTTGTTTATACATAAATTTCCGATCGCACTAAGTACTTCACGTTCCATTCATTTTAGCGCGTACGAAATAGTTAAACCATGCAGTTAATTACGGAAATAAAAAGATATATTTCGAAACTATAAGACATACTAGATATCATTAGAATTTTTATTATTCAAGGGTATGGTCAACATAAAAAAAGATGTTTAAAATTTTAGATAGGTATAAAGAAATCAATTTATTTCATACCTTCCAAGTTTCGTAGATGCAAATCGAAAAAATCCTTCCTATGAGAAATTGGCATATGCTTCAGTCTCAAAAAATTCTCTTCATTTCCGTGAATGGTATATATACTTTTCCCATCTGTTCCAAGGAGAGTCCTCAAAGCTCTGTTTCTACTTAACGTTTTTTCGTAAAATTCCTGTCCTCCCTTGATATATTTGATTCCTAAACGACATAAAGCTTCATCGTTCTTTTTGTCAAGCTGATAACTTCGATAATCCTTTACACCGAACCAAAATATTGCACCAAATAAGGTGAAAATCGCGTAAAGTGTACGTCGTGCTATCGCATTGCCTTCGCGTAGTTTATATCTGTACGATATAATGTTGTAAAGGGTCCATAAGGTCCCTATAGTTAAAGCTAGCAAGAGTGAATTAAAGCATGGCTCCTCTGCCTGAATTCGCAGGATTTCGCGCGCTATTGCAAATTTTTGTGCATCCTCTGAGAATGTTACTGCTTTCAGAAAAGCCTTTGCGTCTTGTCGCGTCCAGTCTACTGGCTCCTCCTTGATCTGTAGGCTCTTGTGAAGCTGCTCTACAGTACTGGTGAAATTAATGGGAATTCCCAGTATTGCACCATATTTAGTATTGAAAGTACCAGCATGAAGCAAATCGAAACCAAATACGCTGACGGGTTTTATAGCATCCTTAACATCATCGGATAGTTTCAAGTCGCTCATTACATTCTCAATTATCTGCTGGACTTTAGAGCTTAACGGCACCTCTTTTCCTAGTCTATATTAGTTTATAGAAAAAAGGGATATTAAGTCTCAGACTTGGAATAAAGAATGGAAATCCTAAAACTTTGCATTACTCACTGGTATGTGGCCACCATGTATCTGTACTTTTTCAGGAAGACAGTGTGTGGCATAAGAACTGCATAATATCCAAATGCAGTCGCAGTCACACCCAGAATCACGTTCCTGTACTTGAATGAAAATTTATTCATGCTTACACTGCAATTCTGAAAATAAGGATATGTACTTTCAATATTTATCCGCTCTCTCTGTTGGCGACGTTGATCGATTTTGATTAACTTAATTTGCAATTAATATAACTTGCAAAGTTATTTCCAGTAAAACTTCAGATTGTTAAAATATGCTTTTGATTTAATTTTTCGATGTCACATGCAACGAAAAGAATTTATATAATTTTATTCACGTTGATGAAATTATTTGACAAGTTAATCAAATTTGATCGAAGTCACTATAATGTATAAAAGAATTCCAAAAATTCTGTTTTACTTCTCTTTTCAGTTTACTTTCTCTAATCGCGAACCATAACCTAATCCAACATAATTATCCGATTATAACCTAAACTTAAACTAGGCAACATTGCTCGCATGTGTTAGTAAATATGGCGAAGATAGAAGAGAAGTCGATTAATTTCTTCGAGCAGTTAGAACGTGTATTTCCAATAATTAAAGGAAAGGTACGTACAATATATATTGTACACTGGAATTTGTTTTTTTGACAATGGAATATTTTTTATGATATCAACGTTAATACTACTGTATGAAATCGTAACCTCAATATAAGTACGGTGTTCATGTCAGAACTGTAAATAAAATCTGAATTTTTAAATATTTAACTAATAGATGTACAAATATTTAATATTATTTTAATAAATATTGATAAATTGTAATTAATTCTATTTTCGTAGTTCTGCAAGACTTTAAGATTTTGATTATCTGATTAATTAAACACTTTATTGTTAGACTTGAGATGACAATTATTTCGGATAATTTGGATATCATATTTAAAAATTTAGCTCTGTTTCAAGACTGCTCAGATTTATATTTGTTATTTTTTAAATTATGTGTTATTCTTAGATTAAAAGGGTTATAATAATTTAAAAAAAAAACAGTTTATGTGATATGATTCTCATTATCACAGAACATATAACTTAAAAGATGCTCGATAATCTATTTTTTTTTTAGATTCAAGAGGAATGCACAGAGGAGGAATTTGCGAATTTAGTGGAAATTATACAATTCGTCAAGACAACAGAATATATCATAGAGGTTGTGATTCATAACATAGAACAATACATCCGTTGTCACGTGGCGCCGACATTCTGGAAGAAATTTGAGTATACAGAGGATAGCCAACGGGGTTTTGAATTGTTCAAATCTGCTGTTGATGATCTGTATGCCAGTCTCACAGAGTTTCTGCCGATTCTAAAAAAGCTAGAATTCTTAAGACAGAACAAAGGCGAAACATCAAACATTGACAACAGTATAGATATAGAGGCACAATTCAAGCTCATTGTCAGAGCGACGTTATTGAGTCAATTACCTCTGTGTCATGAATGTATCATAGAACATTTTTACAAAATCGCATTCAATGTATTTTGTAATTCAGATAACTCACAAGGTAAATTATACAAGTTTTCAATTCATCTTTATTATTTGTATTATATCTGTGATTTGTGTTTGAGAAATATGGGAAATACAATAGAAATATACTCTTTAAAATAGATATATCAATCAGCGAGATCCAGTGTACAGGATGTGGCCAGGAAATGGAGAATTGTCGGTGTCAGATGATAGTTTATATGTTTCACGAAACAAATAGAAAATTAATCGAGTTGGAATTATTGGAGAGACTTGTGGGAAATGTACTCACATCGCTAATCCATATTCGTATTAAAAATCATGTAATTCAAACGTGTGATAAGACATTTGATGTGTCGCAATTGATCTCTTTAGAAAATGTATGTCTCTCTCATTATATAATCTTACACAATTGTATAATAATGACAATGAGTTATTACATTTTATGTTTTAGTGGCTCGAAACTGTCGTGATGAATTGGTTAATAAGAGTTTATTCTGGTGGTTTCTCGAAAACGGTAGCACTTAGCGATGAAGTTCGTAACGCCATAAACAAGTTCAAACAGAAACTATCTCATTTTCTGTACGAAACATACACTAATATAAGAATCGATCATCTATTTAATATAATAATAGGTACAATTTTAATTAATATATCTATAATCTAAAGTAATTTATTTATTTATAAAGATTTATTATTTATTTGCAATTTATACAATTACGTGCTATATTTTTCTCTAGAATATCCCGAGTCGCAGCCTGCGGTGGATGATCTCCGAGTTTGTTTAGAAAGAACTGATAAACGGAAGGTTCTGGTTAAGAATTTGCAAGAAGCGATTAAAACGCGGCTCCTGCATGCTGGTGTAAATACTCCAGATATAGTAACTGCTTATATTGCTGCGATCAAAGCGCTCAAGCATCTTGATTCAACTGGCGTTCTTCTAGAAGCTGTAACGGAACCTATTAAGTGAGATCCCTTGTTTTGTCGCATCAAAGTCGCAATTCATAATGTGAATTTAATATAAAATGTTAAGAAATAATTGTTCAAGTCCAATTTATCTTCTAGGTGCTATTTGAGAAGTAGAGAAGACACTGTACGTTCCGTCGTTAATAGCTTGCTTGATGATTCACCTAGTGAATTAGCCGACGAATTGGTGAAAGGCGAGTGCTTGCAGCTGGATGATGGTTCGGCGGATGATGAGACTGAAGATTGGGAAAAATGGATGCCAGATCCAGTCGATGCTGATCCCGGTAAACTGCGAAATTTCCTTGTATAATTGACTTTAGCGAAAAAATTCGTGCTGCTCTATAAATCGCATTTATTATTATATTCTATTTTCGAGGGATTGGATTTAAAATATATATTCTTCCAAATTAAAGAATTGAAATTGAATCATAAAAAGTTTCAAAATTTATATGTTCATCGAAATAAGATATTTTTATAATGAACTTTTCTCTCAATAAAAATTTATTTTTCCAGCTAAATCGACACAGCGTAAAGTATCCGATATCATCTCTACGCTGGTGAATGTTTACGGCAGCCAGGACTTATTCGTCAACGAGTATCGCACATTGCTAGCGGATAGACTGCTTTCACAACTCAACTATCATACCGAACGCGAGATACGTCACTTAGAGTTGTTGAAGAGACGATTCGGAGAGAATCAATTGCATTACTGCGAAGTTATGCTGAAAGATGTTTATGATTCGAAAAGGATAGATGGTAACATCCATTCTGATACCAGTTACAATTTGCAGAGGGAACTCTTTCCCACTTCCGCACTCATACTATCAGCGCAGTTCTGGCCGCCGTTCAAGGAAGACTGGAAATTGAAATTACCAAGCATAGTGCAGAATCAACTGAACAAATATGTGAAGGCGTTTGAGGCCTTGAAGGGAAACAGGACTCTCTGTTGGAAGCCTCACTTAGGAAACGTGAGCCTGGAAATTGAATTGAAGGATAGAAAGCTAGATATAAACGTCACACCGGTGCACGCAACAATTATCTTGCACTTCCAAGATAAAAGTAAGAACACGTTGATTATTTGTCGAATCGAAACGCAAATACATGATGAAACAGTTGTTCTTAAATTAAGTTTATTTTGCAGATGAGTGGACTTTGCAAGAGCTGGCAGAGGTGATGCATGCACCGGCGACTGTTCTTCGACGTAAAATAGCATTTTGGGTATCACAAGGTTTTTTGAAGGAGACTTCTAGTGATGTGTTCGTTTTGCAAGAGGAAAGTACGTCGAAGAACCGTTTATCGACAGACATCGTTGAGGAGGAGGAGACTGAGAGTGCAATGGCTTCAGCCAGCGATCAGAGAGAGGAGGAGTTGCAAGTGTTCTGGTCGTACATCGTTGGAATGTTGACGAATCTAGAATCATTGCCAATAGAAAGGATTCATCAGATGTTGAAAATGTTCGCGTCGCAAGGACCGGGTGCTGTCGAATGTGGCTTATCAGAATTGAGGCAGTTTCTGGACAGAAAAGTTAGGGAACACCAACTGTTACTCTCCGGTAGTTTCTATCGATTACCAAAGTCATAAAGTGATAAAAAGATTTTCTATTCCATACTGCTTGTACTAATTGTAATAATAAGAAAATAATTTATCTTATGTCAAGTGATATTTTTGTACATAGAAGGATTTCTTTTAATAGAGAAATAAAGTTAATGTAAACATTTCGATATGTTTTGTATGAGATTATGAAATGTCCATTTATTTTTTGATAACTTATGCATGTATGTCAATAAAATGGAAATCTTATTTATATTTATCTTATTTATATTTTTTTCAAGTGTCAAGGAAGTGTCGAGTATTGAAAAAATATTTTTATTACCGTTCATCATAGTATTTATACATATTTGTATAAACTATTTTATTTGCACTTTCAATGTAAATTGTGAATTTTCTTCGATAAGTAGCGTACAGTATACTATGATTCGTAATCAGATCTTTCCGAGATTTCAGAAAACAGAATTGCTTTTCATTGTCACTTACACATTAATATTGCCACATATCCTGCACATATATCAACATTAAAATAAAATATGAAACTAAAAAATTATCATATACAATAAATTTCGGCAAAAAAACTATATAACTATAGAATAATAAATGTAAATTCGCATGCCGTAAGATCTAACAAGATTTTTTTACTTGCACATATATATAATTTCTTATATAACTTATCTGAATACATTTATAAATACGATAACAGGGTGTAAACAAATCACACCTGTGTTTACTTCTGCGGTAATAATAATAATAATCTCGAAAAATTATAAAAAAATAATAATGAAGATCGAATATTTATGCGCCATATAGCTTATATAATATAATTGATAAAGCAGTGCGAGCTGCAATAATATTATACAAAAACTATATATAATAAATTATGATAGAACGCAAATATTAAAAATGGATTTTCTTTCCAAAATCATAACAGATAATGTATCGCCGTTTGACGCAGAAGTAAATCACAGTGGTATTTATTCATACCGTCCGGATGTTCAACTGAGTCAGTGCATATGTATAATACATTATGTGTATACATGTGTAATAATTTACGTTCTCAGGCGCATATATATATTAAACAGAATATACATAAAGAGTGTACATATCTGTTCTCTATATAATCACGCTCGCGAATGCACATATATATAATTCGTATATTATAATCGCACTTAATAAAGAACAATGATATTCAAAATATTTCGTTAAATCAATTATTTACGTACAATAATAAAATATATATCGAATATATTTGTTTTTTTTTTTACGTTTGAGAACTTAAGTAGATTTCAGATCACTCTTAAACATGTGCGTGTATATTTTTCAACGCTTATATATACATGAAGGACCGAGCTATCGGTATACCTAAGAGGGACTCCTTGGACAAAAATTCAAAAATATCTGTCGAAAGAACGAGTATAACATTTGACACATGAATGACTATACAGAAGTTATATAATGCGTGCAACTTGATATTCTTAATCGTTACATGTACAATATGGCAGACCTAAAAAGTGATGCAACTCTCTAATATAATGATAAAGTCGACATTAAGTAAGTCACTCTCTCACGCAAACACTCTTTGCTTGTATGTAGACAGAGATTACATACATTTCTTTTGTTTATATTCATATACATGTTTAATATCTTGCAAATAATTCCGCGATGTCAGAAAGTCATAAGATCTCGCGATACTTCTGTTATTCTTTTTTTTTTGCCGTTTTGCCTGATAATATCGATTTTATCGATATTTATATAAATACATATACGTATCAGTTCGATAATCCTGCGGTTTAAATTATAAGTTTTTTTCGCAAAGTTAAAATGCAATTTATTTCACGAACGTCTTGGACGCATTTATCTCAACGCATTTTGGATGACCTGCCACTTTTCTTTCATCATCAACGTATTGCACATTGACGTACTAGAATATTTCTCTGCGAACAGCACTTCTCTTAATACTTTCAGTTGAAACAATATGTACATGTAGCTCTCTCGTGCATCCGCATACAACGCATACTTTTAAAGCCTTATCTTCGGGATATTCATGATTCTAGCTATGGATGTTCCTAACAGTTCTTCTCGCAACTTTAAACGAAAAAGACTATTAGGAGAACGATCTAATCGGCATTGTCCTTTTCTTTCTAGGGATATACATATCGCGTGAAAGTTAAATTTTGATTGCACAGTTCTAATGCTACTACATAGAGTCTATCGATAACAAAGCTTTATCTAGAACGGTAACGCGGCTACACCGCACTACGTTAACATTACATAAGGCACATTTATGCGAGAGAGTTGTACAGAATTTCGACAATTTCTCCGACGTGAGAGACGTGTCGCACGAGAAAAAAAAAGAAGACACATTGGTATCAATTGTGATTTTCTTTGAAGAACTTCGTGAGTATATATTCTCGTTTGTTTTTTTTTCGCGCGACACTTCCTTCAGCAGTTAGCTCTTAAAAATGCGCGTAAATATATGATTGCGTTTAAGTTATATTAACGTTGTCACATTCTTTTGCGCTGCCATCTCCAGAGACAGGGAGGTGCCAGCGTAGTCATAAGTACTGGGAAAAACGCGAACAACATTTCATCGCTGCCACGAGAAGAGAGAGAAAATAAAATACTTCGGAGATACATCGCGCGCGTGCTACAATAAAATTCCCCTCCCCACGAGGGAGTAAAAATAACCGATAAACTAACGTTCATACTAAAAACTATTGCTATTACCGCTAACGTTGCACTGAATTCAGATTTCGCATACCTGACTCGCGTCCAAAATAAGTTTGGAATAGTCCTGCGTTTTCTTTTCGCAAAAAAGGCGTGCGGGTATTCTACATAAAATATATAATATATATTTATGCATAAATATATAATATATAAAATGTATATAGGGTCCCAAATCTCTGTATATTATGCTAATGCACCTCGCAACGCTATCGTTTTGCGAAGTGAAACGAATTATATTTGTGCCATCAACGACACAAAGTGGCTCGGATTCCAATCGGCGACGACTCCATCGATCGCCGAGACGCGTGGGAGAAACTAACGTTTCCGAACATTAAGAGGATACAGGATGATGGATAAGCTTGACGAACGGGGCTGGTGACGCGGACGGACGGCGAAGGTGGTCGGCTGGTTGGTGAACCGATCGAACGCGGGATGCTGTTCCAGAGTCCAGGTGTTAGCACGGGGCGAGTGGATATCCATTGTTAGCACTCCAAGCCTACAGGCCACGGGCAACCGGGGTTAACAAGAAAGAAAAGAAAAACAGTTTGTTAGTAATCTGATTATGACTGACCGACGTTAACATTAAGTATCTAGTAGCTCGCCAGCTGAGAGAAATATAGTTAGTGGTGAAAAGCAACGCTTCCACGTTTCTCGTGCGCGCGCCGTACATGATATATAATCTCTGGCAAATAATAGATCTGTTAAATCGATATCAAGTTAAAAAATTTCTTCCAATATTATTTCATGCGTTAGAGTTTCAATTCTTCGTTCACGAGCGAAAGAAGACTGTTTAATGATCGCGCGAGCACTCAATCCGAATCAGGAAGATTCGTCCGATGATGAAGCATTGCTTTGCACCGGCTACTTGTAATATTATTAGTGTGAAGCATTCGATTTGTACGCGTTATGACAAGATAATAATCCAACGGATTCACGCGGAAAAAAACGAACGTATCTAGTATCAAGCCAATATTAACTTCGTTATCTCGAATGTCCATGACAATTAGACCCGTTCGTTTCTGCTTAAGTGATATGGCTCGTGATACCCTCCCTGCGCGCAAAAAAAAAAAAAACGTACAAATCGATGGATTACACATCGCTGAAATAACTCGCGTCAGGCTGGATGCACTAGTGAATGAGGGCACAATGTCGGTTTCTAATTACATACTCCTCAGCGATCGCATTTATTGAAACCAGTCGTCCAACAAGCTTGTTGTTTCACTTTTGTCGTTAATTTTATGCGATATACTTTTGATGTTAATAACAATCAAAAATTGCGATCTCGATTTAATAAAATAAATATATAAAAATTTCGTTGCAGTCGCAAAAAATTTAATTAATTAATCGATCGCTCACTGGTGCATCTATCCTGCAGCATTTGTAAAAGAACGTAGCTGCCTGTATATGTCAGAATATCAGCCAAACAAAAAAAGAAGAAACGATCAAGTGAAAAGAATCGATGATCGATCACTATCTGTTAATCGCTACCATTACACACGTACGTGGATTGCGTTATTTCCGAATATTATAGCGATTTTTCAGACAGGCAGCCTGGGTGTGCACCTGTCACCACATTAGCACCGATAAATGAGAAAGATTACATAACGAAATTCCGATTACATAGTTACGATGGTATTATTTTATAGATCATTATTGATCTTTAGTGATTAATGTCCCATCAGCAAGCAGGTGTCAAAGGCTCATGAGTGTTGCATGTGCCATACAGGACAGATATTTGTAGTACAATTCCAGGCATTCCTTTTTTTTAAGAGAAGCATATTATTATTAATAGACGCTATTAAACAGATCTGTTTATACAGTAAATATAATAACGTGAGTTGTGTGGATCGAGTGATAACTGGAGATTCGACGAGAAACTCGCATGTCAATAGGAGAATGTGATAGTAGAGGCTGTTTTCGATTTTAAAATGTTTAAAAAATTTGATAGACGAATAATAAATTGCAATTTTAATGTGTCTCAATAAAATAATAATTTGATTGATCTGTTGATAATTTGTACGTATTAACGATAATAACTATCATTTAATTGATAATAATGAAATAAATAGAGTATATATATATATATATATATATATATAAATAGGATATATAAATAGAGGATAATACCACAATAAATAGAAAAATAGTACTTTGATTATTTTCGAAACCGTATTTTCATCAAAATTTAAACTTGCAATATCTCATTTAAAATATTTTATAAGGATAAAGTAACAATATGCTTGACGATACTATATGCAATAAAATATTGTAAAATATTTCAAATATAAAATTAAATAAAATCAAAATAGGCAAGTTTATTTGAACTTCTATCTATAGTCTATAATTTATATTAAATTATTAAACACAGTTTCATCGTAGAACCTTCCAATATGAATTAATCCGACATTTATGGAACATTCTTCATGTAAATATGAAAATATTGTGTATGCATGTATTATGTAAATTAAATGCATGAATAATTTCTTTGAATAAAATAAATCATTTTAAATAAAAAATAAATATAACTTTATTTCTGTGTAAAAAATAACTCTCAATATCATATGATTATATTAAATTAAAATTTTTTTTATAAACAATCTGTGTCACTTAAATCTAGAAAGTTGTAAAAAATATGCAAAATTTTTAAAATTCTTTAAAATTTAAAACCGTTTCTATTCCAATTCGTAAAAGAAATATAAAGTGTCAGATTTGAATAAAAAAATTCGTACTAACATATCAAATTCATATACGCTGTTGCATTCTGTGTATGTATTGTATTTATGCATACATGATACATGC
>Ga0157362_1001054_pt1 | contig 11008 bp, 7 predicted proteins | sample AttlaeALBM3_FD_111480 | JGI IMG/M metagenome (GOLD analysis project Ga0157362, IMG submission 111480) | Fungus gardens microbial communities from leaf cutter ant in Ribeirão Preto, State of São Paulo, Brazil - Atta laevigata ALBM3 | ecosystem: Host-associated > Fungi > Mycelium > Unclassified ... | reverse complement strand
GTCGGATCCTGGACCGGGTGGTCGGGGTGACCGGGTGGTCGCGGGACAACGCCAGGCGCCGGTTGAACGCCGCCGCGAGGCGCCCGCCGGGGTCGGGGCGGGCCGTCGCGGTGGTGGCACGCAGGCCGCGGGCGCCGAAGTACTCCTACGACGCGCTCAAGGTGCTGCAGCGGGTGTGGGCGGCCTCGGGCGGGCAGTGCGGCAAGTACCTGGCGGCCTCGATGCGCGCCCAGCTCGACGGGCTGGAACGCCACCGTGAGCTCCTCGACGGGCCGACCGTTACAGCCCGGCGGTACGCGCGGAGCTGCTGACGATGAGCGCGGCCACGATCGACCGCTACCTCAAGGGCGTGAAGGCCACCGACGCGATCAAGGGTGTGGCGAGCACGAAACCCTCGCCGCTGCTGCGCTCCTCGATCAAGATCCGCAAGGCCGGTGACGAGGTCGAGGCCGAGCCCGGCTTCTTCGACGGCGACACCGTCGCGCACTGCGGGCCGACCCTGAAAGGCGAGTTCGCCCGCACGCTGAACCTGACCTGCGTGCACACCGGCTGGGTGTTCACCCGCACGGTGCGCAACAACGCCCACGTCCACATCCTGGGCGGATTGCAGGCCGCGGTGGCAGAGATCCCGTTCGCGGTGACCGGGCTGGACTTCGACAACGGCACCGAGTTCCTGAACAAGGCCGTCATCAAGTGGGCCGCCGAGCGGGAGGTCTACTTCACCCGCTCGCGGCCCTACAAGAAGAACGACCAGGCCACCATCGAGGCCAAGAACAACCACCTGGTACGAAAGTACGGCTTCTACTACCGCTACGACACCGAGCCCGAACGCACCGCCCTGAACAGGCTGTGGCCGCTGGTCAACGACCGGCTGAACTACCTGACCCCGACCAAGAAGCCGGTCGGGTTCGGCACCGACCGCAACGGCCGGCGCACCCGGCTCTACGACAAGCCCGCGACCCCGCTGGACCGTCTCCTCGCCGCAGGCGTGCTCTCCCCGGCCCGGCAGGCCGAACTGATCGCCTACCGCGACTCGCTCAACCCTGCCGCGATCGCCCGCCAGATCGCCGATCTGCAGACCCTGCTGCTGAAATTGGCGAAGGAGAAGACCGAACAGCTCTACCTCGCCACCATCCCCACCGCCCTGCCCGACGTCCGCAAGGGCATCCGGATCAAGGCATCCTGACCCCGGTTTCGCGGGCATTCCTAGTTGAGGCACGGGCCCAGGTTCGCGGGCATCTTGACGTGAGGCACTACGGCGGCCCCGGCGAGACGGAAACCGCTTGCTCGACATCCGCTTCGGACGGCAGCTCTGCGGCAGACCCCTCCGGCGCTCAGGCCGACGAGGGGACACCCGATGTGGTGGAGGCCGTCCAACGCGCGCCGTACACAGCCAAGCCCAACGCCAGCACGGCACCCACCGAACCCGACACCAGCAACGGCAACCGCCCGTCCCCCTGCCAGGCCAGGCCCGCGACCACCCCGGACAGCAGCACGCCCGCACCCGTGACCGCCTGGAACAGACCCTGCGCGCTGCCCTGGCTCTCGGGCGGGGCGAGCGAGGCCACCCATGCCTTGCCGACGCCATCGGTGCAGGCGGCGAAACCGCCGTACAGCGGCAGCACAACGAAGACCCAGCCCGAGTTGTCCGCCAGCCCGAGCCCGAGATATCCGACCGCGAAGAAGGCGAGGCCGACCGCGAACACGATGTGCCGGGGCGCCCGATCGGAGAGTGCCCCGGCCGGATACGCGGCCGCGGCGTACACGGCGTTGTAGAGGATGTACGCCCCGATCACACCGGTGGTGGCCATCCCCAGGTCGTGTGCCCGCAGAAGGAGCAACGCATCGGGGAAATTGACCAACGAGAACACGCCGAGCACCACGATCAGCGAACGCAACTGCGCGGGCAATCGCCGCGCTTCGCGCGAACCGGTGGCGCGGGCCCTCCCGCCGGCCGGTCGCCCCCGTTCGACGACCAGGCGCACCAACAACACCGATCCCACCGCCGGGACGACAGCGAGCACCAGAAGCGGTCGGATGTGATGACCGAGCATCAGATACAGGCCCAACCCGACCGCGGGACCCAGAACCGCACCCGCGGTGTCCGCGGCGCGATGGAAACCGAAGATCCGGCCGCGCGCGGTCGGGTCAGCATCGACCATCAGCAAGGCGTCGCGCGGCGCACCGCGGATGCCCTTGCCGATGCGGTCAATCGCACGGCCGGCGAGGACCACCGGCCAGACGAACGCGACGGCTATCAGCAGCTTGCCCACCGCCGCCAGGCCGTAGCCGATGCCGATCAGCGGACGGCGAGCCAGCCGATCCGAGATTCGGCCCGAAAGCCACTTGAACAGGGCCGCCACACCCTCGGCCAGGCCCTCCACCAGACCGACAACCACGGCCGGAGCGCCGAGGGTAACCGTGATGAAGATCGGCAGGACCGGGTACAGCATCTCGCTGGCCGCGTCCTGGAGCAGGCTCACCCCACTGAGGACCCTGACGTTTCGGGTCAGCCAGGACCCGGCGGTGTGGTCCTCGGCCGCGGGGACGGTCACTCGTTCAGGGACTCGAGCAGCTCAGTGCAGGCGCGTTCGGCCTTGCGGCAGATCTCCGATGTCAGCCGAGCGTGCATGTGCATGGAGGCGTGACGGGCGGTCTCGTGGGCACAGACCCCGAGCACCGCCACCGCCGCGCCGAGGATCGCCGGCGCGGCCGATTCCCGCCAACCCGCGTGGCGCGAGAGGGCTCGCACCGCGGCGTCGACGACGTCCGCACAGTCGAGGCAGGCGCGGACGCACTCGCGCATGTCCTTGATCATGCCCTCGTTCAGGCAGGCGTCGGCACAAATCGAGGCCGCCTGCGAGGCCTGCTGGCTCAGGCCAATCGCTGCGTCGAGCTTCTTGCGGTCGATCACGCCGAAGCCGGTCGGGTGAACGTCGATGATTTGCCGCGCAATGCTTGGGGCCATTCGGTCTCCTCATCGTCGGGCCTGGCCGGACCGACCCCATTCTCTCCCGGGGCCGGCGGCCCCGGCGCCCGCGGGTTCGGCCGGGTTGCCCGGGTCAGTCCATCACGTGCCGACGTCGGGACTGCCCAGCAGTCCTCCGACATGACCGATCACCATGCGCTTGTGGTCCACGTCGATGTACCAGTAGATGCGCAGCACGGACCGATCGTTTCCGGACCCCCGGGCGATGTGCGGTCCGAGGGTGACCTCCTGATCGTCGTACGTCCGCCGATATTGGTCGATCACCGGAAGTTGGGCGCCGTGCAGGCCGGGGTGGTAGCCGCTGCACCGCTGCCGGAAGGCATCGTCGGGTTCCCCGGCCAGTTCCCCGCTGTTCCACTCGGCACCGATCTGCTCCATCAGCAACAAGTTCGCGAGCACGCGCTCCGGGTCGTGGTAGATGCTCTTGGACGCCGCGGTGAACGCCTCGTCCAGGAAGACCAGATGGGTGCAGCGCTCCTTGGCGATGCGCACCGCGGCCAGCACCGACTCGGGGGCCACTTCCGCGGCCGCGCCGGAGAACATCAGCGCTCCGTCGAGCGCATGCGCTTGCGCCTGCGCAGAATCACGCTCGTTGCGCAGTAGTTCCATCTCGAGCCGAGCCTCGAACAGCTCCTCCTCCAGGGCGGCCAGCCGCTGTTGTTGGCGATCGTGGTCGGCGCACAGGGCGAGCCAGGCGGCCCGATCCACGTGCCCGCCCGATTGCGGGTCGACGTAGGCGAGCGTCGCCCTGGTGACGGCGGCCTGGGCGGAACGCGCAACGACGTCATGGGAGTGCTGCTCGCGCCGCAGCCGGACACGCAGAGCCGGTTCCGAGATTGACAGCGCCGATAGCCGACCCAGGGTGTCGAACAGTTCCGTGCCCATGCCCTCCCGGCCCAGGTAGGCAAGGCTGCCGCCGACGTAGGCGCGGTGGAAGTAGGGGTCGTCCCCCACCGCGAAACCCGGCCAGTACAACCTGACCGCCCCGGAGTAGCAGCTCAACGTCTTCCCGATCGCGTCGGTCACCGCGTATCCGGACTGCAAGTCGACCTCGACAACGTGGGCCAGACCGAGCAGGCGATCAGCCGCCCGGGCCCGGTCCAGGAACGGCTCCCCCTCCGAATCGTGCGAGATCGCCAACACGGGGAGGCGACGCTCCCGGTCGGTAAGGAACTTCACATAGCTGGGCACCTCCGCGACCGTTAGCACCCAGGGCTCGCCCACCCGCCGGCCGTCTATGCGAACGTCGATGCGGTCGACCACGCGGCGCACCACCGGGGGCCGGTGGGCGGCAACCTTGGGACGGGTGAGGAGGCCCTCCCGTGGGGAGAACAGCGACACCCGCACCCGAACCCAGGCCTGACCACCCTCAACCCCGATGTCTATGTGGGTCCGCCACCGCCAGATCGGATCGGTGGCATCGGGGTGGTCGACCTCGATGCCGACCAGCCCGCCCGCCTCGCCGAAAAGGCTCTCCCACTCGACCAGCAGGTCGTCAGCACGATGCAATCCGCCGGACAACGGGCTGGGATTGACGCCGAAGCGGTCGTGCAGCCAGCCGGCGACCGCGCCGACGGCTCGGTCCAGTGCCGCGGCCCCCAGATCGGGGGGCAGCGGCAGATGGGCTGCGTAGACCGTCTGCATGCTTCCCCAGTCGGCGCCGGTACCGGATCCCGCGGGCTGGTTCGGTCACCCGCTTGCCGGCTTGTTTACCACGTCATTCGCTTCCCGGCGTACCGGCGGACACCCTAAAGAATGGACACCGTTACCGAAAGTCCCGTGAACGACCGCCCGTGGCCACCACGATCGGGGTAAAGGCCTCCGCAACGAGGCTCGTGACGCCGTCGGCCCGCTCCAGACGCCCCCGAACCAGCAACCCGGCGCTGTCGCGGGCCACTCTCCGATACCGAACCCAAACCCCGGGGGAACAGATGACGTTGAGCATCCCGGTCTCGTCCTCCAGGTTGAGAAAGATTGTCCCGGCCGCCGTCTGCGGCTGCTGACGATGCGTTACCACCCCCGCCACCCTCAGCCGCTCCCGGTCCCTCCTTTCGACCAGCCCCCCGATCGTGACCACCTCGGGATCGAGGGTTGGTCGGACGTACTCCATCGGATGCCCATCGGTGGTGATGCCGGTTGCCCAAAGATCGGCCATCGTCCGCTCGATCGGCTCCAGGGCCGGCAGCTGCGGCGCGCGCTGACCCACGACCGTGCCCGACAGCCGGTCCGGACCGACTTGGGCCACCGCCCCGCCCGCCCACAACGCGTCCCTGCGGGCCAGCCCGAAGCAGTCGAAGGCCCCGGCCGTGGCCAACGCCTCGATCTGGGCCGCCCCGGCGCCGGTGCGCAATGCGAACTCGGACAGATCGGTGAACGGCCGGGCCGCGGCGATGCGTTCGGCTAGCTCATCACCGATCGAGCGGACCGAACCGATTCCCAGCCGAACCGCGGCCCTGCCCCAGGAGGTATCGGGTTCGGCGTCGAGCGGACCTGCCGGTTCCAGGCAGGCCACGGCACCGGAGGCGTTGACGTCCGGCCTGCGGACCTCGACACCGTGCCGGCGGGCATCGGCGACCAGCGACTGCGGCGAGTAGAAGCCCATCGGTTGGGCGTTGAGCAACGCGGCGCAGAAGGCGGCGGGATAACGGAGCTTGAGCCACGAACTGGCGTAGACCAACAGCGCGAAGCTGATCGAGTGGCTCTCGGCGAAACCGAAGTTGGCGAACGCGGCGATCAGGTTGAAGATCTGGTCCGCGGTCGCGCCGGTGATGCCGTGGGTGGCGGCCATGCCCGAGTAGAGCTCCTCCCGCAGCGCTGCAATCTGCTCCGCGGACCGCTTCGAACCGACCGCGCGACGCACTCGATCTGCCTGCGTCGGGGTGCAACCGGCCGCATCGACGACCATCTGCATGAGTTGTTCCTGAAACATCGGCACGCCGAGCGTGCGTCGCAGGCAGTTCTCCAGTGACGGGTGCGGATAGCTGATCGGCTCGCGCCCATTGCGCCGACGGATGAACGGGTGCACCGAACCGCCCTGGATCGGGCCGGGACGGATCAAGGCGATCTCCAGCACCAGGTCGTAGAAGCAGCGCGGTTTCAACCGCGGCAGCGTCGCCATCTGGGCGCGGGACTCGACCTGGAACACCCCGACGGAGTCCGCGCGGCAAAGCATTTCGTAGACATCCGGGTCCTCCCTGGGAATCGTGGCCGGCGTCCAGGCACTGCCGTGGAAGTCCCGCACCAGGTCGAAGCAGCCATGCAGGGCCGAGAGCATGCCGAGCCCGAGCAGGTCGAACTTGACCAGGTTCACCAGCGGGGAGGCGCAGTCGTCCTTGTCCCACTGCACGACCGTGCGCCCGTCCATTCGGGCGTGCTCGACCGGGACCACCTCGACCACCGGACGGTCGCAGATCACCATGCCGCCGGAGTGGATGCCCAGGTGCCGCGGGAACCTGGCCACCCGGGCGGCCAACTCCATCACCTCGGTGGGCATTTCGTCCTCGGCGACCTGATGCAGATCGAAATGCAGACCACGGGCGAACGCGTCCTGCGCACCGAGGGAGTATCCGAGCGCCTTGGCCATGTCCCGCACCGCGGAGCGAGGGCGGTAGGAGATCACGTTGGCCACCTGCGCGGCGTGCCGGCGACCGTAACGCTCGTAGACGTGCTGGATTACTTCCTCCCGACGGCCGGACTCGATGTCGATGTCGATGTCGGGTGGTTCGCCGCGTTCGGGGGACAGGAAGCGTTCGAACAGCAGGCCGTAGTAGACCGCGTCGACGGCGGTGATGCCGAGCGCATAGCAAACCGCGGAGTTTGCCGCGGAACCGCGGCCCTGGCACAGGATGTCGCGGGATCGGGCGAACTCGACGATCTCGTGCACGATCAGGAAATAGCCCGGAAAGTCCAGCCTCTCAATCATTTCCAGCTCATGGTCGAGCTGGGCATAGGCGCCGGGTTGTCGCTCGGCGCCCCGCCTGCCGTAGCGCTCGGCCGCACCGCGTTCGGTGAGTTCCCGCAGCCAACTCATCGCGGTGTGTCCGGACGGCACCGGGAAATCGGGCAGCCGGGGGCGGATCAACGCCAGGTCGAATGCGCACTCGCGACCGAGCGCCGCGGCGTTGGCGACCGCGCCGGCATGACGTGCGAACCGGGCCGCCTGCTCGGCTCCCGACCGCAGATGGGCCGTGCCTGCCGCGGGCAGCCAACCGGCCAACTCGTCGAGGCTGCGCCGGGCCCGCACTGCGGCCAGCGCCGTGGCCAAGCGACGCCGCTCCGGGGACGCGTAGTGCGCGTTGGTCGTGGCCACAATCGGCAACCGGAACCGCGCGGCCAAGTTGGCCAGCGCGTCGATGCGTTCGGCGTCCTCGGGGTGTCCGTGGTCGGTGAGCTCGACCGCGACGTTGTCCCGGCCGAACAGCGCGACCAACCGGTCCAGCTCCCGATGCGCACCCGGTTCGTCACCGGCGGCCAGGGCGGCCGGGACCGTTCCCTTCCGGCAGCCGGTGAGGATCAGCCAGTGTCCTCCTGCCGCTGCGCTCAACGCGTCCAGATCATGTGCCGGGCGGCCCTTTTCACCCCCGGCGGCGTGCCCGTCGCTGATCGCGGTGGACAACCGGGCATAGCCGTCGGGATCGCGGGCGATCACCAGTAGGTGGTTTCCCTCGGGGTCGGGCACTCCATTCTGAGGACGCGTCAGATCCAGGCTGAGTTCGGCACCGAACACCGTCGGCAGGTTGTAGGCGGCGGCGGCTTCGGCGAATCTGACTACCCCGTAGAAACCGTCGTGATCGGTGATGGCCAACGCCGACAGGCCGAGCCTCACGGCTTCGGTCACCATCTCCTCCGGGTGACTGGCCCCGTCGAGGAAACTGAAATTGGTATGCGTATGCAGTTCCGCGTACGGCACCACGGGCCCCGGCGCCGGGTCTACGTCGCTCCGCGGTCGGTACGGCCCGCGTCGGATGCCGGCGGGCCTTTCCGGTTCGGTGTCGAACCGTGCTTGTTGGTTCGGCGGGCGGTTCTCCCCCGGTGGGTTGAACTTCCCGGAAAGCCTCCGCTCCAGCTCCCGCCATGGCATCGGCGGATTGCCCCAACCCAATTCGTCCCCTCCTCACACTTGCCGCCCGACCCGGCGGGTTCGGCGAGCCCTTCGTCACTGCGGGGTTCGTCGGTCGCGGATACGCCCTAGTCATAAACGGCCTCCACCCACCAGCAGCCGCCCTCGAGCAGCAGCAGCCAACCGGTGCCGTCGGCGGTGGCGACCTGGAAGCGGACCCGGGTCGTCGATTTGCCCGAGTCCCACCACCGCTCCTCGGCCGGCCACGGCCCGGCCCAGGACAGCACCGGACGCGGCGGATCGCGCCCGACGCTCAACCGCGCCGGCGGCGCGGAGACCGCATACCGGGGGGTGACGGCAACCGGGGCTCCGGTCGCATCGGCGAGCATCGCTCGGACCGGGGTCGGCGGGACCAGCGCCGGGCTGGGCGCGGGCACCCGACCGGGCCAGGGACCGTCGGCCGGTGCCGGATCGCGGGGGTCCCCCCAGGCGACGTGCCGAATCCGCTCGCCCGGGCCGCGCCCGCCGCCGATCACCGCCGTCTGCACCGCGGGCTGCCCGAGCATGCCCTGCACCCGGGTCAGTGCGCGACCGGCCCGCTTCGCGGCCTCGGCGTCGGCCCCGGACGCCGACCACAGCCCCAGCTGATCCCCGCCGTGCGGGATCACCTCATCGGGAACCAGCCGCAGCACAGCCACCCCGGACCGGGGCCGGGGCACCGAATCGGATCGCCCGTTCAACCAGCCATCGAGCTGCCAGCGAACCCGCTCGGCGATCGCCTCGGGAGTCAGCACACCCTCGTGCCGCCACACCCGCACATGCCGCTCGCCGTGCTCAGTCTCCGCCTCGATCGACAATCGGATGCAGCCCAACCCGGCGGTGGCCAACCGCCGGTGCAGGGCATCGGCCAATGGGCGGGCCGCGAACGCCGCCCGCTCCACGGATTCGGCCGCGGGTTCGAGGTGGGTGGTGACGATCAGATCCGGTGGCGGGGTGCGGGCCGCCGGTGGCCTCGGATCCAGACCGCGGGCCAACCGGTGCGAATGGGCCCCGTCGGCACCGAACCGAGCCGTGACATCGGCGGCGGGCAGCCCGGCGAAGTCCCCGAGCGTGCGCAGCCCCAACCGGCGCAACAGGTCGACGAGCTCCGGTCGGTCCAACACGTCGAGTGGGTACGCGGCGAGAAACTCCGGGGTCCGCCCCGCGGGCACCACCTCACCGGAGCGGGCCGCCAGCGTCGCCGCGAAGGCACCCTCGGCCACCCCGGCCCGGCAGCGATCACCGGGGCCCGCCGCCGAGGCCTCCTCGGCCAACCGGGCCGCGGCCGCGACATCCCCGCCGAAGTAACGGACCGGACCGCGCGCGGACACCGTGCACAGACCCGGCCGGACGATCTCCACCCCCGGGGCCACCGCCTCGACCGCGATCACCACCGGCTCGAAGGCCCTGGCCTCCTCGGCCAGGTCACGATCCAGGACGGCGAGGGATGGACAGCGGTACTGAGCCTCCCGCCGCCGCAACCCGCGACGCACACCCGCCGCCCGCGCATTTGCCGTACAGGCCAGCACCACACCGGCGGACAGCACGGCTGCAGGAGCCGCCGGGGGCAACCCGACCGCGCTCGCCGCGGCCAGCACCGGCCAATCCGGTGACCAAACGGCGATCGTGCGCGCCGCGCAGGACAGTGAGGCCATGCCTCACTGTGTTCGAACATATGTTCGATGTCAAGCGGTATCGGCGCGGCGCCGGCAGGCATTCCGACCACCGTCGGGATGGCCGGCGGACAGCGGCGCCCCAACCGGGGGAAGCTGCACCTCCACATCCGCCGGGCGGCCGGCAATCGCCCCGCGCCCGGCGACCCGGACCCGCATCCGCCGGGATCGCAGCCTGCCGTACCCCCGTCCGAGCCCCTCCCAGACCATGCCCGTCGGGGCCAGTCGGACATCCGCGCCCGGCCAGGGTCCCAACGACATCAGCACCGCGCCGTGGTGGCGGGCCCGGCCGGTCAGCGCCCTGGCGTCGGCGGCGCTGCGCTGCCCCGGCGGTCGGACGGCCACCAGGTCGAACCCGTCCATCAACGCACCCACCACCCTGGCCCACGCCCGGCCGGGGGCCGGCACCAACGCCAACCGCGCCAGATCGACCCCCGCTTCCGCCGCGGCGGCCAACCCCACCCCGGGGGCACCGACCAGTGCGCACCACGACCCGGCGCCCGACACCTCGGCGATCAGGGTCAACAGCAGCGTGCACCCACCCGGATCGACCGGCTCGGCATACCCGAAGTCCAAGCGGTCGGTGCCCGACCAACCGGGTCCGACGGCGATCGGCCCGCCCTGACCGACCTCGACCGTGCTGCCGCGTCGCAACCCGCCTCCGGACAACAACGACCGGAACACCGCCGGCACGGGGAGCACCGACCCGACCACCGGGGCGGCGGAGGCGGGTCGCACCGCACCGGGCGGCAACCTCGCCAGCAGATCGGCAACTCCGGCGGTCATACCGTCATTATCGAACGTATGTTCGATAGCCGCAACCGGTTGGGGCCCCGCGCGCCGGTGGGTCGATAATCGCCGACGCGCGGTGGCTTGGCCGTCGCGGCGCAATGCCCGGCCCGGGAGGCATCAGATGTCCGCCGACCTCGCATCCGTGACCAGCCTGCTGTTCGTGCCCGGGCACCGACCGGACCGGTTCGCGAAGGCGGCCGCCGCGGGCGCGGGCGCGATCATCCTCGACCTGGAGGACGCGGTCGCCCCGGACGACAAGCGCAGCGCCCGCAAGCACGTCGCGGCCTGGCTGTCCGACGGCGGCGGCGGAATCGTGCGCGTCAATCCGCCGGGCACGCCGTGGCACGACGACGACCTCGCCGCCGTGGTCGGGCACCCGGTGATGCTGCCCAAGGCCGAGACCCCCGAGCAGGTCGCCGCGGTGGCCGCCCGCCTCGGCCAAGGGGTCGGTGTGCT
>Ga0157362_1001053_pt1 | contig 11011 bp, 5 predicted proteins | sample AttlaeALBM3_FD_111480 | JGI IMG/M metagenome (GOLD analysis project Ga0157362, IMG submission 111480) | Fungus gardens microbial communities from leaf cutter ant in Ribeirão Preto, State of São Paulo, Brazil - Atta laevigata ALBM3 | ecosystem: Host-associated > Fungi > Mycelium > Unclassified ... | reverse complement strand
CCAAGATTAAGTATCTACTTCCGCGATACTCTGTAAGCGTTTTATGTATTCGTTGATTCGTTGGTAATCTGCTATTGTGAAAATTCCGTTGAATCTGACGATAATTCGATTTGCTATAACTTTTTATCAACTGTCAGTTACAAACTGCAACACGCGCAACAAAAGCTCGAGAAACAGATTGTGTTAAAGGTTCAACAGAAGCATTAGAACTCTTTCGCTTCGAATGAAATCTGACATTTTACAGAGCATACGAGTAAACGAACATTTATGAAATTTTAAGCAGCTGCTACTGCAACATGGCAGAGGGAATACAAAGGGGTAACTTCCGTTATCCACTAATCATGAACGTCTATAGTTTGTAGCTATAGGTCACCGGCATTTGCAGTCGATGCTAACTCACGTTACTCATGTCATATAATACGCAATCCGTAATCGTTAAATTTTCGTTCCTTTTGCCACAATACAAAATAAAAATTAAATGCCCTTAAATGACTCGAATGCATTTAGTTACACGTTGCAGTATTTAAGCATTATTAGCACTAATGACACTATTGCCATTAATTGTTGAGTTCGTTCGCGCGCGCGCGATGTATCGTATTTATTTCTTTCATATTATAATTTTTATATATCAGATAATTTTTATTTATTTTATTATTAGTTAACTTTACAATCAACATTAATTCCATTTCATTCATGAAATGCAAAGATAAAAAATTGAAAAACTTAAAAAATAAAAACGATGTCAATGTGTTATTATTTTAAATTCTAAATTATAATAACGAACTTAATTAATAACTGAAATTTGCCTGGCCGTAGATCTTATTCAATATGTAACGTTTCACGGAAGGTGCTTTGAGTTATATGCAAGGAATATGTCACATTATCGATTAATAAATGTCAGAAAGAAACTAGAACTTCCAGCAGGGTCGGATCGAGGTAATAAATAATCATAATGTTGCACTTTTACGTTGAGAAAAGAATATGCATTAAAAGAATTAAATTTTGTGGCGAATATCATTTTTATTTATTTATCATTTTTATTTATTTGAAAAAACCAATAAAAAAAAATTCTAAAAATATATTAGTTAACTTGCAAAATTTACGATGTTACGATGTAGGACAGGCAAGTTTTTACTTAAAATAATAAAAGAAATATAATTTTCGTATCACTTATATGCGATTTTGTAACAATAGATTTAATAATCAGTTCCTTTTAAACCGATTCTGGTTTCTGAACCGCAATTTTTAACGGTAAATGCCTTTGACTGCTTGGCAGACGACATTTACACGTCCCGTATTCTCACCCTCAACCTTCCAAGGTATGAGTCCTATACTTTCATTATCTCGAATCGTCAGCCTTTCGAAGAAAAGTATATATGTAACATAAAAAATTTCAATCTTGTGACAGTTATACCATTTTATTAAGAAGAATAAAAACACAATTTTAAAATGAAATAATTACATAAATTATTTAAAATTATTTTAAAGAAAGATGTCATAAAAAAATTTAACAATTTAATTTATTACAGTTCCCACTAATATTAATAATATAGAAAATGCTCACATCATTAGATTTATAATTAGAGGATAAAAAGTGATATTGATTATAAAAGAAATTTACTTTTTATCAATAATTAATAGTTTGATATAAGAAAAATTGTTCATAGATTATTGATTAAATTTAATATGTTCGCTGGCGAATGCAACAGCACTCCGAAAGAACCGGTTTATTTCTGGTCCTTTTCGATTCCTAACGAATCTCATATTTTACTTTTAAGCACGGCACTTCGTGGTCAATTAACTTTAATACTACGAGTAAAAAAGTCAAATTGCTACGATTCATGTGAAGGCTATCGATTTCTAGACATTGTTGCATATCGCTAGAAGAATGCGTTTCAAATATATCTTGCCGACTAAAACGATATATCTAAATCACAGACCGATTTTGCGGTCAATTAAACATATACTTTATGTAAACGAAATGATATAGATTGAAATGATATAGATTGATACTGATATCAATGAATGCGCAGTCAAAAGTTCTATTTAATTTATATTCTTTTTAATATTCTCTTCAAGTACAAATAAACATTTATAAATGAAAGTTCCGTTAATGATACACATTAGTTAATACACGTGATATAGGATAGTGATATTGGATATATTTTCTGTTTATATTTTCTGTAATTTCGAGCTATTCGTGAGACCTTTCGGGCACCTTTCACTGATATTGATCGGTACGGTTTTAATAGATGATTAAGCGTTCTTGATATTCTAGACGCGTGGAAGTTCAGCGCGAAATGCACACGAAATAGTTCAAAGGTCGTGAGAACGTCGACCTTTAACATTCCTGGTCGGCTCACCATCAGTGGAATCGAACGGCTACCTCGAGTGAGGGTCAAAAGCGAAGGCGATAGAAACGGAGAGCTAAGGAAATGTAATTAAATGTATATCTATGGTAGCTGTACTTTGATAAAATATATATATCCTCCGTATATACATATGTATGCTAATTTGACTAGAATGATACATTCATTTTAAAATTTTCGTGCAGCATTCTTCCACCTTGTTTATAAACTCTATTTATTTGACTCTTCAATAACATAAAGGAATAAGGAATTTCAATAAAAATTTTCTTAAGACTCATTTTAATTGAGTGCTCGTTTAATATCTTCTCTTTGAATCTTCTCTTAACTTAGCGTCTTTCTAACTTTAATTCGCCTTCATCTTTTTCAAACGTCACGTCTTTTGTAATTATGATCCTAGTGACAGATATTTGAATGATGCAATTCATTTTACGATTATTTTGCATTACATATATCACAATTATGGGATATTATTTATGGGATATTTCAATGGCCGAAGTTTGATTCATATCAGATACATTATGATGATAGTGATATCATAGTGTTAAATGAGAAATTCTTTACAACAATGTATAATCTTTTGGAACAAATTAAACTGAATTGATTCATTTTATATGTATTAATATTGTCAATATTGTTAATTGACAACATGTTAGCATAACTTTGCCACTGATTACTATGATAAACTAAGTATCGAGATTTGATTATTATGAATATTGATAAGATTATTGCACAATACATTTTTATGCAGGTAATGCTATAGATTTCATATTCGGGCATTATATTATATCAGATATTTTTGCAAGTTATATGTGAATTTGATATGATATTTAATACTTCATGCGTACAACTTGAAATGCATTATATTATATCTTACATTATGTATCAAACATTAAATGGTCCTTGCAATTTAATTCTTCTAACATTCAATGTTGTACATAAAACATAATAATTGAAAATAATTATGAATTAATTTCATAGAGTTTATTCATATGTTATATATAATCTTTGTTAATAATTTATAAAAAAAAAATTAATTAGTATACTATAATATAATTTATAAAGAGAATTTTAATAAATTAAAGCTATAAAATACAATTCTGCAAAAAAACTGTCCGAAACGTGATTATACTGTGTATGAAAATGTTAGAAATTCGTATATTAAAATATTAATTGGTTTATCTGCGAAATTAGCTACGTTTGTATTATGCGTCAGTGTCTGTTTGCAGTCTTCTTCCGTGAATACCGAATGCAAATTGCATTTGGTCTCACGTCACAGCCAAACACATCCGAATTACTCTGCAAATCTTTGCACGTGCTCAGCACGGAACTTCGGGCGACAACGACGTTCTGTTGGAGCGTGCATCGGAAGCCATAATCTTGTCGGTTGAAAGGATCGCGCTTTGTATTCGGAAATAAGACAATTCTATCCATATGATATATCTGCGCTTACAGAGTAAATAAATTTGAAAATGTACTGTTGATTTCTTAATAAAGAATCTTTAACATTCAAATCCGAACTAAATAAATAATAAAATATAGAATGAGATTATTTGCGTTTAAAAATGAATTAATTAATTTAATATTTAAATTAAATTATACATAGAATTTATTTTAAACATTTTAGACTAAAATTAAAGACAAGTTAAAGTCTTATAAACGACGTAAAACACATAATAAAAAAAGTAGTTGAAAATCATTATATGTCCTACGACTTGAGACTTCACAGATACCAGAGTCGTCATGCCACTGGACAAGTCCACGTGACGTGCCCGCATCCACGTGCGGCTTCTGAATATTTTATACTCGTAATATCTCCGCGGGACAGGCAAGGCAAGGTCCTCTTCGATGGCAATATCGGTAGTACGGAGAGCGGCGTCGTGTCTAGAAGGGTGTCTTGGATGCATGCGGTGAAAGAGGAAGAGCAAGGGAGAGAAAGTGAAAGACAGAGCTAGAATGCTCCTTGCAATAAGGGTGAGAACGAGCATGTGCCGTCGCCCCATAAGTACCTGGAATATATATTGTCGCGATGGTACACTGCGAAACACTGGTAGCTCACGCGGCAAACCGAGATAGATAGATAGACGAGAAGACGGTGGTGGCTGGCGAAGTAAAGCGCGAGAAGAAGATAAAGAGAGAGGGAGGGGAGAGAGAAAACGCACTTGCTCTCCAAGCAATTGCGCTCTACGTGCCGTCGCTGGAAATGAAAGAGATACGCGACGGGGAGGAGGAGAGGAATGCATTCGATATTGTTTCTACTGCTTTTACGTTCCTCCGTCTTCTTCCTCTTTCTTTTTTGCTCTCTCTGTCCGCTACCTTGGCCTCTTTACGTTCACCACCTCCATCTCTTTTCTTCTTACGTCTTTCTCTTTCTCATTCGTCCTGCCTACGTTATCTAGCGTACAATCCTACCGTCGCCGTGTCGGTAGCTTATAAGGTGGCCCGCCACTTTATTGCATCTGTGATCTTTTCTTTTATTACGTCCCGCACGCAGCGGAGAGACAGAATGGCAACTCCAGTCTTTATGGACGCAATTACGGTGCATCCGGAGAGCGTGCGAGCGCTCGCGAGCACAATCGACAAGCCGGACGTGAAACGTTCTTCTGAATGGTTACCGTACAATTCAAAAGCGAAGGCAGTAAGTCTCGGTCGATCGTCCGGAAATTCCGCGGGCGATCGCGGATTCAAGAGAAAAAGTTAGAATTTGTTTTTGTGCAAAAAAACTGCGAAAGCTTTAAAATTGATTTATACTCTCGACGTACACGCGATCAAATCCCTTTATCAGATATACGATAACACAACTACGCACTTAGAGAATTAATATATTGCTTCGAAGAGAAATTTGTTTCATGGAAAAAATAAGTCGAGTTATTAAATACACTAGTATCCTATGTTCAATCGTACTAAAAAGCGCTTCTAATATTTTTGTCATATTTGAAAATATTTCATTGCTCTAATGAAAAAAGACCACGCATGTCCTTCGCAAAAAATATTTTACAAAAACAAACTTTTTAAGGCTCCTGTTCACTTGCTATTACCATCTTAGATTATGACGTCAGAAGCGGGAAAATATACAATAAAAATTCCTGCAAAATATATTAAAATGGAAATATTTCTATTGAAAAATATTTCTGTTTGAATATAATTTGCAAGAATTTTTATTGCGTTTTCACGCTTCTGACGTCACAATCTGAAATAGTAGTGGTAAATGAACAAGAGTTTTCAGTAGAATGACATTACAATTATAAAACGTTAATATAAAAATAAATATATCTGAAAATATCTCTTCTCTCTCTCTCTCTCTCTCTCTCTCTCTCTCTCTCTCTACACAATATAATTTTATAATAATAACAAACGTTGAGAAGTAATTATATTACTTTTAAACAAAGTGTGAGTATGACAATCAAAAGTTTATGTAATTTAAATGCAAGCGAAAGCGGAAGTGGTGAGACACGTCGACAAAGATAAGAGAAAAGTTTAGCATAAATAAATTACGGAGAATAATATCAGGGATACAAAGATCGGCGAGCGCGTACGCGCAATCAAGTTAGTCTCTTCGTTGGCCACTTTCGCGTTGTTTGTCTTAACGTTAATTAGACGCAGTTTTCTTTCATTATAACTTCGCGACTCGACGATGTCAGAGAAGTACGCCAAATTCCTCGAATCACCCTTTAATAACATTCCACTCCTTTCTTACGACAATCATCCCTTGGAATCCGGGGAACCATTCTTCAAAGTTGCCTTTGAAGTTAACGTCCGCCAGGATTGGGCGAGAGGATGGTGGGTCCTTGTCCGGGAAGGGGCATCAAAGAGATCGCGATCGCTGACAGGTGCACGATAAATTGGCCCGCCACGATAATAAGAGGTGCCTCGTCCTGCGTGCCTAGGAGGCAAGCCGATACCAAGGATACCAGATACTTGTACGACGCCGATGCCATAAATTTCGCGAGAAACAACGTGCAATTTCGACACCTCATAAATCGCAGCCGAATGCGGCCATCGTCGGCCCCACCGCTTTTCGAGCCGCGGGATCGCCGCACACTAGATGTGTGCAGTAGGTGGTAGAGGTGCAACGTGCGGTTGAATTTCAGTTGACGCTCTCCGTTGATGCGGCGCGGCGCGCGACCCGGTATTTCGCTCGACATCGACATGGCAAACACGATGTCCGACGCGTGCCAATGAGAGTACGCTATTTACAGGACAAAGAATCGTTGCACATCGAAGAACTACAAATACGGACGACGCGGAAAATTGCTTCCTCTCGGTTACTTTCGCAGAAAGCTTTCGAAATTCCGTTCTCTCGCCGCGGTACGTTGCAACCATATCAATTTATACACGTTGGTATTCGTTTACTGAAAACATTCTCTCGCTAAGCTAATCCGAGTCTGCTACTAGTGGAAGCAGAAAAAGAAATACCTATCAAGTGGAAACAGAACAATGAAAATTGCTTACGATCTCCTGTCTGCTTCGATATCCCGTGTAATATGAGAATGATAACGCGAAAGTTTCCATTACTATTTTGCAACTCTTGGCTGTTCAATTTTCTGCAATCTCTGCATTACATTCGCGTGTTATAAATAACTTTATATTTTAATTATTGGAATGCTATTATCAATTTTGCTTACATTTCAAGAGCAATTTACACAAATGGAGGACGAAGTTAAATTATTTGCAAAGAGAATTTAGTTAATTTCGTTTTAGAGTATCAACGAACATAAATCACGTGATATTCGGAAGAACGGCTATAATCGACCATTTAAATTTAACAAACCAAACACAATAGTACGATAGATATACCAACACATAAATATTGAAAATGTTTTATCATGATCAGTATCAGCATCAGTGTATAGCTGTACCTGCGTACGTGTATTTACTAATCTTTAGTACGAAATCTTAGCCTATAATCGGCCATTTAAATTTAACAAACTAAACGCAATAGTAAAATAGATATATCAATGCATAAACACTGAAAATGTTTTATCAATATCAACAGCAATATATATTACGTTTGTATATCGATTAATATTCTGGTGCTCTCTAAATTCTTTGAAGTAAAATCTCATTTCAAAGAGTGAAAATTCGATCACTCTTAAAAAAGACTCTTTTCTAAGAGTGAATTTTCATTCTTTTGAAGTGAGATTTTACTTTTTAGAGTGAGATTTACTTCAAAAAAAGAGAGTATGAATTTTTAACGTGCAAAGTTGTAAAAAATTGTCGTGACAGAAAATTTCTGATATCATCATGTAATGATGAATGGAAAACGGCGTCGCATCGTGACGCTCTTTCGACCGATTAAATATAGCCCGATATTTATACAGGGGCGTCGCGACAAAATCGAAATGCGTTTCGCATAACGAACAGTACGTCGCGTTGGCGCGTGTTTGAGAGTGGCTGTCACGCGAGGTGACGATCCTTTCACCACCAATGCCGTCGGGCGGGTGGCAGATTTTTAATTAAAAAACAAACTTTATCATTGGTGCACACCGGCAGCCACCAGCCTGGGCATAATTTACACGACGAAATAGACGAGCCGCCATGTTAACGACGCACAGCAGCGGTGGCGGCGGCGGCGGTGGCAGCGCAATGATGAATCCTCATCCCCTCGAAATTTTAATTAAAACTAATATTCACTAACGAATTTAGCAGTCGATAGCTGTTCTCTATATCGAGTACTTTCATGGATGATCGATTTAGTTCCATTTGCTAAATTGGATTGAGAATTGTGCGATTTGCAGTATGTCGGATATCGATGCCACCAAATTGTAAGTAAAATTATAATGTGCCAAATTATTTATAATCAGCATTAATAATGATGTCTCATATTTTGTAGTGATTTTCGATCTGAAAAATGCATTAAATATTGAGCACATGATGGATGAATAATATCCGAGTTTGAAACAGATTACATACCTTCCAACTCATTATTATAATTATTTCAAACAGAATTTCTCGGAAAGATATAAATAAAAATCTGTCTCGATCAATTTTATCTTTTTCTTATTTTTTTCCTTATTTTGTACAATTTTTTAATTTCCTTTTACATTGTTCATTGTAAATTAATTTCAAATTTATTCCCTCAATTTCATCAAGTTCAAGGTTAAGCCAACTATTTCTCATAATGCAAATATAGTGGCAATTAATTCGATGACCGTATTCCTGCCGTCGTCGAAACTCTTTACGGTATTGTGCGTAACAGTGGCTGGGAGATGGTTTCACGTCGTCGTGCGGTAGGAAACCCTCGATATTCCACCACGAGACGAAACCTGTTCACCCCCGCGGCCGCAACTGAACGCACGCACGCTCCGTCATTGTGAGAAAAACAATGCAATTGTTTCGAGCTAATGTGGACAGCGGCGGCTTGTCCATTAGAATACGCTGCCATGGGAGTCGTTCTGGGGGATCTACGCTACCGTGCCGTCCATATACGCGGCTCTCTTCCCTACATTTCGCACTACTGTTAATCCATTCCTGATCCATTATAACAAAGGCCGAGACACATAGTGTGTACCTTAGAGACGCGCTAATTTACCCGGTTCTCTCTCCCCGGCTTTTGTATCGCACTTTCATCTTTCGCCAGACCGGTCTGTGTGACGCGCAGGGGTAGTCGCGGCATTAATTATTTCTGTAATTAGTACCGCGTCCACCCAGGGGATAGGAGAAGTTGGCGCGGCTGGCCGACACGACGGCGGTCCACCGACGATCGCGGAATAAATATCGCGCCTGGCATGATCGTGACGCTGATGAGTTCAGGGAGTCGCGCGCCATCAGGATGCAAATGCGATCGCCTTATTTACAATTCATACTGACGGGCCGCGTTATTAAAAAATTGCGACATCATAGCGGGCGAATCGTGCACAGGAGACGCAATTCGAACCGACAGAATTGATTGAACCTGGCTTTAACTACGCTTAACAATATATTCAAAAATACATCTTCATCTTCCATCGAATTAATAATTTTTTCCAAATTTTAAAATGTATCTTTAAATTTCTAGAGATTTTCGCAAATTATACGTTTACTTTCTTTTCTTTCAATTTTCTATCATAATTATTTTATTTATAAGTACACAAGAAATAATTATGTAGAAAAAGAGAAGAGAAATTTTCAAATTATCGTGTTATTAAATTATAGCGATTATAATTTTAAGTTTATTTTCTTAACTCTTTGCAGGATTTATGTTTAATCGCCACTACGCTCTGATGATCATCTAGCAATAATTTATGTCATGATGCGGCTTTACACCTCCATTTGCCATCAACATATACGTTCGTCTACCAACCGTTCTCTCGGTAGTTCATAATCTTCGTGGTTTTAGCCCGTGAAATAATACATCGCGAGGTGCTTTTGAACGTACGCCTGATCGATCGTAACGGCGATAAATTATTAAAAACGCGTGTACAAGCACGCAGAGTACACATTTTGATCCTTTCTCTTTTCCATTTTGTTCGTATTTATCCTTTTCATGTTGAAGGTTTGATTATGAAGGTTTCATAAATATGAAATGGTTTTTTTATATTTCTGACGAGACAAAAAATAGGTATCCGATATATATAATAATAATAATAATAATAATAAAATATTTTATATTTAGCTCACTTTTAACTCCCGGAAGTAGCCATTTGATTTTTTTATGTAAACGATCATCTGGAATGTTTTTTTATATCCCAATTAAAGTCATTATTAGTATAATATATTGTATATTATTAATTGTTTTCCGATTTATTAATGGATTTAATTAAAATTATTTATTTATTCTTGAAAAAAAATTAGAAACTAAATAAATATTGAACGGAAACTAATTATGACTAACGTTAAGTAGCTATTTATGACTAAAAAAAAAATAAAGATTTTAAGTAATACAAAATTTTTTACTGCGAATTTTCGATGGAATTGCATATTTAAAAGTGCGTAAAGAATATTAAGAGTATTAAAAATGAAAATTATATATTAAAAAATATTCAGAATAATATTTTATAATAATATTTTATAAATTTATATTTTTTTACTGAGGTGAAAAATAAATGATTATTCGCGTTTTAACTAAATGACTTTTATGTCATGAGTATCGTTTTATGAATATTATTAATTGATTACAATTATATGAACAGACAAAACAAATATACATAAAACATATTGCCTTCTTATCGTTTATGTTAAAAACTTTGTATCTCCTTTTACAATTACTACATTATTCTTATTCTGATTAAAAACAATAATATAATAAATTAAAATCCCCCAATTCCGTCGCATATATAATAATGCAAATTTCAGAGATAGATCGTGTACAGTGATACATACATGCTACTTCGACAATAAACTCAAAAGATCAGATATTCTGATGAATGATGGCCGCCGTCTTTCGTCGCGATAGTTTATCATCAACCGGAAACTTTGGTGGAATGTTTCGATCAACAGTGGTCACTTGTATTTCTTGGTGTGCGAATATATATATATATATATATATATTCGTATACGCAGCACGCACACCGGCTATCCGTGAAAGCCAAACTGGAAGAACGGGATTGGTACTTACGACCTTAGCGCGACCGAAACTCATTTCATTCACCGATTCGCTCGGGTTCGTTCCTCTCCATGCTCGGTCAGACGCATGAGAAATGGGCCGCTGTAACCTGCAATTTTAT
>Ga0157362_1001052_pt1 | contig 11012 bp, 2 predicted proteins | sample AttlaeALBM3_FD_111480 | JGI IMG/M metagenome (GOLD analysis project Ga0157362, IMG submission 111480) | Fungus gardens microbial communities from leaf cutter ant in Ribeirão Preto, State of São Paulo, Brazil - Atta laevigata ALBM3 | ecosystem: Host-associated > Fungi > Mycelium > Unclassified ... | reverse complement strand
GCATCTCTCTAACTCAACACAAGTCTCCGCGTGCTAATTAGCCTTCCATTTCAGAATACGGCCCTAAAATCTCAAACTAATCAGTATTTCTTCAATATCTCGAAATCCTCTCCCTTTCGAGTTGTATTCTTCCCACATTTCATTTTTGCTTCTTTTTTCATTCTTTCTTAAGTTAACAGCTGCCAAGAACAGCAGTAACAATAAGTTACTAATTGTTATCGTACACTACTTACAAACTTTACTTACAAACTCACGTATCCTAGCATATTGTTTTGCTAAATTTTTTGGTAAATTCGACGCCAAAAAAAGCTCTGATATGATCAGCGGTTATTTCCGATATTTTTGAATATCGTTAACATGCGTTTGACTGCGTAAATATCATATCGTAACAAAAGAATGACTTGAAAACAAAAGTATATATCAAGGAAATATATATGTATATGTGTATATATATGTATACACATATATATATATATATACACACACACACACATTAATGAAATATCAATATTTTAGTTGATAATCTACTAATATACGGACAGTAACTCTGATCACACGAGAGCCCCATTACGCCACACCGCAAACACTGACAGTTTTAACATTTATCCTAACCGCGTTATCAATTAACGTCGTCGTTTACCCAAAAGAGAAGACTATTGTGACGTTTCTTCACTTCCTGCTGTGGACGCTTAACCCTCTCACCTCTCGAATTATTGATTGCTCAGAACGATAAAAATCGTTTGACGTTGCACGAAACTTTTTAATCACATTCGTCGAACTCGGCGAAAGTACTTCCGTGCGACACAATCGCGTGAATTTAATTAGAAGTCTCATTCGTTGTATTATCAGTAACATTTCGCGACAGTTACGTTATGTGAAATTACATATAATGCATAATTCGAGTAAGATTCAGTAACTTTGATGTCATCGAAAATTAAATGAAGAAATTCATTAGCTAGTAACTTTGAAGATATAAATTTTCGTATTAGCAAAATTATTAAAATTTAATTACTAAATCATTAAAAAAAATCGATTGTTAAAATGTCTTAAAATTTTCATGCATTGAAATAAAACTGTAAATGTGCGCCTGCACAATAAAGAAGTAAATAATCATAAAATAAATCGTACTCATAATTATCTGTAAATAATCGCGCCGTAAAAGATGCAGGAATTACAATCATGCGTGTTATATACATATCCGTTCTTCACTTTTACAATAAAAAAAGAAGAAAATAAAAAAAATATTAGAATTCCCTTCAACAAAAGTCTCTTCTGGCTTAGCGAAAATCTTCGTAATGTCGAAAGAAACGATGGGATTAAACGTTGAGAAATTTGGTGCTTATTCTAACGCTTAGTGCTTTGGTGAAAGCTATCCTGGGTCCTGATGCGCCGTGTGGCGTCCTGGACCGTCGACCTTCCTCACAATCTCTCCACGTAGTTGCCCGGGAAGGTGCCGAAGTAGCCGGTTCTCTGACTGGAACCAACATACCATCCGTCGTCGCACTTCTCCATCACGTACACCGTGTCACCCTCCTTCAACTCCAGCTCGTCGTCGTTCTGCGGTTTGTAGTTGTATAACGCCCGGTATCTGTCGAAATGTAAATACTTATGAGTTCGATATTCGTACTTCTTGCCATAATAGAATGATCCACACACGAATGAGAAGATAACCGCTCAAATTTATTAAGATAAAAAAATCATTAACGCATTCTGTGCCGCGTGAATTATTGATGATCGATTGGACTTTCAATTCAGACTATTTAATATATTTTAGCTATACTCTAAAAAAATATCGGTGTAGATTTCAAACCTCTGGTAATAATATCAACACCATCATGATGTGAATTAAAATCCAAGATTAATATTAACATCAATACAGTGAGAATTATATAAATATTGCTATTTTCTAGAATGTATAAAAAGAAATGCGATCATAAAATATTTTCTAAAATAAATAATTGCTACGTAATTATTGTAATTTATATACCGCAATTTTAATCACCGGTGACAACTAGTGCTCGGTTTTTGTATTGCTATAAGTATTGTGAGACACATATTATTTAACAAATACATAAATACGATAACGTAGGTTATCGGTGATTCACACGTGGATGACAAATCATATAAAATTAATGTAATATATAAGTTTTCTTTCAAATGTATATAAAAAGCAAGACTTACGGGATTGGTTCCGAATGTGTGTCGATATGCAGAGTTTCGCTGAGTTGTGACACATGCAACTTGCTCCCTCCCATACGTGGCTAAAAAATACGAGGAGAAAGGATTGTTACGTATGTACTTTTTAAAATGCTTTTGCTTTATTAGAACTGTCTCTTTTAACGAAACCTTTAATGGCACCTTTCGGCCGTTATCCGATGGTATAATGAAACGTTACGGGAAGAATTCAATCACGCCGCGGAGTAATTATGCCATGACACAAGATCGCACGATAGTTACCAGTGAATTATAATGGGGCTGGGTTGTGTTGATATTGACCGGGATGGACGGCACGTAATGATGGGGTCCCATACTCATTTTCCCTCCGGACGAGCCGTTTGCTAAGAGACTGTGCGCCGCCGGAGACGCGACCGGTTTGTTCTGAATCGGTGTCTCTAAAATAAAAGAAGGCAAATTTTGTATAAATTTCGTCGATTTGACGAGCAATGTTTTTATTAACACTTTATTAGGTTTCTTTGTTGCTTTTTAACTTTTATAGGAAAAGCACTGAAACAATGTCATATTTAGAGACAAGGAATGTAATGACATAATGAATTACTTTATTAACATCACTTTGTCAAGTTTTTTTGCTGCTTTCTTTTAACTCTTATGAAACGGGAAAGCTATTATAATAGCTACTAAAACAATATCATATTGTGAGACAAAGAATGTAATAAAATAATGAATTATAATAGAAAACAAAAGTTGCAAGATTTTCAAAATAAACCCCCACCATAAAGATTAATCTGACGTCTTCGATTTAAATTACCTGATCGAAGTCCGGGTTCGGTGATAACTTCGACGTAGGAAATCGGGAAGATCCCTTTTCTGTTTCCTATACGTCCTTCGTACCAATTTTCGTCGACCCTTCTTGTTAAGACCACCAATTCGCCTGTAAACAGATTGATAAATATTTCGAAAAGTAATTTACGTTTCTTTCGTTGCCTCGAGTCAAGTTTAGAGAAATTCTCCTCGCAACAATAGTCTGACCTTTTGCCAAGGATAACTCGAGATTGGTCTGAGCGATAAAGTTAAACTTGGCCCGTGCCTGTCCCTCGTGAGCCTTCTTTGGTGTCGTTCGCATCGTACCATCGTACGGTAAGATCTGTACAGAATAAAGTAATAATTTAGTAAAAATATACTTTGTTGTACCAGGTATCTAACTTTCACTTCTCGCCTTATAAAATCTATACGCTTTATAAAATCTATATGCCTTACAAAATCTAGATTCAACTGGCGATTACCTCGACATAGTTGGAAGGGAACAGTCCGATCATCGCGTTGTATTCTCCCTCGTACCAATTTTTGTCCACCTGTCGTCGTACGAATATAAGGTCGCCGCGCCGGAAAGTCAATTCCCGGGACGACTGGCCGACAAAATTGTAGAGCGCTCTTGCTACCAGACGTGGCTCCGGTGTTTGATCTTGAGATCGACTTCGCTGGCTCAAATCGTCCACAAAATCGTCGTAGCGATTCAAGGGTATGGGCGACTTCTGTGATGGTCTGGAAATTGTTGAAGTGTTGTCGAGAAGATGGAATGGTTTCTCTCAGCCGCGGCAAACCAGGATTGTCTTTCTGTTTGCTCTGAGTAAATGCTAACTCTCCTCGGCATTGTGATGATTATCGAGTGCTTGCGATCGAAATGCGCCTCGGCGGAATGTAAATCTATTCTTTCGACATCCTCTATAGTCTTTTTCAGGATTCATGATAAATCCAGCCAATACGTTTTAGAGTCAAATAATCGACGATGTTAATTAATTCTACATTACCCCTCATGATTTTTTTCTAATATAGTTGCTTAAGTATTTCTAATATCTCGACACTACATCTCAATTTTCATTATTTTATTTGATGATTTGACAATTAAATAAAGATTGATAATCTTTTGTGAAAAAAAAATTTACTAATTTTTATCTGTAATATATATTTCTTTAAATATTATATACAATATATAAATAAACATTTACTTACAAATTATATTATTACAAAATATATTCAATAAAAAAATTAAATTGAATTAGTGGTTTTTGAAATAAATGTATGTTAACATTTATAATAAATAAAACTTTTCAAATAAATATTTATTAAAATTTTTTTTCAATGTATCCTTTAAATAAAGATAAAAACAAAAAATTGCTTTTAAATTATAAAACAATTAATGCTAAATATAATAATGTGTAAATTTTATTCATTTAGCAAATTTATAAAATCAGAATATTTCGGACACTGCAAATAATGAATGGATAAAGATTAAGACAGAATTTTATGAAACATTTTCTTTTCAGTGAACTCGGGACTTTCTATTTCGCTATTGAGAATATCTAGGGCTATTCGAGCATCAATGAAATCTCTCTCGACTTTTTTACCTGTGCATTCGCCTACACTTTCATTGTAGCGCCCGCGTAAAACAACTCACGGTGCACGATGCATTACCCAACAGCGTTGAATAGCAGGAAATGTTTACAAGCCGACGACCGAGTATGACAAGCTGAAGATGAACATGCCTTTCTCCATACATTATTATTAACGTCATCTTCAAACATATATTCTCGCGTTTGACAGAAAGAACAGAGAAGCACAGAAAAATACGCGAGAAGGATACACGAGTCTTCCAATTAGTACGACGTCGTTAGAGTGAGGATTTTGTTTCTTCATCGACGAAGGTAATTCGAGCCTTACTTGAAAAGATTAAGTGATTAAAGCTACGATCCGACGTCATCCTTCGATCTCCCGAAATTAAAAGGAACAAAAGGAAAAAGGAAGACACCCTTTGTACTTACATAAAATTATCGGTGTGTCTGCGGGAGTCGATGTCATGTAACTCCTGAAGATACTTGCGACGGCGCTCCTCCTGGTAGACGCGCCGCATGTTCTCCGCGCTGCGACGTGCGAGCTCCTCCTCACTCAGCGGCTCCTTCGCCTCTGTACGCACCGGCGAGCGATAGTGAATCGTCACCTCACCCTCCACATAACGCCTCGGCGATTCTGCATCAAGTAAGACACATTTATTGTCACCGATCGACCTGATCCGCAAACGGAACGAACGGGTCGCGTTTGGACCATCAGAATTTTTTCTCGCACAGGATGTTCTAATGTACGTACGATATTCTTTATTTCTTTCTATATATATTTTTGTGCAATTTAATTTCGATTCGACCCTGATCTGTAGCATGCACAACGAGATGCGACGCGAGAGAGTGTGGTTAATTTCGGTTTAAATTATTCGATTGACGGAAGCGCGTTTTATTGGGGTTTAAATTCGCGTGCCATTTCATCGAGTTAATCATTGTCGTCAATCGCTCCAGTGAACCCTGTCGTTATTAAAAATGATGGCGAATGTTTCGATGTCGATCGCAGATTCGTAATTCGCGACAATCTAAAGTATGAAATACGATCCTTACATCGACTTTTTGTTTTCAAACGTGGACGTTATTGTAATTCAAATTAATAACAAAGGATATTATTTTAATTCGAATGAATAAAGAGCATTTTTTAATAAGGATAATAATACAGTAAATAATTTCACCCTTTTTTTAACATTGGCAAACAACAATGGTTGTGATAATTCACTGTTATACTGTGTCTTTGCTGGAAAATGTCCAATATCATGGTGAATTTTGTCACTCTACACTAAATTAGTGTACATTAAATGCTGCTTTATATGAAATATCTGCAGTAGCATAATGTAATTAACTTTGACAATGAAATAATACCTGCACATTCTGCTAAATAACATGACAATATCATAATTGAGTAATTTAATCGTTAAAATATTTACACGCTTTTATCGCAGTGGATGGAACATATTAATGCGAAAAGTAGTATGATTTGTATGCTTTGTCTTGTTTATGATGACTATAAAGTTTAACAAAAATATTTTTCTGTCACGTTATGTCTTCTTTGAACCATTAAAAAATATTTTTATAAATGCTGATTTCTATTCTTGAATCAGTACAAAAGTTCTGACTCGATTTATTATTCAAAATTCAAGCAACTGCAACTTCATTAAAAATAAATAAAATTTAAATTTAAAAAAAGGGATTTAAAGCTTAAAATCTATACTTTCGAAAGGTCATTATGTTTCTTTAATTTCTGTGAGTTTGATAATTTTCACATATAGAAAACTATGAGGTGGACAAAATAAGAAATGTTCTTCTCTTCATTTTGTAGACCTTTAATGCCAAAAAAATTTGCAAAAATTTTCGATTTTCTAACGTGAAAATTTTTCCTGCAAAAATTTTTTTTAATGTTCCTGAGATTTTTTTATTAGTGAGTTATCGCGAATTAAAAAAGAAACATTTCGATTTTAGTTCATAACTTCGTAAAAAATCATCGTATCGCAATTAAAAAGAATAGATTCATAAAATTGAAATTTTGCTCTATTGAATAGTATTATTATATAATTATCAATTTGAGTAAAATATTACGTTCTGAATTTACATAAAAACTTTTTTGAAATCAGCTAGAGCCTTTTGCACTGACTGACAATATTATTTGTATATTTTAAATTATCGGGAATCTTATCGTTAGCTTTGCTTCTACACTTAACTTTGCTAACTTCGTATAATAGCTTTTAGCTTTTAGTATATGCTAACGTAATGTAATGTAATGCAAATGAATGAACTGAATTCGCTATTAGATTATGATCACATTCGCAAGAGACAGGATTTTAGTGTTTCGGCGTTTTTAACGTTTGATGATGTTCAAGTTCCGATAGTTATTACAGCATGTGACAACATCATATCCAGTCAGGAAGAATTGAATCACATAAAAGACGACGGTTTAACCCACATCGAGACCACCGCTTGTTTATCTCATTCTGCTACAACATATGGCTTCTTCGCAAAGAGAAACGACTTAAGAGGCGATCGTCGACTGGCACGAGGCAAAAATTTAGATACGGTGTCTGAGTTCATGTAATGCTCGATTACATTTGATTACGTGCACATGATGCAACATATCTAAATATAAAACATAGTGCAGTGAGTCTATTACATAGTATTACACCGATATTTGCAAAATTATAATGACAGTTATAACGACCCGGAACATGAACGACCCCTTCCGCTAAATATCCCTGCAAGTAGCTTTTAACACATTTATAGGCGATTATTATTTATTTATGCAAAAGCACGTAGGAATTAATGACCGCATATCGATTCGCGTGACGCATTTCTATCTTTATCTCCGTTCCTTTTCTCCTCTTTTATCTCTCAAGAGTATTTAAAAACTAGGAAGCTCCGTATTTCAGATGCGAACAAAAGCGTTTTGCACGCACCTGCTTTCGTGCACGCGCTGCGCGGGATAATGACGACAGTTTATCGCGATGCAACAGCACGCGCGTGCATGCCTGCAGGCACGATGCGTATTCGCGTGTGTCGGGCTGCAACGAGACCGTGCGACTGATAAAGTGGAATACAGCTTGCAACCGATCAATTTCTAATAAAGCGCAGTCGCGATGACACAGGTCGACGTAAGCATCGCGAAAGTTCGAACCAGCAACAAAGTCTTTTAGTATTATTGAATCATTCGAAATGGATTGCGATAGAAGTTATTCTGTTTTTCCTTGGTTCTAGAAAACACAATACTACATTGAAAAAAAAGAGCGTGGCAATAGCTGTCAAATGTGAAACAACTTGCAATCGAATGTCCGATTAATCCAATAAAAAATAATTTTAGATTTCATTTTTAATAGATTTTTTATTAATAAGAGAAACAGAGTAAATTTTTTTATTCAAATAAGAAAAGTGCCAATTACGAAATCAAAGTTAGATGTTGGAATAATAAATCTATATCTTATTATTAATATTCTTATAAAGATGTTTATTAGCGTCAAAAAAATTATTACATTGCTTGCCAATTTAATAAATAATATTATTATTGATATGATTTTGCTCATAAATACGAGACCATAAATTTCGAGACCGAAAAAGATTTCGGCGCGCAGTTTACAGAATCAGGTATGTATATAACATAGAAATATTTAAGCATTGAAATTCGCTTTAATCAAATATAGGAATTCTCATATTTAATTAGAATAATTTTACTATTCTAAATATTTAGTAATTATTATTAGTAAACGATTGGTTATAATTATTACTACGTCTGGTAATACTTGATAATTAAATATTTAGAAAAGTAAAATTATCTATGGTTAAATTAATCGAACATTTGATTGAAATTATTTCATTCAATATTTGGCTATTATCCGATTCTTTTCAATGCAGAACTCTAAAGAATAATTAAATAATTTCGAGCGAAATCCATTCCAAATAGTTCCTGAGTAATACTCAGGTTCCAATCGCAAGGAATTTATTTTTCATCCCGAACAGCTGAAAATGGGAATCATCGCGATGTACGGTAACAGAAAAGTGTCATGAAATAAAAAAATGAAACAAACATATGGAATAAAAATAATTTTTTAAAAATCTTTTCTATCGGATCAGATTTCAAATCACAAACTTTTTGTCCTTCTTCAGTGAAATCTCGCTGGATTCCCCCGCGATTCTGCAGAACTACTTTGTTTCGTGCTATCGTTATTCGTGTAACCCAATTTGTTAGCGTATAACGCTAACTCATCACAAATGCCGAAACGAGAAACTGAATTTCAGTCTCTCTCTCAGAACGCCGCAACACCTTTCACCGCTTTCATTGAACGAGATTCTCACGCAATCGATTCTTTCTCTACCTCTCTGTTTCTCGCGCTTATCCTGTGCCAAGACTATTTTGTTACGGTATCTTATTATTCTTTTTATCTGATCCTCTCCTCATATAATTTAATTTCGATTTACCGTTCTATTCTCGACGCGTTTCTAGAGTTTTTTATGGATTATATGATAAGTAAACTTTTTACCTTATGACTTGATATTTATTTCGTGTCAATTATCTTTAATCACTGGTAACATGAAATTTTAATTCTTTCTTCAGCAATTTTCGAGAAACAGAGTAAATTTTTTATTCAAATAAGAAAAGTGCCAATTATGATCAAAGTTAGATGTTGGAATAATAAATCGATATGTATTTTTAAATAAATTTATCTCAGAAATACGCCGATTATTTTCGGACTTGCAACACAATCTAACTGAAACAATATATAAAAAATTTTTTATTCCGTTCCGAATTATATAAAAATCTAAAAGAATTCTAGTATAGTTGTCAAAGCTTTAACGAATTTTTACCATCACAAGAATTGAATGTATTGTATTTTATTTATTTTTTATAGATAAATTAAATTTATCTACTAAAATTCACAAACAAAATATCGATGCTTGTAGATTCCAGCGGATTGCTGGCGAAGGCATTCAAACTTTTTTTATTCTATTACGATATTTTATATAACACAAATTACTTTAATATATCGAAGTTAATATAATATACGTTTAATATATCTGATACAGATATGTTGCAAAATATTTCTTAATATCGACTTGATATCGACTCGAATCTGAACTCGTAATTTGAGCTTATTAAGTTTTCTAAGTTAAAACAACGTTCTGAAAAGAAAGGGATATGCTGCTCTACCTAATTGGTACCATGTTTCTACTTATTTCTCTATTTTTTCTCTCTTCTTCTCAATCATTGCGCCAACGACACCAGCAACAGCTAGGTATGCCGAGGCTATTCTAACGGGGCGCGCGGCTATTTACGCGCGGCAGGAAGAGCATTATTTCAGGAAAATTATGCGCATGTTTACTAACTGTACGGAATCGGTCCGTAGACCGTAGACGGAAGCGCGCTTCCGGCGGCGTGAAGTCCACCAATCGGACTCGTCTGATCGAACAAAGGGCTGCTGGTGATTCGGTCACGGTAGCAGGCACCAGGGTCAATCGGAAGTATTTCGATCAAGGCGGGATCTGCTCCCTGTAGATCGTTCGTAGAGCTCTTGCAATTGTTGACAAGTTGGGGTGCCTGCAGTTCAGTCAACGATAAATCGACGCAGGATTTGTGCCGAGGTTTGGATAATTGCCGTCTTCTGACAGAGTCTCTTCCATATGGAGGATCATTCCTCTCATCCACGATCTTCGACAGGGTATTATCTCTGACGATGTCGTTAACGAGTTGTTCGTTCTCGGCGACGGTCAGCAGATCTTTCACGTGATCTTCATGACGGTGCAAAATCGCCACGTCGACGCTATAATCATTCAGACGCTTCCTCTCGTTCGCTTCCATGAGTTCGCATTGCTCGTTCACCATGCTCAGGTCCAAGGGAGGAGGAATTCTCGCGGCCTTGGCCTCGTGCCGTGGGATCAAACAGTTGGACGAGACCAATACGTCCATCGCCGATTTGGATGTCGACGGTTTGGATTCTTCACGGTTGATCGAGCGTGTCCGATCTACAATCTTCTCGCATTGTTCCGATCGTTGTTCTCGGGATTGCTTAAACTCGACGCGACTCGATCTTACAACACGAGGATCGAGCTCGTGATTGTCCGACGATCCGAGTAATTCGAGTCCCTCGGGAACGTTGACTGTACGGGCGACGTAGAGCGGAGTGTCGAGGTTCCGCTTCAGAATCGTCAGATTCGGCAGAGACCTGTAAAGATCCAAATCCCAGCAAGTCCTATCCTCGCTTTTTGACGACACGCTCGTCTTGTCGATGTTTTCCGAAACGGAGTCTGATCGCTCGCAATAATCACGGATCATCCGAGAGAGAAGCTCGTTTTGAGAAAATTGATCTCCCTCGAGTTTGTTCTTCCACGCCGGTTGGTTTTTTACCTCATCCATGTTGCGCTGCCCGCTCCCATCCGGTAAATCCCAGTCTTCTTTTCGAGTCTTAGAATCGATCTTCGCGGTTG
>Ga0157362_1001051_pt1 | contig 11014 bp, 3 predicted proteins | sample AttlaeALBM3_FD_111480 | JGI IMG/M metagenome (GOLD analysis project Ga0157362, IMG submission 111480) | Fungus gardens microbial communities from leaf cutter ant in Ribeirão Preto, State of São Paulo, Brazil - Atta laevigata ALBM3 | ecosystem: Host-associated > Fungi > Mycelium > Unclassified ... | reverse complement strand
ACTCTCTCTCTCTCTCTCTCTCTCTCTCACACACACACACACACACACACACACACACACACACACACACATTGCCATCGTTGCAACTATACAGGATGTCTGATAATTGTTCTGACAGAATTCGTGGACATGTAGAACGGACTAAACTGAGATGGAAAGTCCTCTACTATTTCGCAATAATTAACAAGATATTTGAATTGTTAAAAATTGCTCTTTAATAATTTTTTACTCAAATATTATCAACTTTACAGAAAAATTGCGAGAGATGAAAATTGTTTATTTTCTTCTCATAAAACTCTACGAATTTTTTCAGAATTTTTTATTGAAAGAACTTTTTACTGCATTTTCTCATTTTTAACAACATGAGAAAATGCGATATTAAAAAATTCTAAAAAATTTCTTATCTCTCTCGCAGTTTTTTTGTAAAGTTGATAGTATTTAAGTAAAAAATTGTTGAAGACCAATTTTTTCGATAATTTTTAGCAATTAATATCTTATTAACTATTGCGAAAATTGCAAAATAGTAGAGGACTTTCCGTCTCAGTTTAGTCCGCTCTACATGTCCACGAATTTTATCAAAACAATTATCAGACACCCTGTATAAAAATGTGACTTACTATACCATATATTATGTTCTACAAAAAGTAACAGGATTGCAGTGAAATCCGAAAAGAATGTAATAAATATTTAAAGGCACTATCTGTGTCACTCACTTGGCAAAATAAATATTTATAGAGCAAGAAGTTTCTGAAAATCGTGGTCGTTTGCTAGCGTAGTGATTCCGATTGTTATTACGAGAAACAGAGTGAACACGACGCGAATAGAAGCAGGTTACGATCGAAGTTGGCGCAATTCAACTCTCATCGGCGTAAAAGAGTAGCATGCTGCTGCCGAGAGAGTAACGACCACTCCCGTGGGCGTGAATAACGGAAATTCGCCAGACGAGTTAGAGACGCCTCGAGGATGAAGAGGTGCTTGTTCGATCGCTTTATGGCGCTCACGGAACTCTTCCTATCTCTCCCGTTGCAAGGTCGAGTCGGAAACGTGTGAGCGGCACGCCACATAATCGTCGGATATTTAATCCCGTCTCGCAATCTCGCGGACACGTTATCTCGTCACAGAATATCTATTTGCTATTTGATCATATAACATTTTCAACGCTCTCTCGTTCTAAACATACAAAAAAAATTTTTTGACGCTTTATTTTTTTTCTAACCTGTTTACCTCGAATATGTACCACCTCTTTCCGCTTCGCACAATTCCAGAGGGAAAAATTGTTACTGAACGCTAGATCAAAAGGTTTCACGAATCTGTTTATATCCTACTAGCAGCAAGCGATGAAAAATATATCTACATGGATATCTTTAAAGCATTTCGTATCGATTAAAGAGAGGTACATATTTGTCCTACTCGATTTTATATTGATTACTGAGAAAGAATATGAAAGAATATGAAATTTCATAAAATATATTTTGACAAAATGGTAAAGTACTATTAATTCATTACATATTAAATCGAAAAAAATACATATATAAGATACACATATAAGATTTTCTGAGGCAAAACTAATGTACATGTTTGAAATTTAAGATGAGACATGTTTGACATTTGGCAAAAGAAAGAAAGTTTTAGTACAGGAATAAAAAACAGAACTTTAAATAACACTGTATGAAAAGAAATAAACAGATAACAACTTGTCTTCGTTTCTTCTAAAAAATAAAGCAACAAAATTGGAAGTTTCGATTTAAATTATCAAAGAAAAATTCATGTGGATTACATTAACATAAATCTCATATTAAATGTTTCTCTTAACCACGTCTGTCGCACTTATCTGATTAATTTAATAGGATCGTAACAAGGTCGCTTTTCACAAGGGGCTCGCTTAACGTAGATTACATCTTTAAAACTTGGAGCTATCACAGGCAACCAGCTGTTCTAACCAACAATTATGAGGAGGTGTGGCGAGTAATGAGCGGTAAACTACTAAACAAAAAAGGAGAAGAAAAATAGTTACGATAAATTCTCAATCGTGAGAATGTATCGTGAAATTTTCGAGCGATGTATTTCCCGCAACTCGGTGAACGTACACGCGACTTACGGTTCAATTTTCACGAGGTGTTAGTGGGCTACGCTCCACAACCTTACGGATAAATAGACGCGTATCAGCAGCGATTGTATCGCAAGTAATTGTACGTAGTCCCTAAGGTTGGAATATTGATTAGCGAGGTATGCGCGCCAGACGAGGTGTCAGGCCAGACGCCTGCAGCTGGACGAATCATATCTTCTTCGTGCGTACAATTGTGCCTAAATAAGAGTGCATACGCACGGCTTTCAAGATGGGAAATATCATTTTGACAACAGTCAGGTTAGTCGGTAGTCACGCATGCATGCGAGAGCAAGAGAGCAGCCAGGTCTCGTTCGCAGTGCCGAGAGGCGAAAGATAGAGGTGACGGCCAGACCACCGTGCTCTCAGAGAAACAGCATTTTTTTTTTATTCCCTTCGCGCTCGCGGTCATTTGCTCGCGTGTATACATGTTCCCTGTGAAAAAGTAGTAACATATGGGGACAGTACAAAATATAAAGTCCGCCGCGGAGATGGCCAGCCGTATAATTGTGTTATTCATATGTTGATCATCAAAGCCAAGAGACGACAGTGATGACATACGATCGTCTCGACTCTGAATCATAAACTGCGCGTCGATAAAGTAGCCACGTATAACACGATTTTAATTTATAATGATTACATGTGAACTTTGTGAAATTTTTATTCGTTGCTAGTTATAAAATAAATCGCCTTTCGAATATTTGCGGGTCACACGTGGTCGAAAATTAGCGAATTTACGAGATAGAAAATACGAGATAGAATATGTAAAAACTTCATCGTGATCCAGTTCAACTGTCGCTGTTTTCTGTCAAATGAAGTTACGATGACACGCTAATAATTTGCACGATGCAATTCAGAAGATATTTTACATTGAAAATATTTAAATTTCGAAATCGAAAAAGTTAAAATTACTGCGGTTTTCATTATTATCTCTTGCATTGAAATAGGAAGATATTCATTAAATGGATTAATGAAATAATCGATTTTCAACAAATATTTTCTTCAGTTATTAAAGTTATCGATATAAATAAAAAAAAGGAGCTACATTTATCAAGAACAAAAAATTTGTATTATCCTTTATTAAAATAAGAAAACAAAAAATTAGTTAAGTTCTGTTTGAGAACGCTTGTAAAATAATCGCGAATTGTATATGAAAAAGGAAGTCGGAGATGCAAAATTTGTCATTTGGTTTGTCGCTGAACTAGCCGCATTAAAATTTCATAAACAGTGTACACGGAAAGTGCACTCGCGCTTATTGGGAACGTAAATGAAAGCGAGTATCATTTGGTCCACCCAAAAGTTCATAAATGAATCGGCGTGCATGAGTAATCGCACGCTCGATGACCCTCCATGCAATTCGCAGAAACTTTTCTGCACTTCAATTTGCAATTTTCATAGCTGTTCGATCGATTGGTCACGCAATGCAAAGAATGTATTACAGCGTCTATTTCAAGACAATAATACCTATATTAAAATACTTTTTTTATATTGCAATACAATATTCGTAAAATAATAAAATTTGGATCAATACAATCACGTGTATAATCATGTATAGTCATAGCGTTAAAACTGATAAGGGAATTATCACAAATTACATAATAAAATCCGAACAAATTTAATTCTTAGCGGAATTTTTTTAATCAATCCATTGTTCATTACAATTTCTTTCCGATAATGTACAATTCAATATTTTTTCCCTGATTAAGCTTCAATATTAAATTTCGATAAAATTAAATCTCTATATTAAAATATTTTTCAATATATTTTTCTGTATCGTTACGTGTGTATCTTTTATTTTTTAAAGCCTCGAAATCAAAAATGCAACTATTGTTCGTCTGTACGTAACAACAAGCAAATGCAAAATTGTAATAATTCAGCTGTCAGTAGTTTTAATAAATTAATTTCAGAAATCCGCTTGTTTACACAGAAATTTACACAGAAAAACAAGAATTATCTGTTCAAGTACTGTTAAATTTGATACGTCAAACTTAATTAAACAACAAATTGATTGAAATTCGACAATTAGTTTTAAATCAACTATTACTATTCTCAATCTAAAAATGCAATTCTTGTATATTGTCATTCTAATTAATAATCTATGAAAATTTGTTTGTAATCTGCGATACTTCACAATAGCTCTTTGCACAATTGTTAAACGAAAACATTGTCCCTATTATAATCTCCATTGTCAAGTATAGGTATATGGTTCGTTTACAGAACAGTATTTCTGGGAAATCATGTGTTTCACGAGAGGAATAAATTAAAGTTTTGTGAACTAATTTAAATGGACATCGACGATGTAAAAATAAAAACCGCCGCGCATACTCGTAAATTCGCGATGCATTCCAATTGCGAACTTCAGTTACGCAGCGATTTGCAGTCACTATGAAAAATTTCAGTAAACAAAATTATTTTGCAAAATGTTTCAACAAAACACTTGTCACAGTGTTATACCTATACCACTTGTCGAAAAAAAAACGGAAAAATCATAATTGTATTTGGATATTAAAAAGATAATTTTTTTGTTACATCGCGAATATATCTATCATTGTTTTCTCTAATCAAAAGTTGCCCAATTACAATAAGTGTGCAGAATATTTATCTTCGAAAATTTTAAATGTAATTGTCATATTAATATTGTAAAAATAATGTTGTGAAAGAATTATATAGATGATCTTGATTATACAATGATAATTTTTATAATACATTAAAATGTTGCATTTGAAAATTGCTTTTTTAAATTCTACAATATATTACTAATAATTATTTTTATTCGTATAAATTTCTTACATCTATCTTTCTAAAAAATATCGATGTTATAACGTTATCCACATCGATATCTATATAATTCTCATCACATTGGTGAGATCTATATAATTTTCACCACATTGGTGTTAATATTATTCAACAAGATGGATAATCCTTGATGTCTGTACCATCATGTATTTAAAACCTATGGTGTTAAATTCAGCATATTGGTGCTAATATTCACACCAACACAGTAAGAATTATATAAACATCGCATGATGTCAAATCCATCGATATTTTTTAAAATGTATAATATCTTCCAATGATTAAATTCTCTTTTGTATCATTCTATTATACTTTTCATTGCGTTTTGTTTCAGCAACATGTCTTCTCAAACAACAAGAAAGAAAATAAGAATCTGTCTAAAAGAAATAATAGATGTTATGAATGAATATTAATCTGTAACGTTATAAATGTAATATCAAACTTACTCACACGATAAAACGCATACGCCCTTCCATATATGAAGCAACTGTCTTTCCATCGTCTAGCCATGTGGTTAATTAACAAACGTGGATACATGTGGAGAATATTATTGCGCGTGTTCTCTGACTCATTAGTAACAAAGCGGAGCTTTAAACTTGTTTCCAGAACGATAAAGCTCCGCGGCTTTGTAATTCTGATAACGAGCGTATGACTAATCATTCTCGAAATTGTCGTTTGACGCTGTTCACTTTTATTCTCGATATCCAATTAATCGCGCCCACATTTTTACATCATGTCGAATAATAACGCATGAAACAAATAAAAATTTCTCTATGCAGATTGAAGTTCGAAAGCAAAATACAAATCACCCTTAATCTTACACTCAATGTCATATAAATGATTCTTGAAATGTATTTCTTAAATTATTCTTATATTATATTTATTAAATTATTGTTTATATCATTTTAATTATTAAAAACACAAAATACATTTATAAATACACAACTCATTCAATTTTTTTTCATTAAATGAAATACAAAATTTTGAAAATTCATCAAAAATTTATATAAATATTCTAACCTTCATATTCATTGAATGTCATATTATTCTTTATGAGAAAATATGTTTAAAAAATTCGGAATTAAAATAGAGTTTTTATATACACGATTTCACGCTCCTCACATTATTTATCACATGGAATAATAAAAGATACAAAAAAAAATAAAGTAGACTAAAAAAATAATATAAAAATAAAGTAGACTTTAAACATGAGTCAGTGTGAAGAAAAATTGTATACGCGAGAAATTTAAATCTTTTCATTAAATTTTTCATCCTGATGTGCTTCTTACATCGTAAGCGAATATATATCGGAGGAAATGTGTCAAGCTATATATACAACTGAACCAAATTCACACGATAAGCATGATGCCTTCCTCAAACTCAGAGTATCCCTAATTAAATCCACCATTAATTTCATATATATCAGACAATGGGAATATTGTCCTCAATGCATCTTCACTTTGATTCACCCAATCGATTCGTGATTTCGTTTCGCTCGCAGTCGCTCGCATTACCGTCATGCTTTGAAACTATGTGTATATATATATATATATATATATATATATATATATATATATATGTTTCGAGTATGCATGTAGGACTTGTATATCCTTACGGTATATCCAACTTCATCAACAAAATTATGGAGATCGAAATCTCAACGGGGCAACTTAACTACATTAAGAGCTTCTTACTTGTTAAGTGCAGAGATAAGTACAATAATAATACATGCATTTCGCGAGCATTTCTTTATTTAAATATTTCGTATGCGGAATCTTTTCGTATCTATGAATATAAAATTCACTCATTTTTACGCAGAAACAAAAAAAATACAGAATTCATCAAAACAACGCATCATCGAAAGTCGATTCTTACACAGAAAGAATAATTTTGTTCAAATATCTAAAAATTTAATTAAATACAGAGCTGAAAATAATTTTCTTAATCCATGAATAATTATGTAGAGCGCTCAAACTAGTTGAAATGTCAAAACTTTTGCAGCATTTCTCATCATGCTTGAGATTTCTAAGTAATTATTTTCATGGTCTAATAAATTATTATTTTCAGATCCGTATCTAACCAAATATTTTTAGATACTTCAGTAAAATTGTTCTTTCTATGTAATAATACATCCATTTTTAATTTTACTATGTATTTTGTCTATATTGAACCCTAGAATTTCTTCTTTCCTTTTTCGAAATATCCACGTTTTTTTAGAACATTAAAAACCCGTTATCAAAATATATATAAAATTCAGTGCAACGTTATTTCTGTACTTGCCTCTATCCTGTTCTGTTTCTTGACTGCACTAAATTAAAATAGCGCCGGATAAGACGATAAAATAAAAATGAGTTTCTCATTTTTAAACGCGTTTTTCCTTGTTATATATTCTTTCTTTCATCTAAAACCTTAAATCTTTTTATATACTTCTCTTTTTCGTATTCGCAATTTCCATATTCCCTGCAATTTTATAGAATATAAACCTCGCGAATATGAAGCTTCCACTGTGTAGGTATTTCCTACTTCGCGAACACACGTGAAAGCTTTCCGGAGAAAATGTATTTCGACTGACAGAAAGTCCCTTAGCGAGCATATCGTTACATATCCGTACCTTAATTAGACTAACTGCATGGAAAATATGTTTTACACTACATTATAAATGTAACAAGGTCGAGATGCAAAGATACATGTGTAACTTTGCATTGTATTGCTGACACGTGATAAAGAACGAAGAAAACGTGTAACATCATATATACTATACATACATTAGAAAGTAATAAGTTTAACGCGAAAGTTAAAATTATTTGTCAAAATTATATTAATCCTTCATTATTCTAGAATGTCGAGAACATTCCCACTTATTCTGTTAAATGCTATTCATATACATTATTCTATTTAGTATAAAGAAGAGTGCAACTTTCACTTTTTTGCGATCGTTCTTCATTTTTTTACGTTCTTCACTTTTCTTCATGAAAATCAAAAATTATCATGATAATTACATTGAAGGAAAAATTGACATATTGTATTAAAGAATAAATTATTCACATTACGAAATCATTGTAAATTTACAACTTTGTACCTATCCTTAAATGGTGTCACTTATTACCGAAACACTATCGTGTCTCCAAATAATTTTTGATTTCTATGAAACAATATAGTATACAAGAAAATGTAGAAATAAAACGATCCCATGGTTACAAAAAGTTGTACCCTTCTTATATTTCACAATTAAAAAAATTTTTGCATTTATCTTTATATATAAAGGATGTATAGAATATTATTAATCTTTATTTAAATCGTAAATCATCAGACAGAACAATGAAAATTGAGATATAATGGAGTGTCAGAAACATTTCGGACGAGTAATCGCGTTAAAAAAGTCACGTAAGTAACGTAGGAACGTTAAAACTTTCGTTAAAATTCTTAAGAAATTAGACGCATAAGAAAAGTGAAAATGTAATATACGATCGACCATCTTGTCGGAGGATCAGAGGAGAATAAGAACGTGGAGATAGAATAAAACATGGCACGCTTGTTCTTATCTCCGGCTGGTAGCTAATGCAACGAAATAATGAATCAGGGGATTATCTACGCTCGTAGGGCGTGCCACGTGAGGGCTGCGAGTTTTCAGCATTATCATCGTCTCAGACCCCCTCCCCTTGTGACTGGCACACCTGAATGCCCATCCGATAATTCACTCGATAATTCGAGTATCATTGTCGTGGCTAATCGCGATGCGTATCGTAATGTATTAAAGACGACGCGTGCTCGTCGACGTGGATAACGTGGGGAAAATGGAAGAGAATTATGCTCACGACACATTGTCGGGCGTATCACGAACAGCAGATAACATTATCATTTATGAAATTGGAATTAATTAGCAATTTAATCTAATTGTATATATGCGTAACGTAAATAGGTAAAATTACATATAATATAGAAAATGTACAGGGATTCAAAGAAATAAATTTAAATACAAAAGGTTTAAGCCAATTAGAATAATCACCAAGTGTGTAAAAATTCTTTTGTATCATAAATTCTGAGCACACAGTCACCTGGTTCTAATTGGCTTGATCCTCTTGTATTTAAAATTACTTATTTTCAAGATTAATATGTTATTTAAAATTACATTATTTTAGGGCGATTATTTCATCTTCACATAATGTGATAATTTATACTTATTCTACTGGATAAACTATATGATAATTTATATTTATGCTACTGGATAAACAAAAGAGTAAAAGAATGAAGGCATAAGAGAGTAAGGGCGAACTAAAGTTTATCGAAAGATGGAATAATCTAGCCTTAAAGAGGTAATTTTAATTTTATCTATTTACGTTAAACCATAAATATTTTTATACCGTTGTTAAAAAATACAAGAAAATATACAAAGCCTTAAAATGTCAGAAAAATATACATTCCCTATCAAAAAATATATATCATTCAAACAATATTCATTTTACTGTACGTACAGTACAGTCAAATTATTCTCGTCATATAATATGCAATTTAATTTACATAATAATTTATGTTGTATGCTTTAGACTTGTATTATAAACTTGATACTTGTACATGCGCGCGTGTATCACGCGCGTTTACATAAATATATATAAACTGTATATTCTAGAGCTTTTATACTAATCTCATTTTAACCAAATACGAATTATTCCCGTGTTCGAAAATTAAATCGTAAATTTGTGAATTAGTAATTTTGAAAAGTAAATCGAACTGATTTTGTCATTTTAAAGTATAAATGTATAAATGTAATCGAAAATTAATTCATTAAATTCATAGTATTTTTCATTTTAATATTGTATTATTAAAAAATATTGAACGTTTTCTTTCTGCAAAATAACAACTGTTGGCTCTTTGTTTCTCTTCGTTACTCGAACTTGCTATCTCAACGTCAATTGTCAATATCGTTTTCGAATCTAAGACTTCAACTTATACGATATTCATCGATATCTGTATTCTCTTGCGACAGACTACATGTCGTAACAGAGTTTCTCTCCAAAGTAAATTGACTTACCGGTGTGGTGTACGGTTGGCAGGCTAGCCTGATGCCGTCGTGTCTGAGCTTCTCCTGCAGCAGCATCCTCAATTGCATCCTGGGAATTCTCACCAGCTCGGCCTTACCCTCCTCATACTCATCCGCAAACTTTGTCAGCTCCTGACCGCCGCTGGAGGAGCTGGCCGTAGGCGACGCTCGTTGCGCCTCCTTATCGCTGGGTGGTCTGTCGGACGACGTCCTCGACGACTTGGAGCTGATGTTGTCGCAGCTGTTGTCGTTCGTCTCTTCTAACGTGAAGTATACACTCGCAGCGCCTTCCTCGCGTAGAGTCTTCACCGATTGCAGCAGACGCGCGCGATGCTTCTGATTGAAGACGCCGATCGCATCGAGATCCGGATCGCCGATCTGCTTGCAGATCTCAAGGTCATCGTAGCCATTATCGATAAACGACTCGGAGTACTGGCCGAGGTGGAGCGACCGCAGCCACTCGACCACGATGTTGCTAGCCATGGTCATTTTGATGCTTTCTCACGTTGTACGCGCGTGGGTCTCGCGATTACGCCCACGCTCGTTTGTTTCTCTTCAAAATCTTTCTTTCCCTCTGCAGTTGCGTTTCTTTCCCTGTCGCACCTTCAACGATTCCGTTTCGCGACGAAATCCCGTCTTATTATCCGCTGTACTCGTCAGCGGCTACTACCATCCCGTGAGGTTGCCCTCCAGTCGACGATGTAACGTCCATCGAGGGGAGAATTGTCGAAAGTAGATCGATTCAGCAAGTAAATCAGGCCTTCTTTCTCCTAGCGCGACATTCTCCTCTCACGATCGGCTGCGCTATTAACGAGGGTCGTCTCGCCGGCGACCCTGGAACACGCGGGGCGTCAACCGGGGGAGAGGGAGGTAGGTTGCGGCGGTCACGTTCGCCGCTTGACATGTACCGCTCCTCGGCTCATCATGAGTTACACGGGTGACAGACTCGAGATCGCTCCTCTTCTCTCTTCTTCTCTTCTCTTCTCTCTCTCTTTCTCTCTCTCTCTCTCTCTCTCTCTCTCTGTCTCCCTCCCTTTCTCTCTTTGTCTCGTCGATGTGCCCGAAGTGCTTTCCCCCGT
>Ga0157362_1001050_pt1 | contig 11018 bp, 6 predicted proteins | sample AttlaeALBM3_FD_111480 | JGI IMG/M metagenome (GOLD analysis project Ga0157362, IMG submission 111480) | Fungus gardens microbial communities from leaf cutter ant in Ribeirão Preto, State of São Paulo, Brazil - Atta laevigata ALBM3 | ecosystem: Host-associated > Fungi > Mycelium > Unclassified ... | reverse complement strand
ACACACACACACACACACACACACACACACACACACACACACACACACAGAGAGAGAGAGAGAGAGAGAGAGAGAGAGAGAGAGAGAGAGAGAGAGAGAGAGAATTTGCATTAAGTTTCGCTTATCATGTAGAAATCTGTTTATATTTGTATGCACTCGAATATATGGAATTACTTGTTTTCTGTTTACATCCGTTAAAATGAGAGAAGCGGACTGATAATTTGTTGCTTCTAGGAAAAAGAGGAAAAATCATAACGCATGTGATCGAGGATCATGTACGAACAAAAATGAAAGAAAGAAAAGTGTTTGTTTATTCTGCTATGCGAATGTAATAGAATATCTTCATGTACAGCACATCGTGTGTATCGTAAAATTGCAGAAGCAGTCGTACATGTAGTCATATATTGCAAAATGGTTATGATAAAAAATATAACATAGATTAATAAAAATTAATAATAATTATCGTCATTATAATTTATACGCAAATTATTCCATCTTTACAATTTTTAATTCCGAGAACTTCTGAGAGAAAGAAGTATACAATATCTTTTCTTAGAAATACTTCTTGTTAAATATAATAATAACACGTAAATATTATTAATCAATAAATAAACATCAACAATTATCGATTTGGATTTAAAAAAATTTTGATAAGACAGTAAGAAATTTCTGATTTGATAAGACAATTTTAGACATAATGCGATAATCTTTTGAATCGCAGACAGTATAAGTAAGAAATAAATAAAAATAGGGCAAAATTATGATAATTACGATAATTGATCACGATACTTTTGACACGTAAACTAGAATGTTATTTCTACATACATGCATGCATTTTTTAAATTATAATTTTTTATATCGCTGTTCGTCTTAAAATTTAAAAAGAATAAAGGGAAACATTCGGAGATCATTTTTTTAAAAAGCATAAAAATTGAACCCGATATCGACTTCGAAACAGCTTACAAATTTGATATTCACACGACAAATTCAGTGAACGCAAAGATGGAACGAAGAGAAGCGACAAAACGCCTGAAGGCTAATCTCGCCTAATGTGTGAACAGCCGATGGGAATCCAGTCATTTTGCAAAAAAGTACCTAACAAATTCCGTACCTAACAATTTCGTGGCCGAGTTGGTCGCGCTGTCGCTGTAATTAGCTCTTCTTTGTCAATTGGCCGCGATACAAGCTGATACTTAATAATGATTTAATGCTATGGCGAACCTGATCGAATGTAGTCGCGCATGGATCAAAGGTTTCTTTTTAATTCGATAATAGCTTTTTTACACTTGTTGAGATCAGATACGCTCAATTTTAATAGTATCATGGAATCCTTTTATTTTATATAAGATATTCCAAATATTCTGTTCTTTTCCTCTTTATGAAAAGTTTCTGTAAGTACACACTACTTTAAAAAAGGATGTTTTGTCATTTACATTATCTTTTAAGTCATTAAACACATTAATTTATTAAAATTAATTGGCCTAAAAAAATTTGCAAAAATCTAAATTGAAACAAAAAATTTATAGTGTTCTATGTATGTATGTATATGATAAAAATAATTATTTAATAAAATATTCTAAGAAAGACAAAGAGAAAAAGTTTTAGACATTTCAAAGCTCTTTTATTTTAAGTGACTTTTTTTGTAGAATCTTTCAATATACTAAGTAATCAAAAATATTTCGTTAAAAATCAATACTTCATTAATTACATGACATAGATTTAGGTCAATACGTCGACTAATGAAATTACGTTTTTTTAATACAAACGTTTTCATTATGCGTTTAAATTTATATCTCATCCATTTTTAAAAGTTTTCATCTCGTAAATAATTTTCATAAACGATTTTCGATGAGTTTCGTTAATTTCATCATATAATATTAAAAATCCTTAAATTTATAAAGTTTTGAAGCTGACATGCAAACTAAAGAAATTAAATTTTGTAATTTGTTTTTTATAATTTGTACAAGCGCTGTATTTCTCAAAAATATATAATCTGTATTCTTATATATGTATTATCACAAAGAATTGAACTGATTTTTTTAAAAGAAATATTTAAATTTTGTATTGAACATTATTAGCTAGCCATGTATTAAAATAAAATCTTCGTAAAGCTAAGTGTATCTTTCACCAAAAGCTATATTGAGTGTATCTTACATTAAAAATATATTGAAGAATGATATGTGATCACCTATAAAATTTTTTGTACCGTTGATTTCAATTTCAAATTTAATATCGCGAATTCAACAATTTAACAATAATGTTCCGATTGGATATCGCGATTCTCATGGCTCGCCAAGAACTCCGCGATCCGATGTCGCGGTCTATTTCGAGAGCGCCGAGAAGCTATATTACTGGCGGCGGTGGATTCATAAGCGAAAGAGCAAGGCTCTCGGAGCATATGCTGCTCAGTTAATCTCTCACGTAGTGCCTAACTCGTTGGTATTTCGTTGGAGAAAGTAGTGATCTCGGAGTGGTGCGGTGCACCATCGAGGTTCTCGCGCGTCGCAGCTGTGGATAAATTTCGACTACTCCGTTCTCCGGAATTGCCGAATGGATTATGACAAGTGCAATCGTGTTTTGTTCGCAGTCGTGTAACTAAATTAGCGTCGACAACCGTGAAAATAATCAATTGCTTGATTGGTTTAATTAAATTTAATTTGACGATTGATCGATTTTTCCGGCAATTAGTCGAGACGATCATTATCCTTTCCATGATGAAATAATTTTTAATGTAATATAGTAAAATGTAATTATTCGCTTAGAAATAACGTAGAATAATGGATGGAATATCTATCAAAGCAATGGCAGATTTCCCCTTATCTTTTCAGTGGTTGTTCGGGTTTTCCGCTTTAGGAAAGGAGAAATTTCCGTCCTGGAAAGTTAACGCTTTTATGAAACACTTCGCGACTTCAAACCAGGCTGTTCCACGAGTGTTGTAGTAACTTCGTAATGTTGCTTTCTTACCGCTCAATGCTTTGTAGGACACTGCAGAGCAAGTGGCGAAATGCGAAGTGCATTCTCTCGCGAAATATGTATTTAGGGAGAAGGTCGTTTAACATTACCCCTACAAAAGGATGTTTCGTCTTTTCTAAAGAAATTAGCATTACATTTAATATAAACGTCAATATTTTCGCGATTCTTTATAACGTTTTGACAATTATGCGCAAAGTTTATATATCTACTAACAAAAGTTGTTTGATAGAATCAACGGCAAATAATCAAATACACACATACATCTAATATATATATATATATTAGATTTATAAATTATGTCAAATTATATCCAATTTTTCTTTTTAATTATTTCTATAGGCCGCCACGGTTCCAATAGGGTCATTAATTTGATTAAAACAATTTAACTCAAGAAAATGTATTAAATTTGATTCAAATTTAGTTTATTATTTACTAAAAAATACGTACGTTATTATTACAGACGATGTTTACTTTTAACTAACAGAAATGGATCAATTTACATTTTGATACACGTGGCAGTTACAAATAACAAAATGTTATTTAAGAGAATGGATTACAATGCTTCCTTTCAAATCTAACAGCATTATTTTATGTTACGAAAGCTTAGACATATCAATTTTATTTCGAATAAATTTAGCCAGTTATAATATATGAATCGCATGTAGAATAATCTGTTTTTATGTAATTTTTCTTTCGGGCATAAAGATTATACTTTTAAAGTTGTAATGTGTGATTTACGGACAATGTTCATGTCTCACAGATCTCGCTGCGTGGTTAAATTTGAAGCAGAATTGATGGTCTTGTGTAGTGCGTCAGATTAGATTGTAAAAGCGAGTTACACGCGGAATCGCGCAACTGGATTACGATGTCGAATCATGCGCTTGGAATGAGTTACATATATGCACCATGTATATCGAGTCCGCATACGAGCGGCGGGTTGCAGATATTCCGATGACAGTACGCCGCATGCTCCAAGGACGTGGTATTCGCGAAGTGAAACTTAACCGCGCGTGTGCGGTACAGTCAAGCCTGGGAGGGTCAGATCTCGGCCGACTTAAGGACATTAATTTGGGGCATAAATGAGACAAATGCGTTCGCAGGGGAAACGCGAAAATTAATTGCGGCCCTCGTACGTGCGGCAATCGCCTCGCCGCCCGGTTCTTGCGTCGCGCACTTAAAAGCGTATATACGTCATGCGCTTATATTCCTGTATAATCTATGTCGTCTTATCGATACGCGCGATTTCACGCAATCGCTCGTTGACAAAAAACGTAGGGAGAGAAGATAATTATTGCAGCATCGTGCCGCTGTATGACGTTTGCGATGAGAAATATACGTGCCGCTTACGCCTCTAACGATCGGTTGACAATGTAGACATGTATATTATATTATATCATTTTTAAGCAAATTAATAAAGTGCAATCCCGATCACTTGTTTACCATTTGTAACACTAAGATACAGTTAATCTTTAAATAAAGTATATAATTATATTGTATTTGTATTATATTCTTAATATACTTCCAATGTTTTATGCTATTATAATATTACCTGTTTAATATTTATGTCACGTATTACGCCGATAAATATTATAGTCCATATATAGACTTTTATTAACAAATATGCATTTTTTATTTCTAAAATTTGTAGTATATATAATGTGAACTATATATGTTATATGCACAACATTTGCATGATTATAAACGTGTTCTACACATGGGCCTACATATACACACGCACAGATTTTTTTTTTTAAATATACACAATATATACATATATATTAATGTATTTCTTTTAATTCTTCTACATTTTAAAATATTTTTTTCATATTTAAATATTTCTTTCATTTAAATATTTCATCTCAATATTTTTTCCTGTTCAGAAATATCTTTCACGTATTCGTGAATACTTCTTTCATTTGTCAGATTCTGTTTACATTTCATTCATATCATTTTATTTTTGTAAGTGTTTTTTCTACGTTTAATTTATACTTTGGGGCGATTATTTTCATCCTCTTGAACATGAAAACAGCGTAATGAATCGTAATCGTCGGTCGGTTTCGCGATATTTGCAAGCCGTTTGCTTCGTCACGTGATACTTTTTATTGGATTGCAATATGAACTCAATATTGCTCTCAAAAACGCATGACATACTGTTAAATATGCAAAATGGATTGCAATAGATTTACTTGAGCGACATTGCGTGTTTTCGAAATCGGTGCGCTCCAGCGATCGATTATGTCTCGCGAGAGTGCGCACGATAAAAAGCTATAATCGGCGCCATCGACGGTATCGACGCATATGTGAGTCTCTTAGACTCGAAAAAAAACTGTCTCCGTTTTAGTCCGTGTCTGAAAAATCAGCCTAATGGAACGTAATATTCGCGCGAGCTTATGTATTCTTGCGAAACGTCTGTGCTGCAAATCGTTTGATAAGCGAAGCTCGTAACATGAAGTTGCGAGATGACCGGTCATTCTTGAACCGCCGCACGAGAGAGAAAAAGAAAGAGACAGAGAGAGAAGGGAAGAGAGAGAGAGAGAGAGCCTGCTCAGATTTACCTGCTCCTCGTAATCCATGACACCTTATCGACGCACTATTTCATACGAAAGGAAGGATCATTATCGCCGTTAGCGACACTTGCAGCAGCGCGTATACTTGTTTCTGATGCCTCTGGCGAGACCGTATTACTTACTGCTGTTTACCCCGCTGCGGTTGCAACGTGACGAAAACACGAAATGCGGAGTATTTCAAGCTGTTGCCGATAATTGGAGCGAAATATCGATGTAAAATGAAAGATATGCGTTGAGTTTCTCAGAAATCGCGCTCCGTGTCGTAGGATCAAGTATCTTCGCGAGATTTCATGTTATTGAATTCAGAATTCATCTGCGGGAAGTGAAATTTTATAGGATTTAGGCATTTGCACTTACACCTTGAAAAGGCGATTTTTACATTCCTGGGATTTCTAAAAATCCAGATTTATATTCTCCAAAGCATCCCCTTTTTAATTATCCAGAAAAAGCTTGCATGATCTGAACTGTATTTTCCGAATGATTTTTTGGTATTTCGGATTTATATAATCAAAAATTTGCGAATAAACACGCTCGCAGAAATCCGCGAATCCGAAATGTTGGAAGTGCACGCGCGCGAGAGAGAGAGAGAGAGAGAGAGAGAGAGAGAGAGAGAGAGAGAGAATGTGTTGTATGTGTGTGAGTGCATTAATCTACAAGGAACGTACAAACGCGGGAAACGAATTCCCATCGGATATTACATCTCTTGCCCCGAAGCAGTTCGCATAAACGATGTTTTGATTAACGTATAGTCGAGCGTGATACCGATTCGCCGGCACCTGGCAATCGGGCGAGATGCAGAGAGCCGGTAGCCGCATCATATAAAAAGAACAACACGAGGTCCGCTCCTTCTGACGTCTCCGCAGCTTCTCGTTCGTAATCTACAATGTCTTATCGATAGTAGCCAACAGATAGCTCGGTATAGCTCGATCAATGGCTACACACGACTGCACGGGAAAGGAGAATTCTCGAACGACTACGATACGTTATGCTCGAATTACACCGCGAATATTACGGTATACATCCATATTGAATCGCGCGCGCACTCGCTCACTGATGTTTGAGTTTCTTTCACTTTTTACACTTCGACGTTCGACGTATTGTACGCTGCTGTCCATTGTTCGAGAGTTCCCGCCATGAACCATTATGCATTTTTCTGAAATGGAAAACTGGCGAGGCGTGTCGCGTTCATCGAATAATTCTGTTTTCATCAAATTTCAGCGGCGAGCTTTCGCACATCGGTATGTCGCGAGATGAATAAGCTTTCGGTATGTGAGCTGAGAATGACAAAAAACTTACTTAATTATTAGGGTAGACAAGTTTATCGGGCGCTGATGTGAAAAAATGCGAATTCTTCTGATCGTAGTCATCAAACTTTAAAACTTTAAAAAATTGAGGACATTTTTAATATAAAAGACCTTAATAAAATTTTGTAATAAAATTATCCTATGATTCTTTTTACTCCGTGCAGAAAAATAAGCGCAATTTTATGTGCGATAAAAAAGGAAAGGTAATGCACGAGATTTAAAGAAACTATGGGAAATTATAAAAAAGATATTTACGGAAAACGAATTTTAACAGAGAATTTAAAGACAGAGAAAAGATATAACGAGAAAGGAAAGCGCGGAAACTCAGGAGATATAAAGTTACATGAAACAATTGAAACAATTACAGTAAAAATAAGTACGGCGAGAAACGACACGTGGAGGAGAGAGAGTTGTTATTGCTTTAGTACGGAGATAGTTGGAGACGACGACGCGATGAGGACGACGATGGCCACGAAATAGACACATATTTCCTCGAGCGAACAAGCCGTTTCTAGCACGCCTTGACCTTCCGCCTGTAGCCCGAAATAGCATTTGTATTTTTAGTCGCGGCTTTTGAACACGCATCACCCTCTTCTTTCGAAACATCAAACCTCCTCCAGGACCCGCTATGATCTTTCGATGTAGTCTCCTTCCGCTTCCTCGCCTTCTCCATTAATTAGTACACGTCTTTCTTTTTACACGTTTTGCCAAGCTTACAAACTCCTGAAAGGTTGTGTTACTTTGCTCGTCGTCTCTGCACCTCGCATCACAAATTGCGTTTTATTCTACGAGTAATTAAATATTCGTTTAAATATTTATTAATTGGTATATGAATAAATAACATTATTTATATTCCGTAATAATATCCGAAACGTTAATGTAATTCTGATTTATTTTGTTTTATAAGAATTTTATAAGATTTTATATTTTTTAATTGATTAAAAACCTCACGTTTATACTTTTCGACTATATTTATTTATTAAATTGAACACGGTGTAATCTCTTTGTATCTCAATCTTTTATCTAAGATACTTCAATAACTGAGATCAATGATTAAAATACTTCGAGTATCTCGATTTTATAAAACAGTGACTTTTATAAAATAATGATTACTAAATAAATTTTAACAAATAATTAATTTTTTACGACATTCTAAAAAAAAATGATATAGAAAAATTTTACTCGTAATTGACGTTTTTAATATCTTAAAGAAATTTATGACTTTAATTTCGAAATTAAAATTCATATTTTTAAAGTAATTATTATGGAAAATTATGTGCTAGAAAAAATCTTTTTTTTTCTGCTATTAGAAATATTGCGATCTACGTCGCGATTACGCGAGGCGCATTTACACACAGCGCTGATACTGCGACGCAATAACGTCAAACGACGACGTATGTGCGCATAATCGTCCGTAAACTTTGCAAGCGCTTGGTCATGATTCAAGCTGAACGGACGAACGCGCGTCTCGCGGGTGCCCGAGTCGCTCGTCCGCGAAATAGCTTCGCGCTAGTGCGCAAACATCGTGCCTTCATTATTTTCGGAATTTCTGCAGCGCAGGGAAGAGTAACTTCAGTCTCTCTCTTTGATCTCGGACTTTCGCATGCTATATACCGGACATTTCCGCGAAAACATTGCAAACGCAAACAAATTATCGATTAGCTCGAGCCCTGCTCTTTTCTAAGCTCGATAAATTCGTGCTCTCGCCAACTGATTCCCGAATTTTTATTCATTTTTCAATGTGATTTACATCATTGTAAAAAACTAAACAGACAGGCAAGAATTTTAGGAAACCTTGAATTTCTGTATGCGATATTTCTTTCATCTGTCTCTTACGGCTATGACATTCCGCATTGCGTCACTGTCTTCTTTTGTAAAGCTTTTCTACATATTTTGCATTTCTCTAATAGTGTAGCAAAACATACAAGTAAAACTGGTAAACTGTAGGGAAAAGACGATTTTACTAAATTATTTGAAAATTTAGGTAGATATAGATTTGAAAATAACTTTATTGGATTATCAAAATAATTATGTAGGAAACTGAAGTATGATGACAATATTGCAAAAAAATTTGAGATCGAACAGTTTAAATGTCGTACATAATTATTTTAATAGTAATTCAACAAAACTTATTTTCAAATTTACACATCTAAATTTTTAGATACTTCTGCAAAATCATTCTTTCCATATGAGAGCACGCGAATTTATTTTAAACTTTATCAATTAATGTTGAGATGTGAGTTTATTATTACGAAAAAATTTTAAGATTCCGAAATATCTTACATTTTCTTATAATTATTTGTTTAATTATGTTTAATTGAAGTTTTAACTGAAGCTAAAGATATATTAATATTATTATAAATATGTATAAATAAATATTAATAAATATATACAAATTTTTTATTGTATCGTGTACGTAAATTTAGATACTACAACGTAATCATTATTTATTTTATGTAATTACAAGAAATATTCTACGTTCGCACTACATATAAATATCCTAATTAATGTTTGCATGAAAATATGCACTTTTTCATTTTTATATAGCCACGTACGAGAAATAGTCAAGAATGCACGTACATCGTTCTCTATTTAAACATAATCAATAACGCATTTAACTCTTTCTTGTCGTTATAATTTTTAACTTTGCTCATAAATTCTGTTACAAGCCCCCAGATATCAATCCATATTAAGCTCGATTGCGACCGTTGTTTCTTGTTTACACATCCGTTTTCTGAGCCAGAAAACCGATTCTCCACTGCTTTCTCCTTTCATTCATCGTCTCCTTCATTACCTCCATCTTCTCTAGCTATCATCCCCTTTCTCTCTCTGCAGAGATTTCTATGCGTGTTTCGCCATAAATTCGATTCACGCTGCGGCACATGGTATTATTATTGCGTACCGAGGCGCTTACGCTTATTTACGCTACAAATGCTTAATGAACCAATTATATTATCGCATTCCGTCTTCGACGATTCGAGTAGATTTGCTCACTGATCACGTTGCAGCTTATGAACATTATACATTCGATGTCAGTATCGATAGTTAATCGATTTCATCGTCTTTACATCGACTGTTATAGTTGCGTGGTTTTGAATATACATAATTCAATAAAAATAACATTATATTCAAAATTATTTCTATACTCTTTTGTTTGCTTTGTCATAATGTTCTTAGTTATCTTTTATTTTTTGTTGTATTGTTTTACATCTCTTGTAATCTTGGTATAAAAATCCTATAAATAATAATAAGAATTTGGCTAAAACTGATAAAAAATGGCAAATAGATAGTTATCTGTCTCTCCTTCTTTTTTTCTTTCACTTTCCGAAAATGTACAAAGCGATCCGAACTATATACCAAATGAATCATATAAGTAATCAGTCAAAACTAATCCACTTTGATCAGACTCTTATTATAAGATCTCTATACCTTGTTATCGTTAAACACTACTTGATACTGAAAACAATATCGAAAATTTGACATAATTGTACATATACATGACATATTTGTCATAGTATTAACATTTTTCTCAGCTAATTGTATAATATAATCTGATACAATTAGACCCATTTCTTTTGCTGATGAATCTAAAAATTTAGCTAGATACAAATCTGAAAAATAATTTTGCTGGACCATTAAAACAATTAGGTAGGACGACAAAATTAGTTGCTAGAATATTAAAACATTTTGCAGCATTGCTCATCACGCTTAAAATTCCTGCAAAATTACTTTGATGTGCAACAAAAATTATTTTCAGATTTATATCTAGTCAAATTTTTAGATTCTTCATCAAAATTGCTCTTGCGTTATATAATTAATAATTTTGTAATATTACGCATGATGAGTATTCGAATTACGCCATGTAAAATTAATGATTGTTAAAGCCGTTCGGTGTTATAGCTGTCGAGCGCGGGTAACTCGCGGTCGAGGACAAAGTGCGGGCGAGCACATCAGAAGCGCGGATGCGACGTGACGCGACGCGACGCGAATCATGAATGTATCGCAGCCGGCGGCGTTTTCCTCGCCATCGGTGAGCGCTCGGAACATGCGAGCGTGGAATTTATTGGAAGGCTTACAAAACCGAACAGGCGAAGTTAATTATACGTTGATTTCGTGTAATCGAAAGTACATCGTTGCCACCGCCTCCATGCATCGCGCGCCGCAACAGAGCGTT
>Ga0157362_1001049_pt1 | contig 11022 bp, 6 predicted proteins | sample AttlaeALBM3_FD_111480 | JGI IMG/M metagenome (GOLD analysis project Ga0157362, IMG submission 111480) | Fungus gardens microbial communities from leaf cutter ant in Ribeirão Preto, State of São Paulo, Brazil - Atta laevigata ALBM3 | ecosystem: Host-associated > Fungi > Mycelium > Unclassified ... | reverse complement strand
CAGCTTGTCTGTCGTTCTCTCTCTCTCTCTCTCTCTCTCTCTCTCTCTCTCTCTCTCTCTCTCTCTCTTTCTTTCTCTGCATTTAGAATGACAAAAATTTATTACTGAGGGGCGAAAGAAAATCAATATACTTACCACTCGCATATCGCCGGATACAAGTGTTTAAGATCCACCCGGAATCTACGACAAGAAAATTCGTAATTATATAAATTGTTCAAAACGGCCACATATTATGTTTTTATTTTAATTTTCCTCATCATACTTACTCGCCGATACCATCGAAAATCGTCTCGCGCGTTGTCAGTTTGCTGTCGCTGTTTTTGCCATTCTGCAATGCGCAAAGGAGAAAAAAAGGAACGACCGTAAATCAGGTTTGCCGTAGTTTGGGCAACACAGCAATATACACAGCAACGTGCGAGCAGAATATCGTGCAGGTCAAAGTAAAAGCAAGCCTTACGTAATTTGGATTCAAGTCAGAATAGAGAAAGCAGTCCCCATCCGGTGGGAGGCGAAACAAACGTTTTCTGTGCCATTGATTTCTATGTCCGCGGAAGGGTAACGTGCGTGATAAAGTTACGTATTTCACTTCAAATGATAATGTCCGCATAAATTCTTAATGCGTCATGCATTAATTAAGCGATTAATCGGCACGTTACATTATGCCGCAACGTCGTATAATACTCGAGTCTAAAATATCAATATTTTCTCAATATGTGATAATTTCCAATTCTATCCGCTTATATGTGATAAGTAGGGTATACAAGTTTTTGTACAAATTGTACGTGAAAAAACGATTTTTTTTTTTACATGTGCTATATTTTGTATGTAACAGCTTGCGCAAAGTCAATTTTTGCACAGTACACATCGAATTATGCACCTGCGTAATGACGTTAGTGAATACTTTGAACTTTTTGCACACGTTTGCGATATTGGAGAGTATTAATCGGTTTTCGCTGAGGAATAAAAAATGTTCGATTCCGCTAAATAGCGAATACCACGCCGCGAATGTATCTGTCAGCGTTTGTTATGTCGGATATTGCAAAAGACCGCGCGACGTGTCGCATAAAAATATGCGGTAGCAATACTGTGTTTGCAATGTAATGATAATTAGAGTCGCGAGCGCGTGGTCGGTCTGCAAGAAACAAGTGTTTATCAATGCTAAGAATTAAAAGTAAAATTGTTACAGCAGCGAACTATTTACCTTACCAGGCCCCAGCAGATTAAATTAAATGTAATTAGAATGTGTATAACATTGCAACATTTGATAGCGCGATATCGCATGGCGTGTCACGGCGGAAATACAAATTTATCATAATTTATGCTCTCACTTACATCTTGAAACAATTTTTAAACTTTCTCATCAGCAAATTTCGAATGACATTTTTTGTATCATTTTATAAAGGTCAAATGCGGTAACCTCCATCATCTATCTCTATAATTAGATATTTTATTCCGTGGCACACGTGTGCGACTATATCTCTACGAAGATACGTCGGTTCATATATGCTACCGCTAAGCATGAAAGGTTGCATTGTGACTAACCCGTCGTCGATTATATATCCGTGCCTATTTCTGTTGAACGCTCGAACGAACCAGCTTTAATCCCGTGCCCCAACCATCGCGGAGATCATGATGTAACGCCCTGTGACCGTACGGTTCCCAAACTTGTCTCATTTGCCATGCAGATTATTGCAGATATCATGTATCTCGGCAATCATAAATTTCTAAACCGATGCTGATCGAACGACTGCATGCGCGACGACAAGATCATGGAGGTAAAAGAATTTTAACGAGTTTCGTGCATATGCAATAATTAATCGTGTACGGAAATATCAAGCTTAACTTTGATGAGTTTCTTACAAATTTCAACGACATGTTTTCGAGATATATGTAAAATTGAACGTATAAAAAGAACGATTTTGCTGAGATATTTAAAGATTTAGATGGATACAGATCTGAAAATAATTTTGTGGAAAATTCAAACACGATGAGTAATACTGCAAAAAGTTTTGACATTCTAGCAATTTGCGCACCCTATATAATAATTTTAATAGTCCATTAAATTATTTTCAGATCTAACTAAATTTTTTAGATCTTTCAGTAAAATTGTTCTTTCCGTGTATATTTCGTTTAAATTAAAAAATCGAAAACAAACGAAATTCAAGATTTTGTCACAGTCCTTTATAAAATATACTATACCATAAAAGACTCACGATGATGTCGTACACGTACACGATAAACACGTTGATTTTGGTAGTATTATTCCGACGTTATGAATCATTTTGTTTCCATTCGTGTTTATCAACCATTAAATTAGCTTTGTCATGCATGAATATCGCATTGTCAAGTGATAATCGGCTTGGCAAGCTGCATTGTTTGCAAACAATATTCAACGATATAATTAATGATTAAATACCAAGGATGTAATTTAATATTAACAATTTGATGACTTTAGAATAAACAGTAATTAATTATCATCTATTTTCATGTTATTATACATTTAATATATGCTAAATACGATTGATCGCATAATTTATACTTAAAACGGAAACATTAAAAATATAAGATATATATTTCAATCGCATCGCAACTAAAAACATTGATTTCATGTATATTTTAATGATTGTTAATCTTTAAAAATAAACCGACTGAATGTCGAGTTACGCGTTCCTTTGAAATAAATATTAAAAAAAAAGTTCTCGATTATATGAAACGTCAGTATTATATTTATTGTAATAAAACGCCGATTGGTTCGATTTCGTGAACAAATTGATAAAATCATTTATTATTAACAGATAGAATTCGTCGTTAGTAGAATTATTTCGAAAAGATTATAAACTTACTTACAGTAGAGCGAAGATAAGATATTAAAAATAAGCGCGACACGAAAGTTTTACGGATTTATTGCAACTCTTTGTCTATCCGAAAACGTGAGCCAAGATATTAAATAACATGAAATCCCGAAGTGTTTCGTGAGAAAATTTCATGATGCCGATCTCGATTTTACACATGTTGAACGTTCTCACACATTTCAGAATAATGCAAGAGATTGTGATTGCCTTGCGGCAAATACCGTATGTTGTTCTATTTATTATTAATGTCCGTCGTCTCTGCACGTTTCAGCAAAATAACATTCTCCGCAAAGACATTAAATATTGATTTTTCCAACGAGTTTCGCGGCAATTCGATTTATTGAGCTGGAAATAGAGAGAGAAGATTCAAGGCCGGAGTCTATTCAAGGCACTGCTAGAAACTACTCATCAGCGTCTATGTGCTAATACACAGACCAGTCTGGAGTACCGGTAAACAGTAGAAATAACGAAACTTATCTCGAGTTCGCATGCCAAAGATAGTCCTGCTGAATAAAATATCTCGACATATTAGACATTTTGCTTCGTCAATGCTGGCTAATATAAATAACCACCATCGTGATGTTGTTTCGGGAAGTTTCGACGAATTCGTAGAAACGAGTGTAGAGTATAGCCGAATCGATTTTCAATAGCCAGCGATATGGACAGCAATTTAAATGACCTATCTCATAACTATTGTGAAACATTAACGACATATACGAGCTTGTGTTTTCGCTCGAGCTGATCGCGCAAACACTGACAGCTCTACGTCAATTTACTTTGACGGGATGAGTAACGTGCGTTATATACAACACAATGAGCGCATTTCAATGAGCGCAAGTCGGCCAATAATCACGCGTTACGATTCCTGGAAAACACCACCGTTTCACCGCTCGAGAGACATTGTGAATTTCCTGGTTTCACATGCGAACGTCTCTGGAATCGCTTAATGCGCACGGGATCGCAAAATGCTCTAAATTGCCTCAAATTGACTTAAATTGCAAGATCCCGCGTAATCGGTATATCAGTAAAACTAATTTCGCGAATTTGCCGAATATCTTTACTATTGCACATGTTGCTTATATCACGATAAAAATTGCACATGTTTCTAAACTTCGTATTTTTCAAGATAATTAATGCTTTTGTTAATAACGATAATTGTCTAGCTATTATAAACTACTGTATTACAATAACGTCATCGCAAGAGTTAATATGACTTGCATAGTTTTTAAAAATATTCTAGACAAGAATTAATATGATTTGCATTTTCAAAAATATTCTAGATAGAAAGGAAATATATATATATATATGTATCTAAAATTAAATTTAAGAAATTAAAAAATCTAAAAAATGTACATTTCTTAGATATTAAATGTATCTGAAGATACTATCTGAATAAGAATCATAAACGTGTTATCTTGTCGTTTTTGATACGAATACAAATAGAATCTCTTTGTTCGAAACCTCCTATTGTCCGAATAATCTCTATTTGAACACCCTACTATTCGAGCGGTCTATTATCCGAACAGAATATCTCCTTATAGAATACATCCCTCCCCTCCCCCCCTCTCTCTCGCTCTCTCTCTCTCTTTCTCTCTCTCTTTCTATTGAAACAACTATACTTCCTGCAGAAGATATGAAAGATAGATATCAGCTAACGGGAAACGTCAATACGTATGTGTGCAACGGTGGCTGAATTAAATAGAAAAAAAGAAAAGAACTTTATAAAAATCTACTTACGATCTTGGAAAATTACTTTCTAGAGTAAAGCGCTTTTTCGACTAACTCATTAACAATACGGATTATCTGTGTATTCCTATGTGCGAAGAATATTGAAAAGTTTAATGCGATTTACTTAAAATGAAGTATGAAGTTTGAAGTCCCGCATTGCCGGTTGCAATCGATACGATGCCAGCCGTGTCTTTTGGACTTCGTGACGCGAAATCTATTTGCGGCGGCGCGCTATCAGATAAGCGTCCCATGTAACGTATTTGTAATCTACGGTTCAGGTCGCTCGTAATATCTACGGTTACCCAATTACGTTGTCATTGATGCACCGCGGTTAGGGACAAATTGTTGCTCGTTAGATAGCGACCGGTTGAAAAATTTATCGGCCGTTTTTCATCCGAACGCGATATCTGTGTCACAACGGAGCTATGTAAATCGTGAATTGGTTGTGTCTGCTGACAGGTTGCAGACACGAGGTCGCGGATAGAACAAATATTCTGCGTTATTATAGCCCCGTTATTTAACATGTCATCAAGCTTCTGGGTAAAAGTGTTACACACGCTCGTGTCGTTTCTTCTTTCATAAACTACGTGTGTCTTCGGCTGTGTTGCGCCGCTATTTATATTTTCTCCACCGCAATTTTCTAAGCTATAAAATGGATCGAGAATAAACTGATTTAAATCAGAGTCCACATGTAAAAGCAAACTGTAGAAAAACGGAAAATAAATATGAGACGCCAAACAAAGCATAAATCGTCTGTCTTCCTCCGCCACCCCAACTCTCTATTTTTCTTCGGAAGGAATGGTAAAAAAATATCCCGAAGTGAAGTATACTTGCATACATGAAGTACGCGACAAACGAACATGTCGCGTAGAACTAGACATAAGGAATGCATTCTGGGATTCTGCTAAATCCACCATAATTCTAATCCGCGTAGCAACAGGGTGGCATTTAAACGTGCGCGCGGTATTTCGCACGGGAGGGTATTATACGGCGGGATTTTTGCGAGTCCCATCTGTGCAGCGCGCACTGCACAGAGAACAGGACTGGTAAGTCATTCCAGGCAAAGGCAACGTCAGACGATGCCCCCGACTCGGCAAACATTCGCCGTGTCGTGACAAATGCCGCGTCGTGCGAATGAGGCGTGCACTCGACGAGTCTCTAATTGAAGGTGACAATGCGACAAAAATTCACGTACAACGCGCTCGCATTCATCAAATGTTTGGTAAAGGAGAGCGTCCGGGAGTCACACATTAAATACAGGCGGAGAGTCTCGCAAAACCAGACCGACCGACGCAACTTTCTCGACACATTGTAGAGGCAGACAGTCGCGAAGGAGGCGAAGGTAAACGTCACGAGGCATGCCGCGGTGAATCGCCTTATTGCGGAACACACACATGCACATGGAAAAGGGTGCTCAACTTGGGGATTCACTCGACAACTTGATTTTCTCTTTATTTATTAACGACTAGATATGTCGCGCGCGTTAGCAGCAAGAAACGAAATAATTTGAATCAAAGACAGAGGAAAAATTGTATAATCGGCATTGTAAAATCGTGATCGTCCTTAAGTTTGAACTATCCTCAGATTGAGTACTCTCTTCTACCTAAGGAGAAGGCAAACAGGAAAGCAGTGAGACCAGTAAGCGTCCATCTGTTCCCAGGCGCGACTTACCAGCGTAAGTAAGGCTTGCGCTGACTTTTCCTTCAGCACGGACGCAATCTCGTCGGTATAATGAGTCTCGTCCACGTCGTATCGTTTCTTGAAGTCGTCCAGAGTATGCAGCTTGCCCTGCCAAATCGCGTACTCGGGTGGTAACCTCGGCACGAAGAGAATCGAGGCACCGGTGTTCACGTCGATAGCGCCGTAACAGCCTGGCTCCTCCACGCCGAAGCACCATTGAAAGAACGACTCCTGATAAAGAGAACAAATAAAGCTATATACGAGCTGCGAAAGAGTACGGAAGTCGCAATAGCAATGCTGAATAATAGATGAACTTCGGAAGAAGAACGTCGCGTAATAATAGCGGCGCAATATCATCTCTTTAAATAACTAACTCTAGAAATAGTCTATAACAGCATGACAGTGTATATTACTATCTAATGTACAAATATTTTCAACCGTACACAAATGTCATAAATAGAAAATTATAAAACATAAATAAAAAGCTCGTAAAGATATCAACGGAATAATGAAGAATGAAAAAGATACGTATGTGATAAATGTTTTTCTTTTATTGCAAAATCGATAACCGCTTGCGTAATCGAGGTGAAGAACAGTGATCGACGAGACGGGGAACGTTTACAGCAGCAATATTTACGATTATTTCCACGCGTTCCCGTTCTTGGAGATGGGTTCTTTTCTCGAAATCGAATGTCGCGGTACTTATTCCTCCCCGACGCCTCCCTCGTGCAAATAGGTCATCACGCGATATTACGTGAGAAATCGATGCTGCCTCGAACGGCGCACGAGTATTCCCGTACCGTGTTTGAGAAGATACGTTGATATCGCCAGGGCCACGTCATCGAGTCGATGCCTAGGTACCAGTCGTCGTCGAGTTCCGATCGTCAACGAGATTTTTCTTAACTTCGAATAAACGACGTTTCACAATTGTGCGAAGCGACGTCCTAGAGCGTCAGTCTCCTTTAAGGATACGGATCGCCGACTACGACGAACGGAATTTCTCTTTGCTTTCAATAGTCGAGTCTTTTGTGTTTCTATCTTCTTTTCTTGTCTTGAACGCGATAAAAATACTACAGCAGATTCTCCGCGGCGATCTCACGCCCGGTCAGGTCTTGAATTCCCTCGGAGGCTTCGAAAAAGCTTGTACAGGAAACAGGATCACGCGAGTGTGTCCGCGCCGGCTTCCCCTTCGCCCGTGATGGCCGAAGCGGAAATGCCGTTCTTAGTTTCCACTGTTCAGTGCCGTTTTTATCAGTCGAACCGCCGAGGTCGCATCGCTCAAAGGCGTCTTAAAAGATCTTCCCACCTTTTTGTATTAAAATTCTGAATCCTTCTGGGATATATGCAGGTCAAAACATTTTTTGGACTCAACGATAATAAAACGATTAAAATTACTGCAGGTTAAAAAAAAAAGAAAACAAAAAAATAAACAACGTTATAACCTGCGGTCGACACCAACTAAAAATAACATAATTAATGTTATTAATTAATGTTATTTCACACTCAATAACAATGTAATTTATGTAACACCGCGTTCAACAATATAAATATAGCATCGTATGTATTATATTACATTTATATAATTCTTAAGTGTAATTATAACATTGATGTTAGTTTGTGTTGGTTGGATATATTCTAGAATCATTAAAATAATACGTCTCCTTTTCATTTTGATTAATCCTTTGTGACTCATGTTTATACAAGCTGGCTGAGTCTACGCTGGTTTCAATCAATTCATTGATAAAGATAATATTTTAGTCCTACTTTGAAGAATATATGAGAAAAGTATAGATAGATGAGTGAAGTAGGAACAATGTAAATCAAGTCCCATTCTTGGCTTTGTAAATGTGTGCTGAAGAGAATAAAATTCTTCTTCTTCTTTTATTATTACTTTAGACCTGAATGGCATTTTTACTTATAAATAAATTTTCTCTGAAATTTCACATACAATCAGTATTAGACTGTTGAAAATACGAAATAATCGAGGACTAAAAAGAAAGAAGTGTATACGGTCACATATGGGGAAGGAAAGAGAGAGAGAGAAAAAAGAAATACGGCAGGTGCAGGTTGCGAAGAGAACGGATCTACTGTATATACTTGATACAACAATATCGCATCTTTAGCGACATTGGCGGAGGCAGCATCGCCGCCGCCGTTGCCATCGTCGCCGTGGTGAGTTCCGAAAAATCCGGCAGATCGGAATTCCAAGGGTGAAGCGATGAGAAATGAGCCAAGCGAGCCCGTGCGAGTCGTAACGCGTTGCGCCTTGTTGTGTTTGGGTTCAAGAGCTGGGCCATCTCACTCTCTCCGTCTCCTGGTCGCTCTCAGACTCTCATTTCCGTCCGATCTCTTTCTCTCGAGAGAGAGACGAGAACGAGGATGAAGGAATAAGAGAGTGAGAGAGCATCTTGAGAACGATCAGCCATCAGGTCAACGCGCTCTCGGCACAGCCAGCAGGTATTATCTTAAAGAAGTTCTGTGTATATATAGATATATACAGCAGCACGACAAAGCGTGTATCTCGCAAACACACTGACAGGGATAATATCTATTACTTTGCAGCTGTTTTATATAATAAAGCGTTAACGAACGATTTTTTTATAAACTTTCTTCACGAAAAAAATTTTCTTTCTCGCACCTTGTATGAAATATTACTAAAAATAAAAATAATTTTCTTTTTCTTTTTTCAAAGTGTAATTTTTAAAAATTATACTATTTTATTAATTTATTGAATTATTTAAGAACTATTATCGCTGATTCGCGAAGAATAGCGCATGTACTAAGCGGCCAAGAACACATTGAGAATACGACGACGGCAGATTAATGCACAGCTGCATTAAGAAAGAATCCGGCGACGAAAGGGTTTCGTATTGATCGCAACGTCATGCGACAATAGCGCCGTAATATCGAATTCAGCACGAGTATGTCGTTTTAACTGTCGAGTGAGCGGAGCGAGCGCTGCGCACAAAGAAACGAGTAGTGCACGCTATTCGCCAAATTAGAAACTGGAACACCACCTTGATTGCATGCATGCGGGATGCTCCGCAGAAGCACCGGATGTACCAATCGTGAATCCAACAAATTTCCCATCGACTCTTTTCTCCAGAAATTGTCTGCTGTTATCCTATTTTTAATCTTTGTCGTTAAATATTCCTAAAATAAGAACATAAATTATATTAATATCGATTTCTTAGTTCGAAATTGCAAATAATAAAATTAAAAGATCAAAACAGGAGCAACTGATTAGATCTAAGCTTAAAACTAGTTTATTAAAACATCAAGAAAAGATTAAAACTGGTTATTTATAAATATATAACGCATGAAACGACTGATTCTAAGTCTTCTACGTTCTATATATTGTATATTAATGAATAACTAGTTTTAATCTTCTCTTGACGTTTTATAACTAGTTTTAAGCCCAGATCTATTCAAATGCTCGTGTTTTGACCTTTCTACCAATTTTATCATAAATTATATTTCTCCATTAAGACCGCTGAAATTAATACTTAGAAGTGAATGGATGAAGATATACAATTCTCTCTAAGCTCATAAACTCGGCGCAAACGTCGCTTGAGAGGATTAACAATGACGCAAGCGTAGCACAAATTCGAGCTGCTCTGGAACATCTCGAGATAATGTTCATGCTATAAAGACCATAGCGCATTAAAAAAAAGACGTAACCAGCAGAAGTGAAATAGGAATCTTTCAGTCGTGATCGAGTCCTCTTCTTGTGAATTTACTTCGCTCAAGTTCCGTTTTTTTTGCGAGTCAACCGCAAAGATATCCTCTTCGTTGCGTTTATAATTTCTATTTTTTCTCCGTCGTATGAAAATTTACCGTACGAATTTACCGTAAAGCAGAATGATCTTGTAGGCGAGCAGTAATTTGGGTCGAATTGTGTAGCCATTTAATGCACTGAATGCAGATAATGATTATCAATCCGTGATAAAATACTGAACAACATCCATCAGATTAGAACCGAAAAACGTAGTTACATATTTAACTAACTGACGTTTTACATAATGCTTCATGAATTTCATATTAGTTTATGAATTAAAGAATAAGTTATATATGCAAAATGATGAAAAATGTTGGAAATTAATGATGAAAAATGTTGGATATTATTTTTAACAATAGCCGTAACCTAAACGAACAAATTCTGAGCAATGTAAGCAGTTAGTACCTATAAGCACACAAAGATCGCTCGCTGAGCGTCGAGTACAATCGACTCGAGTTCTTCACATATATTTTACATGGGAACGCAGTCAGAATATATTTTAACATATGCACCTGGCACGCTCAGCAAAAATTTTTTTTCGCGCTTATATTCTCTCATTAAATAAAACGAGTTTTTAAATATAGAAAGATGTGAAATGTAAATAAAAGATGAAAATATCGTTCATTTGCTACAACAAAAAATTAGTTAATATATTTTAATTCATTAAAATTTTATAATTTTAATTTTTGAAATGCAATTTTGATCAATGTAAAAATTGATTGTAAATGAAAAAAAAAGTATATTTAAAAAAATTTTTTTCACTTTTCTTTATCTTCTTTTTTTTTATAAAACAATTTATTTTATAAACAATTAAAAAATAACAATTTTTTAATTGTGTTGATGTAGTTAATTGTAGTAAATAAGAGATATATGCAAATAAATAGAAGATGTGTGTGTGTGTGTGTGTGTGTGTGTGTGTGTGTGTGTGTGTGTGTGTGTGTGTGTGTGCGCGCGTGTGTGTGTGTGTGTGTGTGTGTGTGTGTG